>Ga0210040_10002560_pt1 | contig 25536 bp, 18 predicted proteins | sample CryGeyCG12114_NA_FD_185462 | JGI IMG/M metagenome (GOLD analysis project Ga0210040, IMG submission 185462) | Groundwater microbial communities from aquifer - Crystal Geyser CG19_WC_8/21/14_NA (SPAdes) (version 2) | ecosystem: Environmental > Aquatic > Deep subsurface > Groundwater | place: USA... | reverse complement strand
GGCGCCAAAGACGTAGACGACCTGACCTGGAAACAGTTATTGGATGCTTATACCTGCACGGAGTGCGGCCGCTGTACCGATATGTGTCCGGCAAATATTACGGGTAAATTATTATCGCCGCGCAAGATTGTGATGGATACCCGCGACCGCATGGAAGAAAGAGGTGAACATCCGGCTATTTTCCGGCCCAACCACTATAAAGAAATGGGGGAGGAACGGGTTAAAACCACTGCCGAAAATACCTTGCTACGCGGCTACGTAACGCCGGAAGAACTTTGGGCCTGTACTACCTGTAACGCCTGTGTAGAAGCCTGTCCGGTCAATATCGATCAGCTTTCTTCTATTATGGATATGCGCCGTTTTTTAGTTTTAGAGGAATCGGCGGCACCGGCTGCTTTAAACGCTATGTTTACGAACATAGAAAACAACGGCGCGCCCTGGGCGTTTTCGCCTTCCGACCGTTTAAACTGGGCCGATGATTTGTTTGTGGCGGATAAAGGTTAAGCAATTGATTTTGAAGATGGACATACTTAAATTGATGGAAGTAATTAGATCCTACGTAAATGAGAGTAGAAAAAAATATTTACTTCTTCAAAATAATATAACTTTTGATCAACTCATAGTTTGTTTAGATACAATTGAAGATGCAGAAGAAGCAATAACTGAGTTCTTAAGTGGTAATCAAAGATTCTATTATCTTAGTATTTATGGTATTTTTCAAGCCTTAATCATTCAGCAAGATGCAGTAAAGTATTTAAATAAAGCATTGTGCAGTGTAGATATCAATCTTATTAAAGAATATCCTGAACTTGATAATATTAGAAAAGTTAGGAATTTAGCAGTAGGACATCCTACTAAGAATCATTACAAAACTTTTAATCAGATTAGTAGAATTTCTATTAAGAACAACAGTTTCTCTCTTTTGAAGCGATATGAAAATGGAGGTTCAAGCTTAGAAGAAATTGACATTAATGATTTAATTCTAAAACAAAAAGAATTTGTAGGGAATGATTTAACTAAAATAATTAAAATTATAAGAGAGGATTATAATCAACATAAAAAGAGATTTGAAATGAATAATTTAACTGATCTTATACCTAAATCTATTAATTATAATATTACTAAACTATATGAAGGCAGATCGTCTGATAGAGAAATTATTTCAATAGTACAGATTAATTTGGATGTAGTCCAAGATACTGTTCAAAAAGTTAAAGATGGAGTTATAGAGAGATATGAATCGCTTGAAGCTATATTATCTTTGAAATACTTATTTGAAAAAATTGAATTTATACTAAATAAGCTTAGTGTATTATATGCAACATCTAGTATAGATGATTTAGAAGTGGAGATATATGTAGATGCATGTAAAATGCAAATGCAAGAATTATTTGAAATTGCTCAAAACATTGATGAAGAATTTAAAAATTGAAGAGCAATAAGATTATTAAATGATTAGCCAGAACAAAGGCTAGTCCGTAACAGCTAATAGCAAAGAGTGGAAGATAATAAAAAACAAATTACCGTGCCTACCATGGCCGATTACATGGCCCGGGGCGAAATGCCCGAAATCCTGTTTTGGGTGGGTTGCGCCGGTGCTTTCGACGATAGATATAAAAACGTAACGCGGGCTTTCGTGCGGATACTTGAACACGTGGGCATAAAATATGCCGTGCTGGGTTTGGAAGAAAGCTGCACCGGCGACCCGGCGAAAAGGGCTGGTAATGAGTTTTTGTTCCAGATGCAGGCCATGACCAATATCCAAGTGCTGGACGGGTACGGCATCAAAAAAATAGTAACCGCTTGTCCGCATTGTTTTAATACCATCAAAAACGAATACCCGGCTTTAGGCGGAAACTACGAAGTGATCCATCACAGCACGTTTTTGCAGCAGCTTATTAATGAAGATAAAGTACGGATAACCGGGGGCGGTACTTTCAAAGGCAAACGCATTACGTTTCACGATTCTTGCTATTTGGGCCGGGCCAACGGTATTTACGAAGCGCCGCGCGAAGTACTGGCCGCTTTAGATGCCGACCTGGTAGAAATGAAAAGAAGCAGAGCCAGCGGTTTATGTTGCGGTGCGGGCGGCGCTCAAATGTGGAAAGAGCCGGAACCGGGCCGCAAGGATATTAACATCGAACGAACCGAAGAAGCCTTAACGTTAAATCCCGCAATAATTGCCTCCGCTTGCCCGTTTTGTATGACCATGTTGTCGGATGGCGTAAAACACAAAGATCGCGAACAAGACGTACAGGTTTTTGATATCGCCGAACTGATTGCTTCAGCCGAAGGTATTAATGCTTGATTAGAACTGCGGGCTTTATATCGGCTAGAAGCTTATTAATCGTTATGAGTTTTATTAAATTAAAAATATAAAATCTAAAGTTTGTGGTTTATGGGCCACAGGCGAAAAAGTAAAAACATGTATATTCCTTTTCACCAATTGCCACCCCAATCGCGGATTTGGATTTACCAGGCCAGCCGGCCTTTAACCAATGCGGAAGTAGAAGCGTTAAATCCGGTCTTAACCCGGTTTGTTACCGAATGGACCAGCCACGGCCAGAAATTACAGGCTTCGGCGCAGATTTTTCATAACCAGTTTTTAGTAATTGCCAACGACGAGGATGTCAACTCACCCAGTGGCTGCTCCATCGATGCGTCGGTGCATTTTGTAAAGCAACTGGAAAACAGCTTAAACGTAGCTTTTTTTGACCGGACCCAACTGGCTTTCCTGGAAAACGGCAACATACAAGTGGTGCCTTTAAAAGCGGTTAAAGAAGAAGTAAATGCTGGTCATATAACATCCGATACCTTGTATTTTGATAATACGGTTAGTACTGCTGGTCAGTTAAATAATAGCTGGCCTAAACCAGCCCGTGAAACCTGGCTGAGCCGGTATTTTAATGGTTAAAAGATACAATAATTATATTATTCTGAGTAATATTTACGTTCTTACCATAAGCTTTTACACTCTACTGCAAAATTAATGACGCATAAAATATACTCTTTATTGCTTTTGATGACTTTAGTAATGGCAGGTGCCTGTAGTATCTTAACCAAAGTAGGCAAAGCCGATAAGCATTTTGCCCATGAAGAATATAATCTGGCCATTCCGCTTTATAACCAGGCTTTAAAAAACAAGCCTAATGATCCGGAACTCAATTATCAATTAGCCGAATCGTATAGGTTATCTAACCGCATTCAGTTGGCAGAACCTTATTATAAAGCGGCTATTGATAATGGGCTTAAAAAAGAATATCTCTTTTTAAATTACGGTTTGGCTTTACGGGCCAACGGCAAATACGATGAAGCCAGCACCCAGCTGACCCAGTATGCCAGCGTAGGCGCCAATCAGAAATTAGTAGCTCAGGCCAAACAACAGGTCGCCAACCTTACCCGCTTGCCCGAAGTACTTAAAACCCAAACCCGCTACGATATAAAACCGATGGAGCAGCTTAATACCGAAGCTGCCGAATACGGCATTAGTATGGCGAACGGGGAAATGGTGTTTGCTTCTACTCGGGGATCAGGACCGGCTTTTAAAGGCAATGGCCAAGGCTTTTCGGATTTGTATGCGTTTAAACCGGGTATGCCTAATAATTTTACCGGTACGGGAACGGTGCGTAAATTAGAAGATGCGCTTAATCTTTCCGGTATTCACGAGGCCGTAGCTACTTTTTCGCCGGACGGTACTTTAGTTGTTTTTGCCCGCGGTAACGAAGGTACGAAAAAAGGCCGTTTAAACGTAGATTTATTTGTTTCGCGTTTCCGGTCCGGTGCCTGGACGGAGCCACGTGCACCCCGCCTCAACCGGGCTGATGCCTGGGATTCTACCCCGTTTTTAGCACCCGATGGCAAAACTTTATATTTTGCTTCTGACCGCACCGGCGGTAAGGGCGGTACCGATATTTATAAAGCCGTGCTGGATGATAATGGTAACTTTTCAGCCCCGGAAAATATGGGCGAAACCGTTAATACCTCCGGCAACGAAAGTTTCCCGGCCGTAGGTTCCGACGGTACTTTTTATTTTTCTTCGGATGGACATCCGGGTTTAGGTAAACTGGATATCTATAAATTAGAAAATGGGAAAGTTGTAAATCTGGGCAACGAAATTAATTCTACCGGCGATGATTTTGGTATTTACCCCACTGCGGCTAATACCGGTTATTTTTCTTCCGAAAGAGAAGGCGGCAAAGGCAGCGATGATATTTATTTCTTTACCGAAAGCAAAATTAAGCTGGTGCGGTTCTTTTTGGATGTGCAGGTGCGGGAACAGCTAGAGAAAAGCACTACTACCCGCATTATGCCGGGTACCCGGGTGGTATTACAGGATGCCGGCGGTAAACAACTAGATGTATCCATCAGCGATGCCGATGGTAAAGTAAGCTTTAACCTCGATACTGCCAGTACGTATTCGGTGCTAGCTGAGCGCAGCGGCTATTTTGCTGCTCGCACCTCAGTGGTAACCAAAGGCAAAACGCCACCGCAAGCTTCGCTTACCCGGCCCATGACCGATATTAACTTATCAGCAACTTTAACGCTAAGCCGCATTGTAAAAGACCGGGCCATTGTGGTAGAAAATATTTTCTATGATTTAGATAAAGCTGATATTCGACCGGATGCGGCCCAGGAGCTGGATAAGCTGGTACAAACCCTGAATGATAATCCGAAAATTACCATTGAGTTAAGCTCTCACACCGACGTACGCGGTAAAGATGCTTACAACTTAGATTTATCTCAACGACGCGCGCAATCGGCGGTAGATTATATTATATCTAAAGGTATTGCCCCTGGCCGGATTACCGCCAAAGGTTACGGTGAAACCCGCCTGGTAGTAAAAGACGCTAAAACTGAAGAAGAACACCAACGGAACCGCCGCACCGAATTTAAGGTAACGCGTATTGCAGAGTAAGTATTCTGGATAAGAACCAACATAATTAAAAGCTCCGGTATCCTTTTAGATGCCGGAGCTTTTGATTATGTAAATCACCATGTCAGCATAGCTACTTTACCTTTGTAACATTTTCCGGAAAACCACGATAACAACAGCAGACCAATTGCATTTAAAATGCCCTATTCCCGCCGCCAAGCTTTAAAATTGTTAGGTGCCACTGGTGCGGCGGCCTTGGGCGTAAACCTGGGCTTTGCCCAAACTCCCCCAAATACGATGCTGAAAAGACCTATTCCTTCCTCCGGAGAATTATTGCCCGTTGTCGGGCTGGGTACCTGGCAAACCTTCGATGTTGGACCATCGCCGGTAAGCCGCCAAAGTGTAAAAGAAGTGTTGCGTTTATTCGCTGAAAAAGGCGGGACTTTAATTGATTCTTCACCCATGTACGGGAAATCGGAAGAAGTAGTAGGCGATTTAAGCAAAGCCCTGGGTTTGCAGAAGCAGTTGTTTATGGCTACCAAAGTCTGGACACAGGGCGAGCAGGCCGGTATCCGGCAAATGGAAACCTCGATGCGGGAAATGCAGGCCAATCCGATGGATCTGATGCAAATTCATAATCTGGTAGATTGGCAAACGCACCTGAAAACCCTGCGCCGCTGGAAAGAAGAGAAAAAGATTCGCTACCTGGGTATTACCCATTATACCGTAAGTGCTTACCCCAACCTGGAGCGGATACTTAAAACCGAGCCGGTAGATTTTGTACAGCTTAATTACAACATCAGTACCCGGGATGCTGCTGACCGCTTGTTGCCTTTGGCCGCCGATAAAGGTGTGGCAGTTATTGTAAACCGGCCATTTGAAAGCGGATCGTTGTTTTCGGCGGTAAAAAATAAACCTTTACCCCATTGGGCTGCCGATTTTGATGCAAAAAGCTGGGGACAGTTTTTCCTGAAATATATTTTGGGCCATCCGGCTATTAACTGCGTTATTCCGGCTACAGCCAAGCCGCATCACCTCACCGATAACATGGAGGCGGGCTATGGCCAGTTGCCCGATGCGGCTACCCGCCTAAAAATGGAAGCATTTCTTCAAACCCTGTAAGGAGTTTGGCGGTAAGAAAAGGAACATGAATCCTTTATTCCAAAAGTTTATTCACGAATCCCTGCAAAAATACAAAGGCTCGGAGGCCGGTATTAAAACAATGCCTTCGGCTTACAGCAACGCGAAAGAAGTTCGCCGGCAACGAGCCCGGATCAGGCGCGAAATCCGGAATGTATTTTTTATCTGCGCGGGCATTCTGACGGCCGGTTTTGGGTTGGAAAGTTTTCTGTTGCCTAATAAATTTATCGATGGCGGCGTAACCGGCATTTCGCTGTTGGTAGCCGGTTTAACCAATATTTCTTTATCGGTTTTAATTGTAGTCCTGAACATTCCTTTTATTGTGTTAGGGTTAACGCAGGTAAACCGCAACTTTGCCTTTAAAACTGCTTTTGCCATTATCGGACTGGCCTTGTGCATTAGTTTTATTCATTATCCTATTCTTACCGACGATAAATTATTGGTTTCGGTTTTTGGCGGTTTCTTTTTAGGGGCAGGAATAGGTTTGGCCATGCGGGGCGGCGGGGTGCTGGACGGCACTGAGGTATTGGCCCTGTATGTGAGCCGCAAAGCCGGCACTACGATCGGCGACATTATTCTGATTATTAATATCCTGATATTTTTGGTAGCGGCTTTTCTGCTTTCTGTCGAGACCGCTTTGTATTCTATTTTGACTTACCTGGCTGCTTCCAAAACCATTGATTTTATTATTGAAGGTATTGAAGAATATTTAGGCGTAACCATTATTTCTGCGCATAGCGAAGAAATCCGGGTCATGATTATTGAACAAATGGGGCGTGGCGTTACCATTTACCAAGGCAAAAGAGGTTTCGGTAAATACGGCGATCACCTGCCCGCCATTGATATTGTATTTACCGTAATTACCCGCCTGGAAATAGCCAAACTCAACGCCGAAATAGAACGCTTAGATCCCAACGCTTTTGTAGTAATGGGCAGCATAAAAGAAACCAAAGGCGGCATGATAAAAAAACGGCCGCTGGCACATTAGATTTCAGTGATTAGTAAACAATTATTAGTAAAGAATGATCAGTAAAGAGTAATCAGCTATCAGTTGATGGTAAACATGTATTAGAAAACCGGTAAGTTTTACGGTTATTTAGGTGATAAAAGGTTGAAATTATGTAGGAATTCATGTAACCCCCGCCCTGGAAAGAGGTACAACTGCTAACTGCTAACTGCTAACTGCTAACTGCTAACTGCTAACTGCTAACTGCTAACTGCTAACTGCTAACTGCTAACTGCTAACTGCTAACTGCTAACTGCTAACTGCTAACTGCTAAAGCTAATGAGATACACTATTTCGGATATTCATGGTTGTGCCAATACTTTCCGGCATTTGGTAAATGAGGTAATACAGCTTAAGCCAACCGACGAGTTGTTTCTGCTGGGCGATTATATTGATCGTGGGCCGGATTCTAAAGGTGTAATCGATTTTATCCAGGAACTACAAAAATCCGGGATACAAGTCAGAACGCTTTCGGGTAACCACGAAGCCATGATGTTAGATGCCCTGGAAGACCCCGAATATTTCAATCATTGGATGCTGAACGGCGGCAAACAAACGCTAGCCAGTTTTGGCGTTAAATCTATCCGGGAGATTCCCCAAAGTTACTGGCTATTTCTGCGGCAGCTGGAATATTATATTGAGTTGGAAGATTACTTATTAGTGCACGCCGGATTTAACTTTGAAGCCGAAGATCCTTTTACCGATACTCATTCCATGCTTTGGATTCGTAACTTTCCGGTAGTTAAGGAGTTCTTGGGCAACCGCAAAATTGTGCATGGCCATACCCCAACGCCGGTGCAGAAAATAGCGCAAAGTGTAAAAAACAAGGCCCAGGTAATTAATATCGACGGCGGATGCGTATATACCAGCAGAATGTCGGGGTTAGGTTACCTGACCGCCCTTAATCTGGATACCTTCGAATTTCATTCTGTACCTAATCAGGATTGAAATTTTACATCCGGTGTGTAATCAGATGAAGCAGATCAGGTATTGATCTTTCCCAATTTAATAGTAACAAATTACTTATTCTTTTCTGCGGCCATTAAACTCAATTCTTTTTCGAGGAATCGCCATCTTTCACGCACCGGAACCCCAGGTTATTGGAGCCACTGGTTACTTCTCCTTTGCCGCGGCTCCCGGCTTTATAACGCACACAATATTGATCGGAGCAAAGAAAGGAACCGCCACGTTGCACACGCTTTACCACGTTGGGTTCATCGGGGTCGTAAGAATCTGCGGGGCCTTGCGGATTTACCTTAGCGCTTTGAACATAAAAATCAGGACGGTAAAAATCATGACACCATTCCCACACATTGCCATCCAAATCGTAAAGACCGTACGGATTGGATGGATAAGATTTGACGGGAGCCGCCGCTATAAATCCATCTTCGCCGGTATTTTTATCGGGGAAATGGCCCTGATAAATATTAGCCACCCATCTGCCACTGGGTTTAAGCGCATCGCCCCAGTAATACTTTTGGTTACCTTTACCTCCCTGGGCCGCATATTCCCATTCCGCTTCGGTAGGTAAACGCTTGCCCGCCCATTTGGCATAAGCAGTTGCATCTTCGTAACATACGTGCACTACCGGGTAGTTAGGAATATCCTGGATGGAACTTCCCGGACCAGTAGGATGCCGCCAGTTGGCCCCCGGAACATACTGCCACCACTGTAAAGAATTATGGAGCGAAACTTCCTGAGCGGGCGGCGTAAATACAGCCGAACCAGGAACAAGCTGATCTGCAGGTACTCCCGGATAATCGGCCGGATTTAATGGTTGTTCTGCTACCGTTAGGTAACCGGTCTCTTTTACAAACTTAGCAAATTCGGCATTGGTCACTTCATGATCGTCCATCCAGAAGTTATTTACAGTAACTTCGTGTACTGGCCGGGCATCTAAGAAGGCCGGATCATCCGACCCCATTTGAAATGATCCACCTTCTATCCATACCATTTTAGAGCCTATTGTATCCAGCGCCGCAGTTTCATACAACAAATCTTTCTCTTGATTAGTAGCAGCAGAAATTTCATTATTAGCGGTTTTCGGCTGACATCCGGAGATGCAGACATAAATTAAAATTATCAGTTCAAGACCTATCGGCTTTTTAAACAATATGCTCATTATACGCTAAAATATACTTGCTTCAGTAATGGCGCTCCCTTTATAACCTGTTTAGCCCGGTAATTTATTATTCAGCTTGATAAAATATATCTCTTGCCATTTTATTCAGCGCTTTTGGCTAAAAGGTTGGTTAGCGTTTTTTATCAAGAATAAACTATAATTGGAGCAGCCATTCTGTTTAAGCCGGCCGTAATTACCTGCTTGACTATTCTGAGCAAGCTTTATTTTAATTGATTTTAAATATAACTTATTTCTCTTTTTGCTTAGGCAGTACGTTATGCTGTAAAGCCCAATCTTGCCACATACTTTCCAGCTCCTTCACTTTATCCGGGTATTGAGTCGCCAGATTATTTAACTCCGTTTCATCAGCATTTATTTTATATAAATGCCATTGCTCATTGTTTCTGGCCACCAATTTCCAACCTTCGTGGCGGACATACTTTGCCCCAAAATGTTCGTTGAACAAAGTTTCATGTACTTCTCCTTGCTTGCCCGCAAAAGCTGGGGCCAAGCTAATACCCTGCATAGGCGTTATCTGGTGCCCTTGGTAAACCGTAGGATAGTTTGCTCCGGCAATTTGCGTGAAAGTTGCCATGAAATCCATTACATGACCTGTTTGGTTTGATATTTCTCCTTTTTTTACGGTAATGCCTTTGGGCCAGAAAGCTATCATAGGTGTTCGGATGCCGCCTTCGTAAGATTGCTCTTTGGCGTAACGGTAAGGCGTATTGGCAACATTAGCCCATCTGTAACCGATAGAGGCAAAGGTGTTGTGAGGGCCAGGAAGTATTTTTTTACCGGTTGGATAAGCTATTTTTTGTCCATCCCGGGTTTGGCTGGGCCGGTCGAACCCCGGACCATATCCGGCGGCATTTTCCGGACTGGCGCCGTTATCGCTCAGAAACAAAATTAAGGTATTATCCAGCTCCCCGGTTTCCCGCAAAGCGGCAATTATTTTACCTATACCCTGATCCATGCGGTCTATCATGGCCGCATGCACGGCCATAGCCCGGGCATCCCATTCTTTATCCGGATTATCTTCCCACTTAAGTTCGTTGTCGATACGCGGCGACAAAGGGCTGGTGGCCGGGTCAATCATGCCCAGTTTTATAAGATTTTGGTAACGTTTTTCCCTGATGGCATCCCACCCGACTTTGTATACCTCTTTATATTTCTCAATGTCTTCCGGTAGGGCATGTAAAGGCCAGTGAGGAGCCGTTTCCGCTACGTACAGGAAAAAGGGTTGTTTAGCTTTGCTAAATTCTTTGATGTAGGCCACCGAAGAGTCGCTTATGGCATTGGTATGATAATAATCTTTGGGAACGTTTTTTACCGGAGTAGTACCGTTTACCAAGCTAAAAGGATCAAAATAATCAACTACTCCCCAGATATTACCATAGTATTTTTCGAAGCCCCGGCTGGTGGGATATTGCTCTACCGGTGAAAAAAAAGGGTGCTCGGCCTGATGATTCAGCCAAGCTAACTGAGTTTTAGGATTATCTTGCACCACGGTGTTAGAAACGTGCCATTTACCCACCATGCCGGTACGGTAGCCGGCAGCTTTTAATACTTCGGCAAGCGTAACGGTATTTTCGGTAAGGTGGCCCCGATAACCAGGCATAGAACGGTCTTCGGTCATTTCGCCTATTCCGGCCTGGTGGTTGTATAAGCCTGTGAGCAGCGCGGCGCGGGTGGGGCAACAACGCGATGTATTATAAAACCGGGAAAATCTTACTCCATTAGCTGCCAGATAATCAAGATTAGGCGTTTTAATTTCGCTGCCATAACAACCTAAATCCGAAAAACCAAGATCATCGGCCATAATCAAAACAATATTAGGGCGTTGGTCATTTTTACTGGCTGTTTCGGGCTTGGGGCTCCGGCAGGCAGTAACGCTTCCCAGGCAACTTAAACCTAATAATAACTTAAAACAAAAAGATTTTTTCATAGGCATTTATTGGTAATTAAACTTAATTAAATCTGGAATTGTAAATTTATTGGTGCTACTATCTCCTGATTACCGGAAACTGAGATATGCGCAAGGTGGTGCAGCCATAAGGAACCAATGTTATTTCTTCCTCTTCTTTGCCGGTTTCCAAATCAGAGGTAATGCTGTAAGGAATAGGGCCGGCCATATCGTTGTACAACTGCCAGGAGGAGATTCGTTTGGCTTTGGTTTTTATTTCGATCGGCGCATTTGCTATGCTCCAGGGGTAAGTATTGGTTAGTTCTTTGGTAACAACCTTAAAGTTTTCCGCTAATTTGTTGTCTTGGACTTGCAATAAGCCATAATTCCAGGGAGTGGTGGGGCGTACTTCTGTATATTGGGCGCCATACCAAATCGGGTCTTTTTCATTTTGTACTGTTTTCCATGCTTCCCCTATTTTAAGCGCATAAGTAATAGGGCCACGCTCCACCGCCATTGAATTTTCGTACCAGGTACTTTTAAACAAGTGCATAGGTAATTCTAATTGCACTACATCACCGGATTTCCAGGTTCGGTTTACAACCACAATCTGATTTCCTGCTACTTCCTGCCATTTTTTGCCATTAATAGATACGGTTGCTTTTTTGCACCACGTCGGAATGCGAAGATGGAAAGGGAAAGCTATATTTTTAGCTTTTTTATCGGTGGTTAGCGTAAACTTAATTGTTTCGCTGAATGGATAATTTGTTTCTTCTACAAAACGCACTTCTGTTCCGTCGGCTACTTTTGCTTTTACTTCGCTCGGCGAAAATACCAGGGCCGCTAATCCATGGTCGGGAGTAGCATACCACAGGTTTTGGGTAAACTTAGGCCAGCCCTGGTGCATATTAGAAGTACAGCAAGGATAGCCGGTAAGCAGCCCGTAACAGGCATCGGTGCCGCCGTGGTTTTCGTTAAAGTTCCGGATATGGCGGGTAAGCATTACTTGATTGGCCTGCTGAAAATACTGCCGCGCCATATAATCATCGGTGGTTTGGGTGGGCAAGGCATTGAAGGCTATTTTCTCCAGATGATCCGCAAATCCGACCTGGCCCGTAATTCCCAGCATACTTTCCAGGGTAAACATCATTTCTACAGCCGTACATAATTCTGAACCCTGCGTGGGGTTATTGCCGTGCAAAGCTTCGTCACCGCCGTATAATCCTTGGGCCTGCCCGTTGTATTTCCGGATATCGGCAAAAGCTTTGTTTGTAGCATCCAGGTATTTTTGTTCGGGATGTTGCTGGTAATAAATAAGCGGAGCTTTCATGCCTTGTGCCAGGTTTACACAATGAATGCTGCCTTGCGTAGATAATACTTCGCCCTTTAAAAAAGCACCGGTGTAATCGTAGGTTTGCTGATGAATCAGGTTAGCCAAATCCAGTAAAAAAGCATCGCCGGTAATATTGTAAAGCCAGTAAACCACCATCAGGTTATCGGCGCCCCGATAACGGGCCCAGAAAGTCCAATGGTCCAGAGGATTTTTCGGTAATTCTTTTAATTGATAGTGGAAATAATTGGTCATTAAGGTTATCACCCGTTTGTCGCCGGTAGCAGCATAGTATTGCTTTAGAATTTTCAGCATTACCATTTTGGGCCACCAGTCCCGGCTGTTGTCCCGTTGCAGGCCGGGCTCCGGGCTATAATCTTTTTTAGGGCCAAAGTATCCTTCGGCATCCTGGCTATTAAGCGCCCACTCAACCCACGGTTTGGTTTTTGCAATTAATTCTTTGTCGTCCAGGATATAAGCCAGGGGCAGGAGGCCGTCAATCCAGTAAGGACCTCTTTCCCATTGGTCGCCATCACCGCCGAGCCAGCCGTTCCGATTACCCATCACCAGCGGATAAAGCTTGTCTAGTTGTCCGGTAGAACCGTTTTTCTGCCTTACCAGCATTTCCTTCAGCCAGCCCTGGGGTTTAATGGCCCCTAAAGGTAACTCTATATAAGGATTAGGCCGCAGGGGAGCTCTATTACCGACGTAAAAGCTTTTAGCTTTTTCAGGGGAGATATTGCTTACTGCCTTTACTTCCGGGCGCTGCGTGTTTTGAGCCCACAGCATATTGATGCAGCCTGTGTAGAATAACATGAGGCTTACGATTAACAGTTTATTTTTCATCCTTTATTCATTATAGATAGAGTACCGGACTGAAGCCAAATTTCAGCTTTACTAAAGTTTTATTTACAGTACTATTTGAAGCATAAGTACCCATTTTAAAGTATTTATGCCAAATCTATACTAATTCTTTTTAGTAATATAGTCAGCAGGCTTATAGGTTGCTACAAGCGCCTGGTACTTTTTATAACTTGTGTATTTCAAGATACCCGGTTACGTAAGTTTAAAATAATAAAGCTGAATGTAGTAAATTTTAGCATAATTTAATTGAAGCTTATATAGAAGTACTAAGAATACATATAAAGTTATTAACGGTAAATTTAAAATACCTTTCCGTTTTTGCGGCTGATACTTATAAAATTATATTTTATTTACTTTAACCTTGAAAAAAATGCAGTAAAATAAATAATTGTGTAGCTTTATCTTAAAATAGCTACAAACAACTATTATTTATTTCATGAAGCGTTTTTATTCTTTGTTAATGCTCTTGGGAATGTTGGAGGCACCCGCCTTGGCCCAGGAGACTTTTCCGCGTAACGGTGTGTATGATGAGCGGCCAGGATTAGTTGCTTTTACCAATGCCACGCTGTACACCGATTATCAAACCAAAATAGATAATGCCACTTTGGTTATCCGGAACGGTAAAGTAGAAGCTGCTGGTGCTAAAGTAAAAGTGCCGCCGGGAGCCGTAGTAGTAGATGCCAAAGGCAAGTACATTTATCCCGGCCTGATTGATTTGTTCTCGGGCTACGGATTACCCGCCGTAACCCGCGTTCAGCGGAGTTATGGCACGGCGGCTATAGAAACGCCGAAGCAAGGCGCTTATAACTGGAACATGGCTATTCGCCCTGAAACCAACGCGGCTGAATTGTTTAAAGTAGACGCGAAAGCAGCCGAAGATTATCGTCGGCAAGGTTTTGGCGCCGTGTTGGCGTTGCACCCGGATGGCGTTTCCCGTGGAACGGCTGCCTTGGTTACCTTAGGCCAGAAACGCGAAAACGAAGTAATGTTAATGGATAAAGCCGCCGCCGGATTATCTTTCGATAAAGGTTCTTCTAACCAGGATTATCCCAACTCTTTAATGGGTGCTATGGCTTTGCTGCGGCAAACTTACCTGGATGCCGAATGGAATGCCAAAAACCCGGGCAAAGAACAAAATATTTCCTTGAAAGCTTTTACGGATGTTCGCCGCTTGCCCCAGATATTTGAAGCAACAGATAAACAAAATTTGCTGCGGGCCGATAAAGTAGGCGACGAATTCGGGCAACAATATATTATAAAAGGCCGCGGCGATGAGTACCAGATGCTGCCGGAAGTAAAAGCCACCCAAGCCACCCTGATTGTACCTGTAAACTATCCCGATCCTTATAATGTAGAAGATCCGTTTGATGCTAATCGGGTAGCTTTAGAAGATCTGAAACATTGGGAAATGGCGCCCGCCAATGCCGCGGCTTTATCTAAAGCCGGTGTTTCGTTTGCTTTAACCGCTGCGGATTTAAAAGATAAAAAAAGCTTTATGCCTAACTTGCGCAAAGCCATTGCCTACGGCTTAAATGAACAGGAAGCGTTAAAAGCCTTGACCTATACGCCCGCTAAGTTAATAAAGGCCGATCATTTGTTGGGAGCCTTGCGGCCCGGTATGGTAGCAAATTTTTTAATTACGTCTAAACCGCTTTTTCAGGACGATAATGTTATTCTGGAGAACTGGATACAAGGTGAAGGCTATATGTTGAGCGATTTACCAACGGATGTGCGCGGCGTTTATGCCTTGCAGGTAGGCCCCCAAAGCAACTTGCGTCTGGAAATTGCCGGCAACCCTGACAAACCCGAAGCAAAGATCGCCTTTAAACCAGCCGGTGCTGCTGATACTACCAAGGTAAAAGGCAAAGTATCGCTGTCCGGCGACTTAATTACCCTGAGTTATAATCCGGATACCAAAAATAAAGAGAGCATGGTACGGCTGAGTGGTTGGTACGCCGGCCTGGAAAAAGGATTTCAGGGCGAAGGACAATTGCCGGATGCCACGCCGGTAAAATGGAACGCCAAATTATCTAAAGCGCTTACCGTTGCCGCCCGCCAGGATACCCTGAAAGCCAAAGAGCCGATTAATTTGGGCGCTACTATTTATCCGTTTGTGGCTTTTGGCCGCCAAGAATTACCTAAACAGGAGGCGGTATTAATCCGCAACGCTACCGTCTGGACCAACGAAAAAGAAGGCAAGCTGGAAAACACCGACGTGCTGCTGCGCAACGGGAAAATAGAGAAAATAGGCAAAAACCTGAACGCCGGCGGAGTTAAAGTAGTGGATGGTACCGGCAAACATTTAACGCCGGGTATTATTGATGAGCATTCGCACATTGCTTTAGAAGCGATTAACGAAGGCACCCAGGCCGTAACCGCCGAAGTACGCATGGAAGATGTGATTAACCACGAAGATGTAAATATTTACCGGCAATTGGCGGGTGGAGTAGTGGCTGCGCAGTTGTTACACGGTTCTGCTAATCCGATTGGCGGCCAGTCGGCCATTGTGAAATTACGCTGGGGCTTAGGACCGGAACAAATGAAAATTAAAGGTGCCGATGGCTTTATTAAATTTGCCCTGGGCGAAAATGTAAAACGTTCCAATACGCAGAATTATACCCGTTTCCCGCAAACCCGGATGGGCGTAGAGCAGGTATTTACCGATGCTTTCCAACGGGCCAAAGAATACCAGCAAGCCCAGGATGCTTATACCAAATTATCCAGAAGTGTCCGCGCAAAAGCCGAGGTGCCGCGCCGCGACCTGGAACTGGAAACCTTAGCCGATATCTTAAAAAACAAGCGTTTTATTACCTGTCACTCTTATGTACAGTCCGAAATAAACATGCTCCTGAAAGTGGCCGACCAGATGGGCTTTAAAGTAAATACGTTTACGCATATTCTGGAAGGCTATAAAGTAGCTGATAAAATGAAAGAACACGGCGCCGGCGCTTCTACTTTTTCGGATTGGTGGGCTTATAAAATGGAAGTAAAAGATGCTATTCCGTACAACGCGGCCATTATGCACAATGTAGGTTTGGTAACCGCTATTAATTCGGACGATGCCGAAATGGCGCGCCGCCTGAACCAGGAAGCTGCCAAATCGGTGAAATACGGCGGTATGTCGGAGGAAGAAGCCCTTAAACTGGTAACGCTAAACCCGGCCAAATTACTGCACTTAGATAAGCAAATGGGCAGCATCAAAACCGGTAAAGATGCCGACGTAGTACTCTGGACCGATCATCCGCTTTCGGTTTATGCCAAACCGGCCCAAACCTACGTCGACGGCATTGCTTATTTTGATCTGGAAACTGACCGGCAATTATGGACCGAAGTAAGTAAAGAGCGGGAGCGCCTTATTCAGAAAATGCTGAATGCCAGGCAAAGTGGTGCTCCCACGCAACCAATTCCTACTAATCGGCGCGGCACGGTGTTGCATTGCGAAGATGTAGAATAAGGATTGCTGATTGTTTATTGTTAATTGTTTTTAGATTATTTGAAAGCTCCCCTTCTAATTTAGGAGGGGCAGTAAAAAAGCCTGGATGCTTCACCTTAAAAATTAAATTTTACTCAAATTGATATTCCAAATGAAATATAAATATTTACTAGCGGCACTGGTTTTCAGTTTTAAAGCCTGGGCCCAGGTGCCTGCCCCGGTGCCGGCCCAAAGCAAACCCGTGCTGCTTATCGGTGCTACGTTGCACGTGGGCAACGGCAGCGTAGTTGAAAAAGCTGCCGTGGCCTTCGATAAAGGAAAAATAACCTATGCGGGCCCGGCTGCTAATGCGCCGGCCAGTAGTGCTGCTTTTGAGAAAGTAGATGTAACCGGCCAGCATATTTATCCCGGTTTAATTCAACCTAATTCCCAGTTAGGTTTAAACGAAGTAGAATCGGTACGCGCAACCCTCGATGAAAGAGAAATTGGCGTGTTAAATCCCAATGTGCGGGCGATGGTAGCTTATAACACCGATTCGGATGTGCTTCCCACCATTCGGGCCAATGGCGTGCTGCTGGTGCAGGTAACCCCGCTGGGTGGCGTTATATCCGGTTCTTCGTCGGTGATGCAACTGGATGCCTGGAACTGGGAAGATGCCGTAGTAAAAACCGACGACGGCCTGCACCTGAACTGGCCCGGCCAGCTGGTGCCGAACCCCAGGATTACGTCGGCGGCTTTGGCCGAAATGCAACGTAATCGCGAAATGATGTTACAGGATTTAACTACCTTTTTTCAGCAAGCCTCGGCTTACCGGAGCGGTACTTTCGATAAACAAAATTTCAAGCTAACCGCCATGAAAGGTTTATTCGACGGAACCCAACGATTGTATTTGCACGCCAATAATGCCAAAGATATAATTGAAGGCATTCGCTTTGCCCAGAAAACCGGAGTAAAAAATATTGTGCTGGTAGAAGGGCAGGAGGCCTGGCGCGTTACGGATTTCCTGCGCGATAATAAAATTCCGGTGCTGTTATCCGGCGTGCACGCTTTACCCAACAATACCGGCGACGACACCGACTTACCCTACAAAACACCTTTTCTTTTGCAGCAGGCCGGTATCTTGTACGGCTTAAACTATAGTACCAGCTTACACGGTACCCGGAATCTGCCTTTTATTGCCGGTACTGCCGTAGCCCACGGCCTGACCAAAGAACAGGCCCTGATGGCTATTACGGCCAACACCGCTAAAATATTAGGCATCGATGCCCAAACCGGCACCGTAGAAGCCGGTAAAGATGCCACATTAGTGGTGTCGAGTGGCGATTTGCTGGATATGCGCACCAACAACGTAACCAATGCTTACATTCAGGGCCGCAAAATAAACCTGACCGATAAGCAAAAATACTTGTACCAGAAGTTTAAAGAAAAATACGAGGCGCAACAACCAGCTACTGGCAAATAAGTAGAAATATACGGCATCATCAATTTTAAAGCACCGGTTTAAGCCGGTGCTTTTCTTTTATAAAAGAACTGGATCTGATACACCCATTATGCCGGAAATACTCTAATCAAATGATATAGGCAAACCTGCTTTATACTTTGTATAACTTTAAAAACGGAGCACATGCAATATGCATGCAATCAGATAAACCCTTCGCAATGTTGGTTTTTTGTACTCATTAAGTACAATGCCAGAATTAATGAATGAATGTGTGAATGTGTGAATAGATTTTTGATTGTTAGCTTTTTACGAGCTTATTTAACTTAAACTATAGACAGCGACAAAACTCCTTGGAAAAGCGGTTGAGAAAACGTTGGCCTAGCTCCCCTCCTTATTTTCAAGGAGGGGTTTGGGGGTGGTTTTTTATTTTTTATTTCCGACAAGTTAAGACGTGGTCTATAATTTTGTCTACTTACCTAGCTTGATAATGAGTTGTACTTTTTAGTAAACAAACCATTTCTTAACAGCTTTTTTAAAGTTGATATAAAATATTAATAAGGTTATTTTAAGTTTTATATGAATTTTACCGGAATTAAGGTGCAATTATTTATTTTCTAAAGAATATACAGCATTTTAATTATAGTACCACTTGTATTTTATTTTAAAAATTTTTAAATTTAAATTGTTAATAGATAGGATATTTATGAATCCTATAAAATAACGCTAATTTTATTTAAATTATTTAACATAAAGTTAAAATAGAACTATTAGGATAATTTATACTTTTACATAAACATATAATATCATGAAGACCGTTATTAAGACCCAATGTGGCAGACGATTCGATTTATCTCGTGCTTTTCCTGTTAAACGTGATTTTACTGCGCCTTATGGAGCGCACAATTTTGCTGTTTATAAAGCAAATGGTACTTATTATATAAAAGGGTACAATACCGGTACATCTGAGCAAGTATTAAATATGTTTGAACTTATCTCCGAGAACGAGGCGCTGCAATATTTGCGGTAAGAAAAGCCGATTAGTACAAAACAGAATTTGTTTGTCCGCGAATTTAAGCCAGCAGGACTTGTTCTGCGTTTTGGTATCTAAGCTGAATGGATATATAACCTACGGAAGAAAAGTGCCATTGTAAAATAGGCTTACGTTGTCCTGCTGGTTTAAGCCAAGCTAGCATTTTTATTTGTATCAAGAACATAAAAATATTCAAACCGGAGCATCAGGCTACTTGATACAGAGAGGAGCAGTTGCTTTGTAGAAAAAAAAATAATGCTGGGACCTACTTGTTAGTGGAAATCTAAACAAAATGCATTACTTTTGCGCTACAATAATACTACTGCTTCCGTAGTTCAATGGATAGAATGTTGGTTTCCGGTACCAATGATAGGGGTTCGAATCCCTTCGGGAGCACGAAACGGGACAAATCAGGTTTTTTACTGATTTGTCCCGTTTTATTTTCTTATTACTTATCTGTTTATAGTCAAATTAATAATTGCATTGCTTTCCCTGGCCGTATTGCGAATGATTTGCTTTTTTTCTAAACATCCGGAAAATAAAAATTCTGAAGCGTGCAGCACACCGGTTATTATTCATTGATAATATAAAATAACCTATTTACGTAAAAGCCAAATTTTGCCTGCCAGATTAAATGCTTTTGCGGATATTTTATTGCGTAGTAACAGCTTTATCAAAAGCTCTTTCCATCCAGTCATCCGGAATGTCGTCGAGGGCGGCTTTTAGTTTTTCGGCCCATAGCTCCGATATGTGTTCTAATTCTTTTTTTTCGTAGCGGTATTCAATTAAAGAAAAGCTGTCTTTCTTATATAAGACCACGTCAATCGGAAATTCAACGTCGTTACTGCTTACCCGGGTAGAATCGAAGGAAAGAAAACCGGCTTTTAAGGCATATCTCATGGGGGTAGTATTGTTCAGTACCCGATTCAAAATGGCTTTGCCCTGGCCCGAATTACCAATTATTACGTAAGGTGTACTCTCATCCAGCTCCACCCAGTTACCTTCGGGATACAATAAAAACATTTTATGCTCCTTGTCTTCTTTCAACTGACCGCCAATAATGGTATTCAGGTTAAATTTTAAACCTGCTTTTTCTAAAGAGTCCCGGTCTTCATCGGCTACGCGCTTTATTTGCTCGCCAAAGGCATTTGCCGCTTTAAAGAGTTTATCATAAACAGCACCATCGTCTAGTAACTCCTGGAAATAATGAATGGCTTTATCCCGAATGGAACGAAGGCCGCTGGTCATGATGAAAAGGGAAGTATTGTCTTGCTGCGTAATGTAAATCTTTTTCTTAACGGTTGTGTTGGTGCCGGCGGTAATGCGGGTATCGGCAATAGCAACTAAGCCTTCCTGCACTTTTATTCCTAAACAATATGTCATGTTATAATGGGGTAAATAATCGGTAATTTGGTTGGCAGTAAATTTTAAAAGTAAATAAACCGACGCTATTTATTTAAAACAGGTTACTACAGGTACTACACAATCCGGCCTTGGTTGCCTTTCCCGTAATAAATAATTTATTTCTCCGGCCAGCCGGGTAAGCAGGCGGGCAAATTACGGTTTAATATTTTTATTAACCTGCTGTTCTTCCTAATTATCGCTTTGTTAAACCCGGAATTTTTGTTAGTATATTCCGGATAATTTATTTTTAAGGTTTTGTTTTATGGCTGATTATTTAAATAATTTTAATTAAAATAGAAGCTTTGTGGATATCGGAGCTGTTTAGTATTTAAAACAATCAAAGGACAAGAGAGATAAAAATGTTTACGAAGACATTAACAATCTACACCTCATCCCATGGGAGTAATAAGTAAAGATAGCATCAATGCGTGGATAGTACCACATTTAAGTACATGAGAAAGAGGCGAAAAGCTGAAGGTAGCACGCTGGGAAGTAGTAACAGTTATATTGTACAAGCTAAAGACAGGCTGTCGGTGGTGAGAGTTGCCCACCAAAGCATTCTTTGCTGGCTGCCAGCTTAGTTGGCAAGAGGTGTACTATCATTTTAGAAGATGGATTCGTAATGGCAGCATCAGAAAGGTATGGATAGAACTGTTAAAATAATAAAGAAAGCATTTGGATTTATCAAGCGCGCAATTAGATGACAGCCAGACCATTTGTAAGAACGGTGGCGAATGCATTGGTTACCAGAGCAGAAAAGCAGCTAATAGCTGTAACAACTGGTTTTTAGCCGACAACAAAGGATTGATGCTGGCCTGTAGTTACCCGGTAGCTGGGCAGCACCATGACCTTTTTAAGATAAAGCAGGTGTTTGCAAAATTATGTGAGTTATTGCAAGAATCAGGCATTGAAACCAAGGATTTATTCTTGAATGCGAATGCTAGCTTTGACAGCCAGCAGTTTAGAAGTTAATGCAGTGAAAGGAAGATAGAAGCTAACATTGCCGTTAATCCCAGAAATGCAACGTAACAGATGATTATGGGTACTTTGATGAACAGTTATACAAAAGAAGAAATGTCATTGAACAGGTTAATGCCTGGCTCGACAGCTTTAAGACTTTGCTCATCCGTTTTGAAACCAAAGCTCAGCATTGGCTTGCGCTGCATTTCTTAGCTTTTTCTGTCCAACTTATCCGTAAAATTAACAAGAAACAGAAACGCTAAACAGGTTCAATATATACTGTAAATAAACGTGAGTTATGGGTTATAAATATTGATAATTAATAGGTTGTAAAAACAATAGAATTATTTTGCTTGATTAAATTCTTTGCAGATTGGTTAAACTTTAAAGGGCAGGCATTTAAACCCTTTTACGGCATATAATACTTGCTAACTGGGTTTAATAGCTTTCATTATCTTTTGTTTTAACCCATAACTCACGTTACTTTATACCAATTAACATATACGGCATTCCATAAAATTGACCTAAAAATAAAACATATCCGGTAGGATTTTAAAACCTATCGGATTTAAATTACTTGCAGTATGGTAGCTTGTTCATGCAATTTGGTATTAGAATTAGGTGAAGCTTTAAAGCTTTCTTTAGTACTTCCGTCCAGAATGTTATTATATCTTCAACTGATCTCTCCGAATTTATTTTTCTCGTTTAAAGGAATTTTCTAAAAATCTTCTTTCATTTAAGTCCACAAGCGCAGATGTACTAGGAGATCCGCCAGTATCAACTCTTAAATAATTGAACTTTGCGTTAGTTTTGTTTTTTAACGCTGTTGTTTAATTATACTTAATCGGGCATATAATTCTGCCAGGCAGGCTTCGTCCAGCAACCTTTTAGGTTTTTCTAGTTCTTGTGGTTTAGGCGACCAACTAAGTGTAATAAAGCCATTTTTATCGCGGGCGTTTTGCCAGGCATAGTTAAGATCATGTTCAATAGCAGCTATATACTTATAATTGCCATCTGCTTTATATAAAGCCTCGTAACCTCGGAAAAGCACGGTAACAAACCAGGGCAGATCGATATGCAGCATTAGGGCCGGATTTTTATTAGCCGTCGTAAAATGATTGAAAGCGCCGTTTGCAATGGTTTTGGCTTCTTTTAAATATTGCTGTTCTTTCGTAAATTCATAGAGCAGCAGCGATGCTTCTAACATGGAACCGGAATTATAAGTCCAAGTTGTTTTATTTACCGTTCCATCCATTTTTTTATCGTTCCAATAAACTCCGGCAGAATCCCGCAGATTAGCGTGCATCCAGTTATAAAATTTTTTACCACACTGTAAATAATACTTATCTTTGGTACACTTATAAATTTTTAGGGCCGCTAGTGCTGCCATACCATTAGTACAGGCCGGCTTTATGTCTTTATGTCCTTCCAGCCAATATACGCCACCGCCCAATTGATTGTCCCAGCCGCTTAATATAAATTTAAAAACCATTTTGGCCCGGTTCAGGTAAACCGGATTCTTGGTATTTAAATAAGCTTCGGCATAATCAATGGCTACTAATCCATTATCATCATAATACCGGTCGGCCTTTTCAAATTGCCCTGGATAAGCCTGATATCCAATTGGCAATCGAGTGGTATCGCGGTATTTTTCCAGGCCGTAAACCAGGCTGTCCAGGTAGGGCGCATACCTTTTCTTAACCGCCGGAATTTTTAGTAAAACATTCGTGGCGGATAAAATACCGGAAAAAGGCCAAAGGAAACTCACTCTTTTTTCTAGCACGCCACTTCCTTGTAAATACGTTAAGGTATCTTTTTGATTAGCGGGATAATTTTCAGAGAACAAACCATAGGTCGGAACCCGGTAATGGCGCCAGACTTTGCTGTATATCTCTTCGGCTCTCTTTAAATATTCGGCTGAGGTTGGAGTGGTTTGACCCAGTGCAGATTGGGTCAAACCAAAAAAGATCACCAACAAAATACCTGATATAAATTTCATGCTTAAAATTGGGGTTTATAAGATGTCCCTTTTCTTATTGCTGGGAGGGCGGTAGCACCTGGGTACCCCATTCTACGTTTGGCTGATTGCCCATCACAAATTCCAGCTTACCTCCCTGCATTAACTCATCGCGGAATAGCCAGCAATTAGTTAGAGGTTTGCCCCTAAATTTTGCTGACTGGATGTATATATTTTGCGCAGAATTGTTTTTAGCCGTAATAATTAACTGTTTCCCGTTACCTAGTTTAATAGTGGCACGAGGGAAAACCGGACTACTAATTTCTACAATTGGTTTTACGTCGGTAAATCCTTTTACATCAAACAAACCTAGAGCCGCCATAACGTACCAAGAGCCTAATTGTCCCTGGTCTTCGTCCTGGCCATACCCATAGCCGTGGATGCTTTCCGTGCCGTAAAACTCATCGCAAATGGCCCGGGTAAACTTTTGAGTAAGCCATGGTTTACCCGAAAAGTTGAATAACCAACTTATGTGCAGATTAGGCTGATTGCCGTGATTATAAAGTGATTTTATGCCGGCAAAAGCATCAATTGTTTTTCCGCCGCCAAAACCATCTTTTTGGGAGGTATTAAAAATATCTTCTAAGCGCGTATTAAATTCATTTTTCCCTACGGCATTTATTAAGGCTTCCGGATTCTGAGGGGCAAAAAAAGTATATTGGTTGGCATTACCTTCCTGGAATCCTCTCCAGGCCTGATTCGGGTCAAACGGAGTTATAAAATTGCCCCGGGTGTCTTTAGGATGGATAAGTTTAGACTGCGGGTTAAACAGGTGCTTCCAGCCGTCTGAATACTTGATTAACTTTTGGTAGTCTGCTGTTTTACCCATTGCTTTTGCCATTTGGGCCGCCGCGAATGCACTATAGGAGTATTCCAGCGTATGGGAGGCAGAAAACGTGGACCCGGTAGAATCAGTGATGAAAATATTGTCGGTTCCCCCTATAAAAGGACTGTAACCGCGTTCCACAAAAGCTTTTACATCCATTTTGCCGGATCCTACTTTCCTATTTTCCCAACTCATTTCATTTTCATACACTGCTTTATAGGCTAGTTCTGTATCATAATCCCGGATACCGGCATTGTATGCACCCGCAATAGCCAGCCCTACCATATTGGTACCTACCCCCGAAACAAAATTACTATTGGCAATTCCATCCCCGAACCAACCGCGCTCTTTATATACTTGTAATTGCGTGTGTACAAAATCGTTGTAATGCTGCGGATAAGACAAAGCCCATAATTGCGTTATGTTCCAATAGCCTCCCCAAATGGCATCCGTATTCATGAAGTTATAGCTGAAGTTTCCTTTTTGGTCGCGGGGTAATTGCCCAATAGCACCATCGTGCCGGGGAAAGGCGCCATTTACGTCGCTGGCCACGCCGCGGCCCAATAAAGCATGGTATAAGCCGGTATAAAATTTAATTTTATTATTTTCATCAGGCCCTTCTACATCTAGCTTACTTAACTCTTGCTGCCAAGTGCTTTGGGCAAGTTGTTTAGCTTTATCAAACGACAACTTTGCGCCTTCTGTGGCTAAGTTTAATTTTGCATTTTGCGTGGAAGTATAAGAAAGTCCTACTTTTATTTCGATGGATTCTTGGTTTTGTGTGTTATATTCCAGGAAAAGTCCGGCTCCTTTGCCTAAGGCTACGGTAGACGAGGGCTGCACGCCTTTTGCCGTAAACGAACCTACGCGTAAAGGCTTTTTGCTTATTTCCCCGTAGATATACATAGAAACTTTACCTGCCGGGTCGTATATTTTTACATATTTTGGGTAAGTATGCACAAAGCCTTCGAAGTGCGTGTCATCCAGCATCTTAATCGAAGCATCGGTAACCTCGCCGCTTTCACCTTGTATGTTACCAACATCAAAAATAATTCTTGATTGTTGGTTTTGCGGGAAAGTATACCGGTGAAAACCGACATGTTTGGTAGCGGTTAGTTCGGCGGTAATATTGTAATCATCCAGTAAAACTTTATAATAGCCCGGTTGCGCCATTTCGTTCTTTC
>Ga0210040_10002559_pt1 | contig 25540 bp, 11 predicted proteins | sample CryGeyCG12114_NA_FD_185462 | JGI IMG/M metagenome (GOLD analysis project Ga0210040, IMG submission 185462) | Groundwater microbial communities from aquifer - Crystal Geyser CG19_WC_8/21/14_NA (SPAdes) (version 2) | ecosystem: Environmental > Aquatic > Deep subsurface > Groundwater | place: USA... | reverse complement strand
CCACTGGAATCTTCAAATCCATAAGCAATCATGCTGTTAAATTACATTTTTGCAACTTTTCCACTCAACTGAAAATCTGCACTTTCATTCAATACTTTGCATTGCATTTACTATACTGGATATGTTACCTCTTAACGGATTTTTGGGCTACGCAACTTTGATCATAACCCAACTGCTCTCTTTCAGTTTCCATTTGCCCGTACTGTTTTTTTATATAGGGAGCTCCATTTATTCAGTGGGACCATTAGCATTTGTGTGTGTTTGTATGTTTTTGTGCGTAAGTTCAAAAGCAATATGACTGTTGGACTCAAGTAGACTCCCTACCATGGTTGTTTGTTGTTTCTTCTTTGAAACTAACAGGAGAATAAGTAGCAGTGATTTCCTTGTTTTGTAACGCATTAGCGGATGGTGAAGTGTAGCAAATAGGAGGAATAAGTGCATCATTCAGGGCTTCAAATAGGGGACCACACTCACTCTCACTCGCCCTGCTCACTTCACTTTTGCTCTCTGCGTATTTGCCATTCATGTTTTTCTTGTGTGTCTCTTTTGCCCCTATTGATGATGATAATGATAATCGGGGAATGCAAAATCATTGCAGCACAACTTCCCATCATCAAAGCATTATGCTCTATCTGTTCTCAAATAGGAGTGTACAAAAAGACAACCCTTTGACTCTATTTTGTTCCTACATGCAAGCAAGTAGACATGAGGTCATATGTAGTTTCCAAAAAGTCATTTGTTCAAGAGGAGTAGTTTACTCTAGTGAATTAAAGAGTAATGGAAATTCTGCATTAACAAACTTTAGAAACTTTGCGTTCTTTTTATTATCGAATAGAATTAGATAGAAGTAGATTTTTTTAAATGCAATAGGGTAAATCTAACTAATTGTAAATTGTGACTAATTTTTCTGTGTGAAACAAGTACAAATACACAGTGTATTATTTAGAATGAGTTTTTTTAGAAACCCTTTACCGAGTCCACAAGTGAAAACATTCCATACATTTGGTTCAACACTTTACAAAGGGAAGTACTCCCTTTGGAATATTTAGCAGTTCATTTGATACGCTAGATAGCATTATTATTATTATTTGGAGTGAGGGAAGAGAAAAGTAAAGGCATAGTGTACTACACATGATGATAATAATGATGACTATGTAACTTATTTTGTTCCTCCGTTTCTATTATTTTATGTATGCCGACAATGCATGCTATGAGATAACGAATAGTATGGAATGAACCATTATGATTGCGTGTACAAAAGGGTGAAATGCCTCATAACATTACTAACTAACTACAGCGTTGACACACACGAGGGGAACTGTATAATGTCTCCATGAATAAATATTGCGTACATGGAATATGTGTTCCTTCACCCACAGTCTTGTCCTTATATTTTTAGTCCCTATGCATTAATAAACTAACGACTGTTGTTATACAACAACTTGTGTAACAATCATCATTATGCTATACTATTTGTTGGATGTAGAGCATAATAAGGGTGAAACTAACTCTTTTAACTCCTCTAACTCTCTCTTCTAACTCTTCTAACTCTTTTTTTTTTTTTGTTTATGCTTGATCAATAACTATTTCCATTTCACGCGGCAGCGATTATTATTGTTGCTTTTTTATTTCCATTTCACTAATAATCATATTTTTAGCCAAGTGCAAAAATATTTTTCAACTTTTGGCGAGCACTGTTGAGACATCTCTATTCAATACATTTTATGCATTACTAATGAATTAGGAAATGGAAGAATTAAGGTCTTGAAGAATTGCGTAGGCAACGGACATAGTTAGTCACTAGGACGTAGTTTAGCATACACTGTTGAACTTTAAAATTTATAGTATACTATTTACCTTTTTTCTAGATTCAGTGACTCAGTCAGTCATTGTCTGCACTAGGCGAGCAAGGGAATGAGTGGGTAAATTTGTATCACTAATTGACTTACAGCAGGGCAATGATGCAGAAGAAAGGTTTTGTTAAAATCTGTTCATCTTGGATATTCGTTTTTCTGCAGCTACATATAAAATGCATGCAAGCTACCATTTGTTTCCTCACACTATATTTGCCAGAATCTTCATGTTGCATAGTATGTACGCTGCTATCCCATACGTCCCATAGTTAGTTAGTAAGTTAGGTCTAACTTACTTAGTCAGTCAGTGTTATCTTGGCAGAACTGGAGAATCTAACCAAACAAGGAAACTGTAGGAAATATAGGACGAATCCCAAGTAGTGAAAGTTGTTAGCATATGATTATTACTCGGTTCCTTCTAAACTTTGTACAATGTGCAGCCTCGTTTCCAAATATACAACAATAATAATGATGAGGATGAGAGATGGAAGAAAAAGCTTTAGCCTGACATGCATATGAAGAAGAGAGGAAAGATGAAATTGCTCTGCCATGTGGAAATTGTTAGTTTAGACTTTTGTGTAAATATATACTCATATGCATTTCGGTCCGGTATAGAGGCCCTGTGTAGTGAGTTAGTGAGTGAGTGAAACCCAATGGTTTTTTGTATATTATCCTATATTTTGGTGTTAGCCAATACTAATTCTGTCTGTGTGAGTGTATATTTGTTTGCTAGCTAAACTATCAATGTGTGTGAGGGTACCAATGGGTTGTCCATACGTACAGTTTGCAAAAGTTGTTATGGCTTATAAAAACTGGCAGGGACTAACTATGTAATATAGTTGAAATGCACTGCCGTCGTCGAAGTTTGTAAAATTCGTAATGGAGAGAAACATGCTCGTTGTGTGTACATGGGAAAAGCAAGCAAAAGGGCTTGTTATGCAGATTTCCCTGGGCTTAAAAGCCTGTGTTAGCGATTGTGTGGAAGGGCTAACCCTTTAAAAAATGATGAGCGCGAGCCAGGCGTTTGTTGGCATTTCCACCTGAATTGCTCTGAGCACACAACACAGATTTTAACTCAGGCAACAAGCTTGACAGCTTTCTGTATAGTTCAATGCATTGGATTGAGTTTTCGATTAGTCGTTGCACACAGTTTGCTAACATGCAGTGCAAAGCTAATCATGTAACTGGCTGATACTAGAGATGTGTACACATAGGATGGTTTTTATGTGGCTATGTTTGCATATACTATTGGAATTATGAACAGGGTTTGCGGTGCGTAATCATAATTCTCTACCTTCATTTGGGATAACCGAATCAGTCGCATGGAAGAATAGCATGTGACACAGAAAGTTTGCATCAGTTGCTCCATTAATTGGGTTGAGTGACTGAATTTTGCAAAACAACATGAAGGGGAAATCCGGTATGCTTGTTGAGTAAGCAAAAAAATAAGTTTGTTTACAATAAAAAAATGAATGGCTTGATTTAAGATGCTTAGATTTAGGATATTTTTTAATTTAAGGACTCAGATTAGTTATTCCGTACTATATATAAAATCAACTGGATGGAAGTTGTTTCCCAGTTTACGATTTGCCAAAGCCTTTTACCATTAATTGCTTGATACTTTGGCTATATAAGTTGGACAGACCCGTTCCTGGTTCTATGTTCCCTCTCTGTACCCATTTATGCCACAATATTTGTATAATCTTGTAGCCATGAATTCATTTGTTTTCCAGCTCAATTTATTGTTGCATACACAAAATATGATAAAGTAGACAATAGAAATAATAAGTAGAATGCATGGAAGTGGATCTCTTTAATGCCCTCCCCTCGTAACAAGATAATGTTTTATGAGCATAACTTTGTTTTATTCTCTTGGGATCTGCCGTACACGCAACATTTTGGGAGAGAAAACCCTGGTTTACGATCCTAGTAATTGTTTGCTTCCACTCACTACTATGGTACAAAGATACAGCATTTTTACGCGTATAACTATATATTACACTTATTTACACGACTAGTTATATGCACTACTACTCTGGGATTTGCTCTTAGTTAGTCAGGCAGGTTTGCAATGTTTGCATCCCTTTTATGTCCCATACTAATATGCACATACTACAGTATTCGAGTCTTAACTTTTTGCTCCAACCAAACTATAGACAACTAATATTTGCCAGATCAACATGACAAATATGATCAATTTTAGCTAGTGATGAAGACAAATATGGGCTCACCCTATAATGTCATGGTCATATGAATTAAGAAATTGGATTTACTACAACTCTATTATTGATTTGATTGTTACGGATGCATTGTATTCATTAGTAGGGTAAACCTGTTATGATCCACGTTGCATCACTAGTTTGTTGTAGCTACTATTGGATTCCATTGTATGCGTTAAACGACATGTACCAATATTGTAAACAACAATTTTATTTTATATTTTCACAGCCACCGAAGTGAACAGCGAGGGAACTTCTGATGGGAATTCGGATCATAATTCATCTGCTGATGAAGACTCACAATTAAGACTTCGGCTAAAACGAAAATTACAGAGAAATCGAACCTCCTTTACCAATGACCAAATTGAAGCTCTAGAAAAAGGTAATTTTCTATTCAAACTACTCGAAAAATTTAATATTAACAACTAAAAGCTTATGTCTAAGTAAACTGTTGACGTCGAATTTAGTTGAAAATTAAAGTATCCTGTATTATTTACTTTTCAGAATTTGAAAGGACTCATTACCCTGATGTGTTTGCTCGAGAGCGGCTGGCTGAAAAAATTGGTTTACCAGAAGCTCGTATTCAGGTAAACAAATGCAAACAAACTTACGAGACTTAACGACCTCACAGTAGGTCTAGTTTTGTCAGTTAGTTAGTTAGGTGGTACATTATTTATTGGGATTGAGTTTATATTTTGACAACATAGTGTTCGCTGGGTTAACTCGACAATGCCTTTGTTATGTTAAACAACTGTGTTCATAATCTTTACACAATGTTGTTCAGCTTCAGTGTACTGGGTACAAAAACCAACTAACTAGCTCAGTCTTCTTGGTCCAAACAATCAATCCCTATAGGGTTACAATTGTACTCATTTGTGGTTGGTTTTCATTCCGGTTTGCAGGTGTGGTTTAGCAACCGACGGGCAAAATGGCGAAGGGAAGAAAAGTTGAGAAATCAACGAAGGGGTTCCGACCAAGTCGGCGTTTCACCTCCACCATCCTCCACAGCAGCTGCCCGTCTTCCACTTAATTCTGGATTTAATTCAATGTATGCCTCTTTGCCACAGCCCATCGCCTCCATGCCCGACTCTTACAGGTAACATTACATGGTGATCTGATCTTGTATTCACTTATCACTTATAATGTGCATATTGGCCCTCTTTTTCTAACTTTTTGTTGGCGACCATTCTTGTTTGAGTTCTAAAATGAACCCTTCATTTTCTGCTGTCAGTATTCAGTACATAGGCCAAGATAAAGTCTTGGTAGTATGGTTAGTCAGTATAGTTGTAGTTAGTTGTTTTAAAATCATCACAACTAGTCCTTCCTTGTATGTTTTTCGATTTACCGCGCTCTTATAATAATATTATATAAATAGAACAATACAACAGCAGACTGATACATGTTCACTCGAAAAGGAAATCCATGTAACTTGAGAACAACATGGGCTTTAATCCATGTGCTCTCTTTTTTCAATGTGGATTTGTATGCTACTATATAATGTAACAGAATGGACGTTTTCAAAGTCGAATTCCTTGCTAGTACTGTGTGTAGTAGTCACACATTTTTTTAAGTTTGATAAAGTATCAATTTTCATTGCGCGCATACCGACATTATTATATCAAATTAAGCCTTGTGGTGAAATAGAAGCTGCTTGTCTCTGTCTATAGGTTAAGGATAGGTTAGGTAGAAGAACTAGTTTAATTTGTAAAGTTTTTAATATTTAAATAGTAGCCCACATTTCTTGTGTGTTCATTACGGGATACGCTTAGTAGACATGGCATTGAAACTTTAACAGTATAACTAATGCATGTCAGTGAAACTAACTGAAGGAATTATCTACTTAGGCAAAATTTGCTCGTTTTGAAGTTGCGAAAAGAAAACTTTTGATTCTTTTAGAGACGTTTTTAACTCAAGTTCAAACGGTTCAGGTAGTACCAAGTGAGTGGGATTCAATGTATTTGTTCCAAGTTGGTATGCACATCCCTTGCTGTCTAACTTTTAACCAGATTATTTAAAATGTCAAAAAACAAGCATTAGATGTGCATGTGAAAAGCTATTATCTCGTACAAAAAGTAGTAGAACAGCTTGTTACCAGCTTATTAGAAAGAAATCAAATAGGGGTAGAAACTGAGCACAATAGACTTTATTAAAACGTCGCCTCGTCCACATATATTCGGAAGGAAAGGAACAGGCACAATATTTGAGCAAACTATATGGCTTAAACTACACGGATAGTCAATACTGGATTCAATATGGAACTATATACATATAAGTTGTTTGTATGAGGGTGTTGGTGGGCGTAATCACCATCCTTTTTCGTTTCACATTATTATTAGATTGGGTCTAAATGATATCGAAGCCACTGCCTTCTCCCTTTGTGTCTTTTTTTGTTGCGTGAGAGAACAGGAATTGCTGACTGAACAGCGTATCATTCAAAAAGAGGAAATGTTTCTATCTTTTTTATCGAAATTCTCAAGAGATTTTTTTTCCCTGACAAGAATGTGAGCTCTTCAGAAACCAAATGATCAAAGAGAAATTGGCTGCATTCTTGTCACTTGTACTTCACACTTTGTGTGCCTCTTTATTGGAAACATTCTGGAATCTCAGCTATGTGGTATAATAGTGTATACTTCACTTGCTTACTAACTATCCCAAGGGGTTTTACATTCCCTATCATATTGCGTACATTTTTCATTCATGTGCCAATTTCGCAACGATTTTTCCTTCTTTTCATTCTAGTGTTTGTTCTTTGTAGTTGGTTGGTTACAGTACGGTTGCCAAGACTGCGCTATCTATCGTTTCTCCGAATTTCCCCTTTGTATTTGTGCCCTTCACAACAAATCCCATTAAGAATCGAATGAAATATGCATAATTAAGTTTGCTTGGGCCATATCGCAGTTCAATGACGAGCAGTCTGAGTAGCATGAGTGGAAGTTGTCTTCAACAACGGGAGCCCTCACATCCCGCTGCCAGCTATTCGTACATGTTTGCCGACCCATTGTCATCCCTGGGAAGTTATGGAACGAGAACACCACACTGTGGATCTGGTCAGAGTTCCGTATCTGGAGTCAACTCTCACCCATCCTATGGAGGAAATGCGCCATCAGCTCATGGAGGTGCAGCATCTCATTATCATGGTAAGATTTGTACCCGCCGCGTTCCTTCCGATCAATGAATTGTACTCATGGATTTTTTGGAACATATTGTAGGTGTCATATCAGCTGGAGTCTCTGTTCCCGTTCAAATCCCAAGTCATGGTCACGACTTAACTTCAAACTATTGGCCTCATCGGCTGCAATGACGAGCACATTAGTAAATCCAGCTCAAATCTAAAGTAAAACTTCACATGGCAACCCCGTTAGCGTTGGTAGGTGTATCATTTTTTGTGACTGTGTAGTTATAGGTAGTTAGTTGGTTATAGTAGGACGATGACCGCATTTTGATGGTATGATTTTTGTGGTTGTAGTTGATTTTTATGGATGTAGTTTTAAATACGTTGTCATTCAGAAATACATTCCACAATATTAAGCAATGCATCTATTCCCGTGATCATGATTGATTCCATATGGTTTAGTTAGTTAGTTAGTGTTCAAATTTTGTGTGTGTTTTTTTCTTTTGAACGTGGTCTTTTCAATACTTGTAAATTAGGTATATAATGTACTACAGAAGCTCCCAATAGTTTTGTTACACACAATTATATTTGCAATCATCGGGTTACAGGGTTTACCTACCTAACTAACTAGTAGTATCGTCCTTACTAGGCTGAACAAGTAATAAGTCTAGAAATGGTGTAAGTGAAGTTGTGCATAGTCTCCACCAGTGTGTTAGTATTTTCGCACCTCATCTTATTGCTTTCAAAAACTGTCTGTCTTGTTTAAATGGCCGTGAGCTTTGTTCTGTAAAAATTTACAGTTGACACAGTTCATGACTTAATGATTAAGATTCATGTGTTGTTTATATAATGGATAAAAAGTTTTACCTAAATTCTGCGTGCACACATGAAAAAGATCCAGTTTACCTTTATAGTTCACTTACTATAGTTTAGATTCTGTGGATGGATTTTAGTTGTTGAAAGAGAGAAGAATCTAGCTATCAAACTTGCTTTATTTAAAGACACATTTTTATGCACAATGTAATGCTGAACATATTTGTAGTGGACTCATAAATTGATCGACGATACAATGAAATAGGATTTGTGTAGAATCAATACCAATAATACTTAATCAATATAGTACGTAGTACACGTATTCATTCCAGCATTTTATTTAGAAAAGTTGGCATAATATTTTACTTTCATTTGCTGCTACCTGTATACGTAAGTTTTTTGTACCACTACTGCTATTCCTCTATAAAGGCAAGACTGATTTTAAACCATCTACGTACGTCAATGGAGTTACACCATAATATATGATATGTAGGAATGCTAAAATGTATGAGTGAGAATTGCACATTTAGTTTGCGGTCGTCATGTTTGTTTATCCTCATGAAGTAGAGATGAACACTTATATATCAGATAATAGGAAAAAATGTCTACGAAAATTGCTTTAACGATTTATACATAACTCATGTTGTTAATTAGCTATATTAATATGTGCACACCATGTATGAAAAATATTGAGACTCGGTCACCAACCTGTACATAAATTATGAGTAAAAAACTCATATATAATATATATAATACAATTCAGTTCTACAGTGGATGATAAATAACTAACGGTGTGGTAAAACAAACTGAGCATGTTATATATATTTAGAAATGAAAAAAATGTGTTTATGGGATCAGTTTTCAAGTTAGCGTAGCTTCATTCATGGTATCATCATTACTAGTAGTAACTAATAGAAAGAACGGTTTTGGAAACAAGTCACATGTTTTTGTTTGCTGTATAAACATATTTAAGTTCAATGTGGAACTCATTCCGCCATCATTCAAACAATCAGTATTAGCATTACTTATACTTATTTAATAAATGTACTTGTCGCTATGTTGTTCACGTATGAGTCCATTTTTTATGTTCACAATGTAATCATGGGCTCACTTTCTGTGAGTAAAATAAAATACTTTGATTTCCATGTGAAATTTACCAGTCACTCACTATCATCATTATTTTATTTCCACTGTGAGCTAAAAAAAACTTTACACTCATAAACTTTTTCCTTTTCGTCAACAACCATTCAGAAATCATAATGCTGCTCAACTTACAGAAGCCGTGCGTACACAATCTAATATTTTCTATACAAATTTAAGTTACTTACATGGATCCTATACGGCTTCTCAACTGCTAACTATGTGTATGCTACAAGTAAAAGCTTTTGGTTCCTAAAACTTTCTGCTTCAACTACTCGCACTTCATACTTGTTCGTGACAGATGAGCAGAGAGAAAATGCGGAAGTTTCTTCAGACACTTGTATTCTGTTGGCTACAGAACTTCCGTATTAATGAATTCTCCTGTACCGTATAAAGCATAATGGAGTTTTTTTTCTTCTCTTCCTCAATACATTTAACTCATATGTTCCTTGTACATACTTCTAACATGTTCATTCACTCCGCACTTGAAAGTACTAAAAGGATTTTGCAGTATCCCATAAGCTGCTACAATTTTTCATGATACTAACTAACTCGTAGCTAACTATGAGGGATACCAAGTATTAGTGTTCACTATTGAAAGCATTAATGTATTAGTTTGCGATTTTTGACGCAAATCTTAAGACTGTTTTTTGCGAATTAGTATACACGCTTTTAGAATGTGAACAATGGTTTCTTCATAGCCTAGTTGGCGCAAATGAGAGGAGGATATAGAATTAAGTTATAGTACTGGTGCCATCAGGAAGATTTTCCGAGCAGGCAGGAGGGAAACATATTGTACACACACGGGAATGGAAGGGGAGTGAATGAGTGGAAGAGATGGAGAATTGATGTGGGAACTCGAAAGCAAGGGCAAAAGACTATAGGAATGCGCCACGTTATTGATCCAGTGAGTGAGTGAGTGAGCAGAAGGAACATCTTCCCTTGTTCTATCGTGTACCGTATAGTACCCAGTGAGCCAGCAATAGCATTATTGATTAACTTTCTTCACAGCTCCTTCCTTTTCCATGAGATGGGATTCACAATCTCGCCACGGTCTGTGCGTTACGTACACTCCAAGTATATGTTTCAGGCAGTCAAGTTTACCTTGAAAAATGCTAAGTGCACGAGGATTGATAAAAAATGTACATTCATTTATTAGTCTCCCTACTGGACGGTTTTCGTTGCATTTCACTGGAAATATTTACAGCACTATAATTCATGGACTCAGTCAGTAGTGACTATTGGAAATCAATGAGACCCGAAAATGCTGAATTTTCCGTATACTATTTGCCATTATGGAATGAAATGAACGGGTAGAAAAGATATAAAAATATTGTCGGAATGCACATTGTGTAGTTTACTTTGTACAGTTGTACTGCAGTTTATGTTACTGGCAGTGGCGACGCCAGGATTTTTTCGCCTGCCCGCTAAATGACACAATATGCTATCACTAACGAAGCAAAAAATATGTAAGCAATTTCAGCCGAAAATAATTCTATCTAGTGTAAACTTCCAAAAAATTTTGCCCGCTATAGTAGGCGTTACGGGGTCCTGGCGTCGCCACTGGTTACTGGCATTCTATTATTCTAGAAAATATGCTAATGAGTTATTCTATGCATACAACTAATATTCTAGGCTAAGTTATCAGTCGTACGAATCAGCCCTAGTGACAAAGTCGTAGTTGGTCGTTCTTGAGTTTTTGGTTTGTCGTGGAAATTGCTTTGCAAAAATAAACATCATTTTATTTTGTTATTTCATCGCTTGTGCTACCGGGATAATCATTAGGGGTATTCACCAGCACCGGGGTAACGGGGTATAAGGGTATTAGGGTAACTTTTTGTAATGTATTTAAATGGAGAAAAGTTACCCTTATACCCTCATACCCCGTTACCCCGGTACTCGTGAATACCCCTATTATAAGCGAGTCTGAAAGTATACTGCATTTTTGCTTGCTAAAAGTTAGACATCACACCTCTCACAATATTAAAGATGCGAATCTTAAATCATACAACGCATCATGACCCACAATATCACATCTGTAGGTGGCAGTTTAGTCAGTACACGAGTACACTATTGAAAATATTAAAACATTTGACTGTTTTCCTTAGTGTTAATGTTGTATTATCATTGTGAGTTGTTAGGTACACTCTGATCGCAAAAACTAACTATGCATGAAGAAAAAGTTATTTCCAGCCGTTATTTGGTGACTGACTTAACGAACTACTTGGAAAGGAATGCATGCTAGATTCAAAGATGGAAGGACCAAGTAGAATAATAACTCAATCTCTCGATGGAATCCAAGTTTCCCAAATCAGTGTGAATGGTAAAAAGCGTCAGAGCAGTAGAAGACAGATGAAACCAAACCAACTCTGATGAGTTCACTCAATTGACCAAATTGTAATCATGTGATTAATTCCATGCGGATGCTCTCCTTTGATCTTCATGACTGCATACATATACACATAGACATGCATACACACACAACACACGCGCACGTATAAATCCAGTCTTTGAAGTCTTCCATACCACTTTTACTTTTTATCATCCCCGTTTGGAATAGAAAAAGGTGTCACTCTACACATTATTATTGCTATCTAATTTTAGCCATGTTCAAACTCTGTTGTTTCTATACCATATAAATGATGAAAAAAACATAGCTAAACCACTAATTTCAATGAAAATTTTCCATATGATGAAGGCCCACTTCCCTCCCACAGAAAAAATACAGTATTCATTCATTTATTTTTTTATCAAATAAAATATGAACACATGCAATATATAATATCTTAACAAAAATCACAGTTTTTTGTGCGCTGCATTGAATTATATTTTTTGCATCACATTATAATCTCTGAAAACAAACGGAACCAACAAATATGGGAACAAATCCCATACAAAATACGCATCACAAGTAACGAAACAAATTATTATGGCATGGGAACTCTACTACCTGCCATTCAAACAATAAATGTACAATCAGCACGACAAAAATTGACATGTGTCTCTTCTCTCTTACACACTTATAAATACATGGATCCTCTGTTAGAAAATTCTTCACCCATATATAGGAGGGAGGAGGCGTCCACTTGACTATATCATTAGTGTCTCTCGTCACCATTGCAGACACGAGCATAAAAGGGATTTTCCATCCCTTCACAAATCATCATTTACGCTACTAACTAACTAACCAACTAGTAACTTGAATAGAAGACAATCTATTAGTCAGTTATGCGAACAACTAGGTGTATAGTAATCAGGTTGTGGACCGAATAGCACATAAATAGCTCATGTAGTAATAGTAACTAACTAACTAACAAACCAACTATATTTCAACTACCTATATATGCTCATCGAAGTAGGCAAGGTAGCCTATTGCTATTGCTAACAAACAGCATTAGATGGCCAGTAACTAAAACTAAGGACTACTATGGATGAGAAGCGGACTTGTTTCATCCAGATTAGAATGAGACACGGAGACTCGTCTTCGGACAAATGACGTCCACGATGGAGCGGGTGGAAATGGAGCTCGTCCTTTTTCTCGCCACAACTGGAAGATGGTGCCGCCAAGTATCAATGCAGCCCACACCATGGTCAGCACTATATCTGTTGGCCAAGGAAACAAAAGAGAAAACATGATGGGCATTATGATTATTATCCGTGAGCCAAGTAAGTAAGTAAGGAGCTTTTCCTAATCCTTTTTATACATTGAAACCCACTCTTTCATTGAGTCCTTTCCTCTGTTTCACGGCAAAGATGCCGACAACAACGAGGGCACTCTCAGCTGTAAGTGAGCACTTATTTGTTATTTGAGCGCGGTCCAGCTCCTGAGTCAACCAAGCACACACACAAACACACACATCTCTTTTATGAGAATACCTTCCATTTCGATTATCAAGTAGTGTCCAGTCAGTCCCGATTGTTTTTTTTTCTGCACTATATGGTGACCATATAGTTAGTTTGTAAATCGGTTTAGATAGGTAACACCAATATTTTTTCCATATATTTTGACAATTTGATACCCATGAATGTGTACTGACTGACTATATTAAAAGTACGGCATGCAAATTGCAAAAATCATTTGTAAGATGTTTCTCTGCTATCTAAAAACACAGCATTTTGTGAATTTGGTAAGGCTAGACATAGAAATGTGATAAAGACAGACGTTTGATTTATAAAGAATTTCTTGTCTTCATTTTTTTCTCCTAAAATAGATAGAAAGGTAATTTGCAAATATCAGATAAACAATTCCAAAGAATTTTGATGTTATAATGTTAGCCAGCTTGACAAGAATTTTTTTTCGCATCTCCATTTGTATGGAAGGGAAAAATTGAAGATGCTGTGCTATAACCTACAGAATGGAAGGATTACATTTTCTATGAAAATCATACATAATGGAGTTCTAAGAGATATGGACGAGCACAGTGTGTTCGTTAGTTACCTCTTTCTCTTCATGTGAAGTAATGTGCAAGTTGGAGAAATCATTCAGTCGTGAATGGGCCAATTAGAATTTCTTTGAGACAGAGGGGCGGCGGTCTTTTCTTGAGAAACTCCTAATAAGCAGTACTGTCTAAAGAAACAACAGCGGAACGCCGAAAAGAAAGTCTAACCTGCAAGTTTTGTCTCAGTATGTGAAGTTTCCAACTATCATTTATAAGGTGAGCAGCCACTACTAACTATAACACTATTTTTGTCAGCCAAAAACAGGCAGTGAGTGGCAAATGAGGAGTTTTTCTTACCCAGTCAGTCACTTTCTCAGTCAGTTAATATAACAAATACATGTCTGACTAAATAATGACGAGGAAGCCACGACTGTACTATACAGCATACAGATCCCAGCAATGCTAGACCATACATAAGAACAAACCCTTTCCATTTCACGGTCCTATGCACTTGCTAATGATATCTTGACAAAAACAAACGGCAGAGAAAACGACCTGTGCTTTCAGGCATGCTCGTCCATGCTTATCACAGGAGAGGAATAGAATTAACTATAACAAACAAGATGGCCCACCTGTAGTTTCAAACGGCGGAGATACAATGGATGTTCTAAACTCGGCTAGCGTGGCTCTTCGTAAAATGTTGAGCGTAATGAATTTCAAATGGCTCCCTAGGTAAAGGTCCAATGGTAAGATGAATAGATACGACCCAATCACCGTGGAAAACAGGATGCTTGTCTGCAAACAATAGGTAGCTTGAGTGAACAAATTATGACGCAAAAAATATAATTCCTTTCATGCGAATTCATAAAATAACTAAATAACGGCATTGACAAACCAAAAAAACTGGTGAGGAAAAAAAAACTTGCCAATTTGTCTGAAACAATCATCAAAATTAATATTGGAGCTAGTAATGTGACGCACACGTAGGATATCCAGAAAGCTGCATCGTCTTTTAATATTGAGTTATCCACTGTCCAAAATCAATACAACATTTTATAAATACAGGTACAATAACTTTACATTCCACTCCCACACAAAATGTCCAATATAGAGTTGAGTAATAGTCTCTTATTTTATACTATAAAAAATCCCAATACATTTTATGATTTCAACACTAATAATTGCCACGATTAAATATTAAACTGTATATATAAATGTAGTAAGCATTCCCCATATCAAAGCAGTATCAGAGTCAAACAAAAGCAAAAAAAGGCGACAACAAATTAATGTCGTCGAAAAAAGGGCAAAGCAAAACCCCTCTCGCGCTAACATGTAACACTTGAAATCATAATTGCTATTTTTCCTTCATCTAGCACAAAATAAACGTATCTATTCTTCCGTGCTATATTCTAACTTGACTTGCTAGAGGGACTCAAGCATCAGTCATTTCCAGGTTCTCTACATTTCACTAATGAAAGTAAATACTACTCTGAAAAGGACATGATAAAGATATGAGAAGCCGCCTTTTCACTCACCAAGTGAGTAAATACACAAACGCTAATAAAAAAGAGACCAGTCCACCTTTTTTATTTGACAACATGATTTTGGCGAGTGCTTACATATGCCTTCGTCTGTATTTGCTGTGAAGGGGACAGGAGACGTTGTTACGTTGTGTTTGTACGAAGGTAAATAAACAAGACACAAGATATATACCGTCTTCATAGACTTGGTCTATATTAAATTTCAAATTTTTCCACCGCTAAAAACTGTTTACACTGCCCTTGAGCAATACACGTTGTTCATTTTATGGCTTCATTCATAGACAAATAGAACAGTTTGTAACATTTATGTCCTGCAGTTTGATCTCCCCCTTTTCATCCATAATTCCTTCATACTGTCCCCTCCAACCAAAACAAACTACGGAATCGATATACACCACCACTTGGATAAATTTTAGACGACGAATAAAAAAACCCACTTCTATATTTTCTTATTCAACTAGCTAACTACTTTATATTTTTTCTTACCTAGCGGTGAAAATGCAACTGATGATGCAAAAAAGGAGCCTATGAACAATGATGAAAATATCATGGGCACAAATGGTGCGTTCCCAACACCCCACACAGTAAACAATAAACCTGCTCCTAACAGGCCCATTCCAAAGGAAGAAACTTCCACAACTGTAAACCACATAACACAAATTATCAAACTAAACTTTTTAAAAAATCCAAATTTTCACGCATAAAAACTCACCCCAATCATCCCACTCCATGAAAGATTTGACAATCATGTACCACATTATGGAAAAGGATAGAAATCCCAAAAGGACCACCAGGCTTTTGAAAAACCGATGCCCTAGCATCAGTAGAAAGAGGCCAAGGAACACAGAAATCGCACATGCTACTTGGTCCCACGTAGATTCTATTGCAAGCAAAAAAGAACAGCCATCTTTGGAATTAAAACCATCTCATTACTATATAGACCTCATGAGTGGTGAACAGCTTACGAAGGCTTCGGCAATTGGGATGCTCATTAGTAGCGTTGAGATGACAGCCATAGGACAGGACAGGAGCATATGCCGCAGAGGAAGTCAAGCTTCGCACAATCACAGCAATGACTCTTCCGGTTCCTTCATAGTTGGCAAACCTCACTTGGGAAGGCGGAGTCCCGTAATAATCCACCTGACATTATATACATGGTGAGCATTAAAGAAAGCCACTTTGTCATCTCATATTTTCCGTTCAGACACTTGCTGACGATTTCTTTACACATGCATAGTTCACAAGTAAGTCGTCGAATCGGTAGGATTCTTAAACTGACTCACTGATGGTGAGAGACAGTCAAGTCTGTGGGTATTGAAAACGTGACATAAAGAATTTTACTGCTAGTATACAGTGAATAGAAGCTGACGCATTTATGATGAACAAGAGTGCTTACATATCATCATCTTTACTGCATTTAAAAAAGAATTTTGTTCCACTAATAGACAGATAGAAAAGATATCGCAGAATACAGCCCTAGATTTATAGAGGAATGTGAATGTGAGAATGAAGGCAGTTTGGAAAAATTGTGGACAAGGATGCCGACTCAACTCTGAGCATACAAATCATTTGACTTTTTCTCGAAGGGATCTGTCAGTTTCAGTTTCTAGAAAGAGAATGTCAGACAAGTCAGCAAAGTGCGTATGTGAACGCCAATGAGTTGAAAAGGTGGCAAGTTTTCAACAATGATAGTTGGCATATGAGGTGGAACTAATGAGACAAGCAGTATGAAATGAAAGGAAGGGATGTAGTACTCACTTTAACGAGTCAGCAAATACAGTGAGGAGATGATGAGCGTGAAAAGGGAGAAACTAATAGAGCATGATTTTAAATGGCTAGAATAGACCTGGACTCAGATTTTTGCAATTGTAAAATGCATCAGGTTGCTTGCCTAAGGATTAGACTGTGTAGAAAAAAAAGGAAATGAAAAACTCAGTGAAAACGGTTAGCAATAATTCATAGAGATGGTGGTGAGTACATTCATAGCACAAAATCCATAACAATATTTACGGAAGAGAAACTTTTTCATGCCAGTCTTCTTTTTTGTTTCTATGACTGGGCAAGTGAACGCTGGGGAACAGGGGGTCGACAATTTATTAAAACCATGTAATCGCGTTATGATTCCGAACTGGGCGACTTTGTCTTGCAAATCGTAGTATGAACATGTAGGGGTAAAAATTATAATCAAATATCAAATGTCGTAGTTCTATGCTGTAGCTGATTACAAAAATAGCCAAAAAACCAATAATGAAGTTACGTATTAAAAGTTTCCAAAACATGTAAAATTACGGTCAAAGCTTCGTTTCAAGAAAACTCCATATCATACAAAATATTCTAAACATATTGAGCGCTGCTGTTACTATGGCCTTTTATCGTTCCAATGACATTTACCTTAAGATCTGTAATTTATGGAACAATTTACCCTCCGATTTGATCCTGGAATGTTTAGTATCATTGTTTACAAATAGATTAAGAAATTATTTTTTGACACAACAACTGCAAACTTAATTTATTTCTTATTACCTCATAATTATTGCCTATTATTCTTTTCCAGCCAATTATTAATTAGTAACTAAATTTAACTGACTTATCTACTGTAATCTAACCAATGAACTAATTGAAAAACCTATTGTAAATATAGGATGTTGATGTATTGAATAAATACTAATAAAAATAAATAATAATAAATATTTACAGATGTTGTATGTATGTTCTCCATGTCAAAGAGTGCAAACAAAGTCGCCCATTTGGAATCTAATGATAGTATTCCTAATGAAAACTAACACTAACACTAACTTTTTTTAAATACATTTTCCATAGCAATTAAATATGAAAATTTATTTTAAATCGAATTGCTGCAATTTAGTGTAAGATCGCACTAACTTTGATTTAAAATAAATAGTAACATTTAATTGCTGTGGAAAATGTATTTAAAAAAAAGTTAGTGTGAGTTTTAGTTTTCATTGGGAATACTACCCAACTTGACTTGGGCTTGCTGTATTTAGTTGCCAAAATTTTTTTTCAACTTGTAATTGTAGATGCCTTCTCACAATACTTACATCTATACTTCTATGTTGGTTGCCAAGATGCTAAAAATACTTTAATTTAATTGGAATTTCAAATTTCATGATTTCCAAGTCTTTTATTTTCATTGGGGAGCTGGGGAGGAACTAGGGAGCAAAAAGTTTCATTATCAAGTGAGTAGTATTTATCGTAAGAAACTTAATCCTACGGCAAATTAGGTTTCAAAATGCCACCGTAGATTCACATACGTCTAAAGGCAAATAGGCTGATAGGGATTAATTAGAAATAACTTATAGGAAATCAAATAGCAGGAATCTAGAAGGTTCTCACCTTCCGGCCATTAAGTTCTATGGCACTCACACCACTCATCAGACGAAGACTGTCAAACGCGGTTTGCTCCATGAAATCTTTTCCTGGAAGATAATACTCGTAGATCTCATAGGTAAGTGGAAACCTGTCACAGGTTGACGGTTTCACATCCAATGGCCAGGAGGCCAAAGGAAATTCCACTATAACTATGCTTTCTGTAAACATGGAAGGGAGGTACGGCGCTGTTTTCATTGCAAGTTCCATATTGCAACCACCGGGTACGGGATCTGTTCATGATGATATCAATATGCAAGATATTTTAATTATCTCTTCCATCTCATGAGCTTAAAGCTGAAATTGTCTGCGTCTGACTACTTTCAACTTGATGCAGGGCTTTTCCATTCCATGCAACGGAAACTTTTTGTTGCCAGTGTTATATATAACTAAACGGTACATTAGATCTCACAGCTTCAGCTCGTTTTGAGTATTTTTCCACGAACGGTCGTTGCTAAATTCAAGCTCTACCCAAATTGGTTTATTAGTTACAGAAAAAAATCCATTCTTGCCTGTAGAAGTCATGAAGGGCCGCTCAATAACTTTTTCAAAATATTAGCAAGCATGATTAGTCAGTGCAGTGCCAACTGCCAAAAAACGATCAAAGCCCTTTTTTGATATTTCGTATTGCTAAATACTTAGGCCAGAAACAGTTAAAAACCTATGATTTTGCTTCGTAATCATAACCATGCTAAAAACACGATAAGAATTTTCACAGTAAGTTTAATCGTTCTTTCTTTGCCAATTTTGGTTATATTTTTTGGTAATAAGTTTTTTGGACAATCCAAAACATTTTTTTTCTTAACAAGTCCCAAATGAAATCCCTAACTCCCATTTAAGTTTTGATTTGGTCATTCGGATTTCACAAACAATGAGTGCGAAAATAAATATGTTTCACACTCTTTCAACTGTTTTTCTATTTTACAAATTATTTTTTTAGAGACTACTGGTAACACCAACAGCAATTTAAAAACTGGATGCGTATTGGTTACAGTGACCGAGAAAAAATGATGACGGCAACTTAAATATATCTTTGCGAAAGATGTATTATGTGAAATGTCATTTGCATTATGATACTCACTAGGAGTTGAAATTTTTCAAATCAACTAGAACTTACCAGAGATAGAATATTTCTGAAGAATTATAAGTACTTGCACAGTCTTGTCATAATCGTTGATAACAAATACAGGCGACGTGATCAAACTGTCACCAGGTTTCCCAATAACAATGCCCACATGATTTGCTGTGGCGTGCCGACCGGAGATTAAAGTTTCGTCATACGATAGAGTGACATTGTCAAAGAGAGTGTGGACCTCAATTATACCAAAATCACTAGCGTCTGTTAAATTAGATCCTAGTATAGATATCTTTGATTTTGGCAACAGGAAAACCACTTCAGTGTTGTTTACGGGACTCAAAATGATTTGCGCTGTACAGTTAAATACATGTGCAAATATTACTGGCACATATTGATGAAGTGTATTTAAAGATGTGATAATAAAGAATTAACTATATCCATTTAATCCATTAAATTATCCATTTAATCATAATTACCTTCTGCAAATAAAGTATGCAGAGGAAAATGTGTTTCAAAGAAAACAGTACTTACAATTTTGCGTCGACACAGTCCTCCAGTCGTAACAGAAAAGCAGGGCAAACAAAACACATCTTCGTGGGATGATCATTATTATTTGATTCTGGCACACAAAGCTTTCCGCTTTGGTTTGAAAAATTCCCAATATGTAAGATCTCACGTTACAGAGATGATACAAATTATCAACATTGCCATTGGATCCGAGAAAAAAATCGCTCGGTGGAAGGTTTTCGTTGAAGACATAATGTTCACACTTCACAAACCTACTTTTTACATGATTGTACTCTGTTCAAGTTACATTATTTCGCTATGCTCCAAACCTCAACCAATCTCAGTTCCTGTTTGGTATCGTGAAATCGTAATAGCCAATGAAATTTTTAAAATTCGGCTCATGTCTCTGTATAATCTTACGGTGACACCCACTTACTTCACCAGTGATCAGTTAGTCTTTATTTATAAATTCTAAATTTCATTATAATTGTCTGATATAAAAACAAGTGTCATTAACTTTAAATTGAACATCAAATAACACAAAAAAGTCTTGCTTGGACAGTTACCAACTGTAGAGCTGAACTCACATGATTTTGTGTTTATCGTAATCTTAACAGCTTTCACCAGTACACAGTCACATCAGTGACATTTCAGTCTGTTTCTGTTTATCTTTTGTTTGGTTAAATTCAATCTGTGAGTACAAAATGTTGTTCCCTCGTTTGTTCAAAGTTTCCATAGAGTGCGACTCAATGCTGAACTACGCTGAGCTTGGAATTCTCTTTTGCCAAACGAGTTATATTATTGTGCATTTTGGATTGCGTCAGGCAAGCTGGACAACTTTCTATGGGTGCAGTGCAGGTACTAATGGTAATATTCCCAATCGTCAGTTACACTAACCCTAACCTTTTAAAACAGTTAAACGTGAAAATTTATTTTAAATTGAAGTTAGGGCGAAACTTTGGTTTAAAATAATTTTTTTTTATTGCTATGGAAAATGTATTTTAAAAAATAGGTTCAGTGACGATTGTGAAGAGAATATTACCATAAGCTTCGCTGCAAAAAATCCTTACTGAGAAAAAATTTGAGTCATGTGATGTATAATTAACAAATTACAGCCCTCTGAAAACAAGTTGACGAATTGGATAGCTATGTACGCAGACGCATAGAGCACATTTACAGTATATATTGGAAATCAAAGGGGGAAAACGGGAAAAACACACAAGATAGATTAAAACCATAAAATTCAGACGGACTTGGGGCAACTTATTTATTTTTAAACATTTAGAAAGTTCGTACGACATCAAAGCGTAGAAAATATAAAGGTTGAAAATAAAAAATGTCGAAATAAATAATGTTGAAAAGAATATGGTCAAAAAAATGTCAAAAATAAAATTGTCAAAACTAAAAGTCGAAAGATCGAAAATGTCGAAAAACAAGATAAAAACGCGAAGCTGCTAAAGAACTCAGAACCGAAATTTGAAACGAATAACCTACCAACTACGCTATTCGCCTCTTCCATGCATGGATCTAATTTTGAGATGTGCATCACTTAGCATGAACAAACTTGCATAAAATGAATTTCGTTTGCCAAAATAACGCGCAATCGTACTGCGATTCATTATCATTGTTTTAGTTTTGTAATTTTCTTTGCAACACACATTTGATTTGAATACTTTTAATTTTTAAATAGGATAAATAATATTTTAAATAAATATGTCTCCTAATTTTATATGGTTTTATATTCTATTGTGTCTTTAGTTCTGGCAGACAGAGAAAATTAGTCACAACGCGACTGCGCAAAGTGTATTTATTGCTGTCCAATTGTTGTGCATTTTGCTGGTTTGAAAATTTGATATTTTTTGACATTTTTTAACTCTTGAAATTTTTAATTTTGACGCTTTTCATATCGATATTTTTACTTTCGACCATATTTTTTTCCGGCGTTTTTTGTTTCGACGTTGTGATGAAGTGGGAAAAGTTTGAAAATTAAATTTAAATGATTTACTGAAGAAAAATTAATTGAGTGCGTTTGTTTTTTTTTAAATACAGAAACGATAAAAGTTATGCAGGTTAAAAAAAAATTCCCAAATTTTTGAATTTTTGTAAAATATAGGGAGTAAAATATAACATTCCGCGAAACGAAATGCTAGTTTCACATGGTCGCTGTTAAAACATTTTTAAATGTTTAAAAGTAAATAAGTTGCTTAGATTGCATACGTGCTTATATATCATGAATTTTATTTGTGTCTCAGAGCTAAATTTTATTATTTTACATTAATTGGTGTTCATTTAGTCATAAATTGCCGTGCCTAGTATTTGATTTCCTGTTTTAAGAATTTTTCGCGGCGGTGCTGGGGACCCGCACTCAAAGAAAGTTGTCCTGAGTCCTGACGCCATTTGGATGCCAAACGGGCGTTATGTTTTTTTTGCTGTCTGTGAATTCTGATACAACAAATTTCAAATGCAAATTAAACGTCAACATAGTCAACAACTCAATTCAATGGAATTCTTTAATGTTTGTGATATTAACAGAGTGTTGAATTCAAGCTAATTCAAATATTTGACAATAATAAATATACATATGTACATAATATTGAATCAATTTAGCAAAATAATGAAATAATGTATCATACGTGGATGGAATAATTTGTTTGCTTGACAGACTGATCTACTCTTAATAAAGTTTTTTTCAAAATCATAACTAATTGTCCCGAATTCCATAAAGAAATCTACAAATTGAATCTCAATTCGAGAAAATTGTTGCGCTAAAGCCGAATGCTAAAACACACCTAAACTATATAGTTGACAACAATGCTAACTTAATATAAGTTGTAGCAATACGAAAGTAATTAGTAGTAATGCACAATAAGAGGGTAAAATTTCTACAAATTGTACAAATAACTAAAATTAGTAGCCAAGATTCCCAAGACCAATTAGCGGAAAACAATGATCCTATATGAATGAATGTTCAAATTGTGCTTCTCCTATTTAAAATATCCGCAGTGCGAACCCTGATTTAGCATTCTCACCCTCTGATTTAACCCTTCCCCATTAAGTGTGTAGCACCCTGAAGTTTTGATATCAGGTTGTTATACACATGATACGATGATTTTATTTTGTTAACTGCCCGAGCGAAGAATGGGCCAATTCACTGGTTAATAGTAATGGTGCTCATATTTTCATTCGCTATACACCATAATGTCGAATCTCATAAGTAGGCTTGATTGTACAACTGTATTGGTATTTTTAATGCTTGTCATACATATGCATATACACTTGTAGTCATTTTCGACTCTGGAATGATAATGAACAAAATCAATTATAGTTTATGCAATAAAGCCAACTGGATTCAATGCACAATTAAGATATTAACTAAGTTTATAAGCGTGCGCTAATATAAATGCATAGTTTATAAGTTGTTGACAGATAAGCAACTGCAGAGTGCCTATATACGTCAGAAAAAAGGGAATGTCTAGACAGAGTATATTTGAAATTAATAAAATGGGCTCCAAAATCTCGTAATCTGAACATATGTGAAGGAAATGATAAGATAGGAAGGCTGTTGATAGATTTGAATAAGTGTGAAAAAAAGGTCCATTCTTCTTGTACTCGGTGAATATCGAATTGGTTGCGAAGATGGGACGATGAAAGTCGGTGAAAGTAGAGGAATCAAGAATCACACATGTGCAGTAGGAAGGAACAGAGAACTACAAGTATGGCAGGGTGTGGATCGATTTTCATCGTGTCTGGTGCAGCGAGTTTAGTGAATTTTAATAAAAATCTAAATTGTTTTTAGTTGTTGGGGTGTAAATTTGTTAAGTAATTGTGTAGCAACTCGGATGGTATGGCATGGGAAAAGATCAGGAATTAATCGAAGCAGCCAGAAATGGAGTTTACTCAGTTGTTGAAAAAATACTTGTTCAAAAAGCAAAAAGGAGTGGACCACTTGCAAGGTAAATAAAAAAGTGATCGAGTTGTAGATTTCTAATGAACGACAGTCAAAGATTTTAGAAAGTGGTTTGGTTTTTGACCGACTCGTTCTATCACTTTTAAAGTTTTGTTTTCAAGCAAACTGGGATGAATGAATGTTGTCGATAATTGTTTTTATTGATTGATTCGATTTATTTTTCATTTTAATTTATTGGATGCATTATTGAGCCAAGTAATATTAGAAATCAAACGTTTTTTAAATTCTAAGCTTTTCGGGGGGTTGCCATTCGATTGTGTTGTTAATTGAAGCTTTTAAAGTAAAAAAGGGTAAAAAGTGAGAATGATAATATCAGTTTAATTATTTAAGAATAAACAATTTTTGACAGTCGTGTGGTACTGACACTTCTTTATTCCCCTTTCGAAATACTGATCAACTAAACATAATCGTAATAAATTGTAAGAATTTTTCTCGGTGATCATTAGTAGGGATATCGAATTTATCAATCGATAATTTTGTTTTACAAGCGTATAAGTTTTTACATTATATTAGCGATAATTGTTACTAATGGCTTACTGATTAAGTATTTGACGTTTGGTATTTAGAATATTAAAATTATATAAACTCTAGTCGTTTAAACTTTTAGCTATGAATTTTAAAATATTTGATTGGCAACCTGCGATTATTAATTCAAGCATTAGATTTTTTTCCCCATTTCTGACTAAATTATAGTAATTTTGAAATGCAATGAAGATTAAATATCAAGCAAAAGGATATTAAAATTAAAGGGAAACAAATAATGGTCGTAGATGCTTGAAGTAAATTAATTGTTTTGGAAAAAGTGAAATGGATGCTCGTGCGGGAAATATTCCTGGGAGATTCCTTTATAATATGCAATTAGCATTAAAAATTGTAAATGTCCAATCCAAATCCATCATGATTTGCAGATTTTAATGCATGCTGTTGCGTATAAATTCTGCTCTTAAAAAATGCGATTCAGTAATATTCTTGACGCTAACTGTAAGAAAACTAGTAAAATATTTAAAGCCCATCAATTCGCTAGCAACAACGATAGCAAAAGATCAGCTCTGCGGCCCTGAGGAGGCCATAGGTTGATTTCTTACTCCCTTCCAGTGAGCCAATGAACTAGTTCTCGTGTATGTTCAGTTGACACGTTTTACATTTTATTTGCTAACCACCGTGAATCAAGAAGACCAAGACAGCTAAATGGGCTGAATTATATTCCTTAACATCAGAACCTTGTCCAGATTTCCAGATAGCTTATTCTATAATCCTTATATAGCAACTTCAAATCAAGTTTATCAAACAATAGCTTGTTGGCACTATTCGTAAAGATAAAACATAATTTATAGTGAACGATTGAATTCTAGATTTCCCCAATAATAATTTAAGGATAATATTTACGCCTGCGTACACAGAACAGGTGGTTACGTATTCGAGGGCATAGTCGGCATAGGCTTAGCTCTCTTCCTAAACGTTTCGGCCACATTACTGTTTGATCATGACTAATATAAAACAATATTTTAGCGGAAACAAAAAACCATGTTAAATTCAACCTGTGT
>Ga0210040_10002558_pt1 | contig 25543 bp, 25 predicted proteins | sample CryGeyCG12114_NA_FD_185462 | JGI IMG/M metagenome (GOLD analysis project Ga0210040, IMG submission 185462) | Groundwater microbial communities from aquifer - Crystal Geyser CG19_WC_8/21/14_NA (SPAdes) (version 2) | ecosystem: Environmental > Aquatic > Deep subsurface > Groundwater | place: USA... | reverse complement strand
TAATTGAACTAATTATCCCTTTACATTCTATTATCTCCCAGCTAACTAACTAACCAAAGAGTCCCTAATTTCCTATTCAATGAATACTATTGAAATTCGCATATGGTAGGTCGCTTGATTTTGTTTGAGGGGGAATGGAAATTATTATTATCTTGGAGACTCATCTTATAAATGTTTCTTTTGCAACTTCTCTAATGAATGCCTCATGAACAAATGAAAAGAAAAGCCCAATTAATGCAGAGACATGCCATGTAAATTTGTTATGACAGCACTACTGTTATGCAAACATCTTTTTATTAATTTTTAAAAAGATTATTTGTATATGCAGTCAGCCAACCAAGTCTGATGTTCCAGTCATAGAACTCGTTCCTTTTTGGAGATCATGTTCATTAAATATGACTGGAAAATATTCTCTAGAGAAAGCATAGAAGGCTCAGTCAGTCAGACACATAAAGTGGATGAGAAAATCAGCCGAGTCAACAAAAGGGTGGAACATCTCATCTTCTTTGCTTGATCATTGACTGGAGTCAAAGTCAGTCTCTAGCGATGAACTGGAGAGAGTCAGTCTTTTGTCCAGAATATTAATGATCAAACCAGAGTAGTTTTGTATGCACCATGTACTAGGATTCATCCAAATCTTATGTTCACGTTTCCTCTCCAGATTTCGTTTGACAATTTTGAACGGGCACATCCTGTATAGAACTTTGATCGTGTACAGTACAAGCTCCCTGTATGAATATTTAATCAATAGAGTTAGTTGAATTCGTAGTAAATACTGGGAATCCTATCGTATTTATATATGTATACAAATTGGGATTTGGTATTCAAATCGGTTTAGTTTATTCCGCTTTGCGTTTGCTGTGTGAATCAGATCAAAGAATGCAGTGTAGTAAGTTAGTGACATAAGTCTCAAATTATATTATTGAGATTTTACTTTTTTGCACTCAATACTTTCTCAAAGTCGAAAATCTAATGCGTCTCAAGTTTGATCGTACTGACTGACTGAGTTACATAAAAAAAATGAATTCTCAGACATAAATAGAGCAGTAATTCTCTTTTTTGTGCATTGAAATCTAGATTTCTATATCTCCTTGCTTCCCATAATTACTTGCCAGCACTTATTTTTTTGCCACTGTGTTAGATTGTTCGATGCATGGAGCTATAAATTACATCTAGGCTGAACAAATGAGTTGCCTTTAGAATGTGACGTAGTGGGAAAAAAATGATCATAGAGACCAACACCACTCATTATTATTGCACACCTTAATACCATCAATCATTTCGAGTTTGCTTTAACTCATATCAGTTCATGAATGCAACTCGTACTAATTTATCCTACAGGGTGCTTTTATAAGACAGCTAATGATCAGATCGTGCTCTTTCATTCAAAAAGACTTATAATTAGTAGCACTTTTTTTTCAACACTTTCATTCCGTGAGGAAAAGATTACATGGACAGTAAGAATCAATACTGAAAATTTCCTAACTGTCACATTTTTTATGTCCGCAGATTTTCTCCTGATGAGGACCCCTCCAAGAAGATGAACAACTTTTCATGAAGATACTTACATTGTTTTGAACTATTTTGAACAAAAAATGTTCCCCATACGCCGCCGGTCGTTCGTTTTGAAACTTGTACTCCTGATTCCACTAGCATGGATCTTTTTCCTGCTGCTAGTGGGCAATCAAAGTTCTGCAGTCAGTAGTGGCATTAGTAATTCATTGGTGAATAGTGAAGAAAATGAAATCCAGGACCGAACTAATCATAAATTTCCGTTAACACAGGCCAAGAAAAGTGAGACACAAGTGTCATCGTCCCACCATAGTGATGGGAGTAGTAATAATGACGATGAGGGTCGTAATTCTCATCGTTTGAATAATAAGAGTAGCAGTAGTAGTAGTACTAAAAACAAAAGCAAAGCTAGTGCACAATCTCAACACTGGAGTAGTAACAATAATGGTGATAATAAAAGCGATGGGGAAGAAATGGAACTCGGTGTGCTGGTTCCTCCAAATGATACAAAACCTGGGGAAATGGGGAAACCATTTAAGCCCACGAATATGACTGAAACGCAAAAGAAGTTGGCTGGGGAGGGATGGAAGAAAAATGCTTTTAATCAGTTTGTCAGTGATATGATCAGTGTGAGGCGAACTTTACCGGATCCCAGGGATGAGTGGTGAGTAGTATATGTGGTTTTATATTTATTCCGTTCTACTGTAGCTGTTGCAATGGAGGTTGCTTTCGCGTTAATTTCATATGCTGATGAAAGGAATCGTTCAGTAGATTTAAAATTTTAGTTATTTTGCGACAGTATAGTGAGAAATAGTTTCTGTGTTTGGATTTTTTCCTGTTGCGAAATATCTGAGCAAGTCAATTAATTATTTGTTAGATATGGTAGTATGTATGTTTGTACATGCATGGTACAAGTAGGGCAATATCATTTTCAATACATGGTACATGATGATTAAATTAGTGTACACGTTTTCACGTGTATTTTTCACGTGCAAACTTAATTGTATGAAGAAACTGTCATTAAAAATTTTGCATAGTCATTTCATGTAGGGAATTTTGACTCCACTTTCAGGATTCACGGATGATGAGTTGTAATGTTGGGACCAATATTATAATTTGCTGGTAGGGAGCATCTCATTAACTACTTTGGTTTAGTTGATGAATTTTATTTTCAGAGCATAGAACTTGTTACAATTTTGCATGGTAAAATCCAATTTAACTATAGTTTAGCAACCTTAATGGATGCAAATGAGTTTCACCGCTGTGAATCCAAATGGCCGCTAAATAGGTCTGCTTGCCATATGGATGAGCATTCTAAATGCTCTGTGAAATAATAACATAAGGTGGTAACGTTATGAAAAGCCTGTACTGGTCATCGTGAGAATATTGTACAACTTTTGTGTTGACAAATGCACTCGTTCGGATTATATGACTTGCACGCTCAATAGAATTCCATTACGGATGATAAAAGCTTTACAAATTCTGCTCACGAATTGCATACAATTTTTAAGTAATATTTTTCCTGCTACTACTAACTAAAGAAAAGATCATTTTCTACTTTTCCAGTTTATTGCACTATACATTTATGTGTACTCATAGTTAGTTAGTTACTGACTAAACAAAGTGGACTTGATGTTCAAGCTTTCAATACCATGGCTTTTTAAACTGAAATTATAGTATATTCCTTACTTACACGCATTGTCGTGATTTTGAATTCTGTACAGTTTCATGACCACCATGTGGCTTCGTTGAATTTTCCTTTTATTGTCTCCTTTGGTATGAAATCTTTAAAGGGAATATCATATGGCATTTGAAAGCAGTTTTTGGACTCTTTTGTGTGCACACAGACACACACACTACATGCGGCTGTGAAATCATGGGCATGGCATTTACAATGTTCATAGAATCATTGAATTACCTTTGTGAATGCAGAATTGGCACGCGTGTTGAACCACTGCAGTTAGATTGTTAGTTTATTCACATGACCATTTAGTTAGTTAGAAGGCAAGTATAAGTAAGCAAAGGCAAAGAGCATAAGACTAACTAACTGAAGGTTTTTTTACGACCAAAGAGAACTAAATATCGTGTCAGCTAACCTAGAAATTGCAACTCTGTTTTTCTTACTTTTCTTGGCTAAATGACCACTAGTGGGGTTCTTCATGGTAGGTTGGCTCTAAAAAAGCTCATCTTCAGTGTATTTATTGCTGTGCAAAAGTTTACAATAGCTTTTTTTGAGTGGACCGTTTTTGTGTTCCGCCATTTCTGTAGTAGAGGATGAAGGTTCCATTATTGCCACCAAAGTTGTGAGCAGATAGTAGTTGCTTCTATTATTATTGCTTTTCAAGTCGGCACTGTTGGTTCTTTTGAACAAAGTTGGAATGAAAAAAATACATTTTTGTCATCGTCACGCACATGTGTTGGTCGGAAAAGTGTGGTAGTTATAACTGTTTTAGTAGTGCAGTCAGTCTGTAATAATAATTTAATGAAAATCCCATATCTTATTGCCGGTACATTTATTTGCTTTTCTTTTTTCCTCTGTAGTCAGTTTACTAATAAAACGGGAATTTAATATTGTGGAAAGTAAACACCGTCTGTTGTGCATGGCATTAATAATGCTTCTCATGTGAATATAGTATCAATAGCTAAAGGCTTGCTGTATAGTTAGTTACAAGAACCCAACATGTTTCAATTTTCTGTCATTCAACAATAACAATCAATTTCGCATGCAAGAAGAGGAATAGTTTGATTAGCATAATGGGATTTGTGCTCTTATGAGTACAGAATGGAATGTGAGAGAAAAAGGGATTGTTTGACTTGATTCAGCTCTAACAATTCTTCCATTGTTCTATTTACACGTTATACATGTGTTTGTCTAGACTTACATTATCGCGGAAGCAGTACCTCAAAACATCTCATGTATTTGGATGTACTCACTCTAACTAAACTGTATTATTGAATTCTCCCAAGATTTGTGCTTCACTTTTAAACAGGTTAAGTGCACAATTAATTGCTGTGAGTACCTGAAATTTTACAAAAAAAAAATCCGTTGGAGTTTGTAATGTGTAACAAAAGACTTTTTTCTGCGTCATGTAAGTTAGTTTTGGTTTGAGCTATATTTTTTATCAACTAATTGTAAGAAATAAGACATCCTTTTACTTTCAATGGAAGCAGAACATCGCACATATGTGAACTCTACCTACTACCTACACAAACGCAAGTCAATGTTTGTATGGACATGACATTATGATGCTACACTTTCAACAACGTAGTGCAAATTCTTTAGAGCCTATGTCTTTCGCACCCTGAGGCGTATTAAACCCGAGTTATCAATAATGACACGTCGATTGAAAATTTCAATGACAGTATTCCTGATGCTATCATATTGGCGATAAATGATGAATAGAAAAAAACTCAACATACGTAAATATCATCTTTGTATACGTTCTGTTTGTAGTTACTTACAGTTACAGTACAGTATATATCAATTTGTTGATAATTTTTTCCATCGCCGACTGAATGCACTATATATATTAATTATAAGATTATTAATTGAAGGTATTTTCGTACTAACTAACTCTCAACAGTCGTGGGGAAGGCGGTCGTACTTTAGTTGGTTAGTTAGTACAGGTCAAAGACATTGGCGCCTAAGATATTTTTTTTGCTTGTGCATACATGGTGGCTACAATATGCGTCTGCTAAAAGCAAGCATTAGGTATGTAGACAGCATTAAATCTTGTGGTCATGATACAGTAGATCGTGCTAATACACTGTTAGTTGGTTAGTTAGTTACTCCAAACTCTACTTGGGTCACAATTTGAGCTCATCACAATTATATGGCACGTAATAGTTAGTTAGTACTAGAATAATGGATTCTTATTTGCATTACGGGCCATTCCTTTGAAGTTTAATAATATGCTTAGGCTAGGGCATGACCGAAAATTTTGTGGAAAAATAGGAATTAGGGGGATTACTCAAGTTCAGGACTGTGAGCACTATTAACGAGCTTTGAAAGCATCATAATTTGCTAGCGTCAGCAGTCTCTCGTAATATAGCCTGTGAATAAAACATGGAGGAAACGATGTGATAATGTGCGGTTTTCTCTTTCCATTTATGTACTAACTAACTAGTGAAATTTGACTTGCAAATCTTATTTGCTCCAGTATGATCAATACAACGTGTATGGATGAGAATCTTTTGTAGTTTAGTTAGTTTTCATTTGCCAACAGAAGTGCTTTTAGTTCCAAGTACCTTTAGCTATAAACGATGACTTTTGGATGAGATCGATTTTTAACCTCGTGAAAAGTGCGCATGGCGTCTAGTTTTCGGAACAATTTTGTAAATATCAAGATTCATTAGAGACTTTCTACTTTGTAGTATTGTTTGTCACTCGTTAGCTAACTTCATAACTAACTATTGTAATTTTTGCTTGCATGCTAATGAGGGCATATCATGTCACATAAAATGAGTCGCATCTGGAATTCCCGAGATTTGTATTTTTTGTAGTCATGTACAAAACTTCTCCTTATGGTTATTTGCTTTGTATTTATCAATGTAAATGAGCAAGGCCAGTCAGTTGTCCTGTTTTGCTCAACAGCTGGCGAAATCATTTGCACTTTATTGTTTCAACTGGTTTGCATTTGTTGTCAGTCTTTTGTACGCAGCAAACTATGTATATCACTTATTCTCACTAACCAAAAAGGTTGGCATGCGCTATGCTCCTGCCCAACATAATTAGCAGATTTGGAACTATATTGAGTTGCCTTGTATGTAACTAATGTGTGTGCTATTGTGACGTAATTATAATGCAAGTTCTAGAGGACTGTAATAATTTTTGGATAGGTAAATAAATGCAGTTTGGATGAAGCAATCACTGGGAAGGTGAATGCAAAAGGAATTAATTAAATGTCGTCCTCAAAAAATAATTCATCACGACATGATAATCATTGTATGTGAAATGTTTAGTTAGTTTTTCTACCACATTTCTGTAAGGTTATTACTAACACTGTCAGCAGACGCATATGTTAATAAGGCAAAGTAAGTTTGGTAGTTAGTTAGTATGGCTGAGCTGTTAAGCAATTTAAAAATAGTAATTTTTGATGCAGTTATACAATGTAATAGATTTTTTTGCTTTGTCTGTTTGCACTGCAACTATAATGGCAATATTAGTAATACAATGGTTATTGGTTTCCTCATCATTCCCTTGTACCATTTTAGCGTGTACACACAAAACAAGATTTGCATATGGTGCATAAATAGTGGTAGATTTGTATTCTTCATTTTTTTAATACGGAAAAAATGAACAAATGAATGAAAGCAGATGAACCATAGTGGATCCATCCTCCTATGCATTGTGAATATAAATGCGGAGCGTGATGCTGAATAAATGGGCTGGAATCCTTTATTGAATTAATATGATTTGGCCATGACGAAGTCAAATTTTTAGACAATGTTAAGATGAATGTGACCACTTTGCGTACTGTCGTTCTCAATTTGCACAAAAAATGGGACAAAAAATTCGCATTTTATCCGCCCAGTCAGTAACAATAATAGAACTAGCACTGCAATTTTTCACTTTCATTGTGAATTCATGACATGCTAATGAAGGATTCAGTCCGAAGAAGAATTGACAAATTCGATAATAATGTCAAAGCATGGGAAATCATTGTGTGGTCGTCCAACAAACTAACCATCTCCAAATTAGAGATGATGATGTTGAAATGGACTCTAATTGTTCATCTGTTTTTGGCGTTCGAATTTTACACTCTCTCATGTCATGATGTACTTTTAGCATGCAATTTCGAGTCCCACTCTGGTTATGAATGGTGTGTGATGTGGGTGAACTAAAGGCGCTTGTCAGAAGCACATTAGTTGAACAAGAAACTCATCATTTGCCCGTTTTGTTTATTAAAACAGATGGAAGTTGGCGTCAGCTTTCTATCATTCATAGTTAGTTAGCTAGTTATAGTTACACATGTATTGTTAAATAGGAAACATGTACACAACAGCTTTATGTACACTCTCAGTTGAGCTAACTAAGTAACTAACTAACCATCAACAAGTCTGAGAATGAAGCCTAATGATAATTTATCTCTATATTCTTCCAGGTGTAAGGATTCGGGCAGATTTCTCCCAAATTCTCAACTACCTCCTACTTCAGTCATAATCTGTTTCCACAATGAGGCGTGGTCAGTACTTCTTCGCTCTGTGCATTCCGTAAGTTGTGAATTGGGGAGAACAATCTTGTATACATAATCTTCTCATTGGTGCAGTAGACTGAGCAAGGAAATGATTAATTTGCTCACTCAGGTCCTAGATCGATCTCCTGCCCAACTGATTACGGAAATCATCTTGGTAGACGATTTCTCTGACATGGACCACTTGAAGACTCAGCTGGAGACCTACATGAAATCGTATCCTAAAGTAAAAATTGTACGGTCTCAGAAACGGGAGGGTTTGATTCGTGCTCGATTACTGGGTGCTGCCAAAGCAAAAGGACCTGTACTCACTTTTCTTGATTCTCATGTTGAAGCTACAGCCGGTGAGTAAATATTGAATTTGGATTCTGTATTTATAATGTATAGGTAACGTACACATTGGTTTTATCAAGATTTAATGTGCGAAGTGTGTCCATTAGAGATATTTTTAATCCATTAGCAATTAAGACTGGGAATTGGGAATGTGTCGAAATGGCACACTTGGAATTCAATTTAGCTGATTAGAAGCTACTGTAGTGAAGTGAGATGTGGCTAAAGTAATTTATAATAAGTTAGTGGAATTGGCTCTTTTTATCTTGGAAAGGGAAAAACTAATGGACATTTCACATGAAAATACAGATAGACGATTAACCATAACTGTCAACAATATTTTTTTAGTGTAGCGTAAATTTTTTCCTTCGTTTTTGAATTGATGGCTTTTTTGGGTGTGGTTTTGTTCATTTCCCATGTTGGTAGTTGGTTGCATGACGGATTTTTTAGTCCTTCATATGATTCAGAGAATATACAAAGTAATATATGTGTGTGTTACAAAAAAAATGCATGGTTTTGTAACAAAATTTGTCTCGGCTTGTTATTCAATACAGTACAGTTGCATTAATAATTCCCTGCAATAAATTAGAATTTCGTGGTTTCATTATTCACTTGCTGTTGGCATTTTTAGACTACCTCCAGTTTCATTAGGAAGAATGGAGCACTTTGTGTCATAGTTATATTTCAGTGTAGTTGACATAATTGTCCCATTTAAAAGAGCATGGCATTTAACTTTTGTCTATTTGGCATTCTATAGAATCGGGAAAGGAAACCCAAGCCTACCATTTAGTTTCCAGTTGTAGGTTAGAGTACTTCTACCTGTTTGTATAATTTCATGCGGAGATTATTCTCAAAACATAGTGTAACTCCATTCGCCGTTGACTTTGTAAATATAATGTGATTATATTGCCTGAAAATTTGCCTTCGTAAATCAAAGTAGTTGAATCAAGACTGGGAAAGGTTCTCCAGTATTTGTATTTCCGTTTCATAGAAAGCTCATTAGCTTTCGTAATAGTTGGTTGGTTTGTATAATGTAAAATGTAATTTGAGAAAACTTGCCTCTGGCTTCTATTCAATGAAGAGTGGTTTCGTTTCGTTCGCTACGATAACTTAGTAGTAGATTTGCCGAGTTAGTGTTTAGTCCATGATAATTACTTCATTTTGTGTACGTTTTATGCTTGCAGGATGGCTGGAACCTTTGCTGGATAGAATAGCTCGAAATGCGACCACCGTTGTGTGTCCTGTGATAGACGTAATAGATGACGACACCCTGGAATACCACTACTCAGATTCGAAGGCAACTAGTGTTGGAGGTTTTGACTGGAATTTGCAGGTTCGTTAAGTTGGTGTGATTTATGAGCAAGTTGTGTGCATCAAGACTTTTTCATGTGGTGATGCTGATGACTGGTTTTGTTTGGTCGTGAGTAGTTTACCTGGCACGCAATTCCTGAGAAGGAGCGAATGAGACATAAGAACACAGCAGAGAGTGTACGAAGTCCTACAATGGCTGGAGGACTTTTTAGTATTGACAAAGATTTTTTTGAATTTCTAGGAACTTATGATTCAGGTAAAGAAAAGATTCTGGTTTCGGTTTCGGTCTTCGGTTGATAGTATAAAGTAGGGAATATTTGAGTGAGGGGAGGCGAATTTCAATAAAAGACTTGATAAACTTTTTTACGTCTTTTTGCAGGCTTTGATATTTGGGGTGGAGAAAATTTGGGTATGTCATTATTCAAGTAAACACTTTTAGTTCTTTGTGGTTTGTTTTTTTGTACCGGGAATAATAAAAATGGGGCTGAAGGAAAAAATTTTAATCTTATCTTTCTTGCAGAACTGTCTTTTAAATCCTGGATGTGTGGAGGTAAGCATTCTTTTGAAAACTTTAACGGGTTCAGCCACGGTCGTCATTCATATTTATATTGTTACCATTATGCGAAGCTATGTATGTAAAGAGTTTTTATGAAGTGAATGTAATATTTCATGCGGGTACGTTGTGTTGACTGTGAATTCTTCTCATGTAAAAAACATTTTGAGTGAGTAAGGAAATTTTATGAAATATTAGCATCCCAATAAAAAATATATTCAGTCAGACCAGTTGTATTCATAAGTTTGTAGATAGGTTTGCTACCTAGCATTTTTGGCCAGGGAAATTGTAGTAACTAAGTAAAGCTTGATCATTAAAGTGTGCTATATAGAGCGTGACACATTTGCTAACCAAAAATAATTGGTTTTCTGATCAGGAACTTTGGAGATCGTGCCGTGTTCTCATGTTGGTCACATTTTCCGCAAAAGATCCCCCTACAAATGGAGACAAGGTGTTAATGTTCTTCGAAGGAACTCTGTTCGACTGGCAAAAGTATGGATGGATGAGTATGCAGAATACTATTTCCAGAGAATTGGTCACGATCTTGTAAGTTTGTGTAAAAAAATCGTTCCTATTTGCTTTGTGAGTGTGCCATCTGAGAATGTGGAAACTTTTCCGTACCGTGGTTGGTGTCTAGTGCCTACCTAACCTCCCTACCTACTTACGTTCATATGGTGGAAAAGAAACTTTTGGGGATCCAAGTTTTGGGAAAAGTTCTTTCTCTATGATAAAAGTTACTATTCAAATCTTTGCTACTTAAAATTGCGCTTCACTTGATACCATTATCATTAGACTATTTATGCCTTCAATTTTGAATGTTAATAACCAGTTTATACGAACGATGAAGTATTGGCTCTTCTCCAATGAGAAATCATTATGTTTGTATGTTTTAGACTTTTCAAATAGTTTTCCTGTTTTGAATTTTATTCAATTCAAAATAAGTTAGTTTAACTAGCTATGTTAACACTTTAGAATGTTCTGTCCAGTGTTTTTAATACGAGAAGGTTTCTTGTCTGCCAAATGAAGAGTCGAGACAGTCTCTAATAGAAAACCATGACTGCGTTGATTTCATGTGAACAAAATTGTGTTCGTGGTTATATGGGATCTTATGTATAAAGCTGAGAATCCATTTTCATGCAGGGAGACTTTGGTGACATTTCGGATCGAACGAGACTTCGGAACAAGCTGAAATGTAAATCGTTCAAGTGGTATTTAGACAATGTGTATCCTGAGCTGTTCATTCCCGGAGAAGCTTTGGCACACGGAGAGGTACGTGATAAAAAATGTAGCTATAGCGCTCCCAAAGGAGATTTACTTTTTAGCCAGACTATGTCATTTCCTCCTTGTGCCTACCTACCTATTTTAAGAGAGAAAAAAAGTAATGAACTTCCATTATTATACTTGCGCCTAAACTTTCTCTCCATTCTAATAGACTTCCGTTTATGCGAGTGAAAGAGTCACTTTCTATACATTTGCATCCACTATCTTTTCTCTTCATCTTGTGTACGCGCTCCGGAATGAGTTTTGGTGCATTAAGTAAGCAAGTAATGTTATACTGGCTATATCCCTACGTTTTTTCTCATGCATGCAGATTCGTAATTTGGGCCAGAACTCGCAGTACTGCTTGGATTCTCCAGCTACAAAGAAGCAGATGAATAAGCCTGTAGGGCTTTATCCCTGTCATGGACAAGGTGGCAATCAGGTAAGGAATTGTTTTATTCTTTCGCAGGATTTTACAAAACAAAAGTAAGTAACCTCTTATTTTAGAAAAGAGACAGGAACTTTTTTTTTGTCTCTATCTCCCTGTGAGAGAGTGGTGGCGAGTAGTAACTTTTTTCGTTCCTCCCTAAAAAGATTGATTGAATTCGTGGAGTCTTTTTTTGGCACATGATTAAAAAAGGGTGCCACGACTCGTAAAGCATGCCACTTTTGGGAAAACAACAACTTTATTTCTTCTCAACATTTTTTGGTAATCCAAGGATTTTTGTACGATTTTTTTCGCAGTATTGGAGCTATAGTAAAGCAGGGGAGATCAGGAGAGACGAAATGTGTGTTGACTATGCTGGATCAGACGTCATGATCTATCCTTGTCACGGATCCATGGGCAACCAACACTGGATTTACGATGATGAGGTAAGTTTCGACCAGTGTGTCTTTTTCGGGAATGTTTGATGATGCATGCAATGCATTTAGGAAAGTCCTACAGTGTGGTAGTGGAATGTTTGAGAATTTTTCAAAGGAGAGCTTGCAAAGTAGAACGATTCTCGAATAATAATATTTTAAACATGAAATACTTTCGCTTCCAGACTGGCATGGTACGGCACGGCCCGAGTCATAAATGTCTCATGTTGTTAAACAAAGAGAAAGTGACAATGGATACCTGTGACGAGGAAAATGAAGAGCAGCGTTGGAAATTCCAAAACTTTAACAAGGAAACATAGAAGTAATCTTCCTGTGTACTCAACTTTTAGAGAGAGAAAGTGGAATTATTGTGTGCCAATGTTCACTTTACAATACACTCCTATACTATATTATACCTTACCTTTTGTTATTAAGTATTATTATCATTGTTGGTTCTTATTTTTATACCGAATAGAGATTATTATATGCCAAACCACGCATACGTATTTACTTACCAACTCTACCCTGGGTAAAAAAAGCAGCAATAGCGAGCTGAAAATTATAAATGTACTGAAACAACTAAATAGTTAGTTGATTAATCAAAAAATAACTTTTTAAGTTTTTTATGTCAAAAATATTTCCCTGTGATCTTTCCAAAGCTTGCATTGCAATGTGCATTGCCAATAATTGTTAAATTCGTGTAGTTTTATTAGCATGCGTATCCTGGTAATGCTGTTATAGTCAATATTGATAACTTGTGCATTTTCGGTGCATTTATTTTTGTCCCGGAAGCCCTGAATGTAATGAATACCAAAGTACTTTTAGCATATGTACATAATGTATACTACTACTACTACGAATTGTGTAATCATATAGCATGACATGAACTCGTGCATAAGATAGACTGTATTAGCCGTGGTAAAGAGAAAAGTTGGTGCATACAGGCAGACAGAATTATTATTGGTTCGAGTCTGTCACCGAGTCATCCCATTTGAACTGGAAGTAAGTAAGTATAAAGTAAGTAACTTAAGTAACTTTAGCAGTCATTCCCTCTGAAATGAAGATAGATGATACTATATAACTTTTAGTATAATGCTGTGATGTTTTGCATATCGAGATCTTTGGGATCTCCCCTGAGAGCATATCGTCGAATCGAAAGTTATGGTAGTGCAAGTCGTAAGATAAAAGTGTACTACAATTGTACTGTGAGAGTTGGAGAAAAAGCGATTATACACCAACAAGAATAAAAGCGTTCCCGTAAGATGAACTTTCTTTTTGCGCTCGTGTCTTTATTTGAGTTTCTCACAAAGTACAGTAGGATTGGCAGAAGCTAAGTAAAGTAAGTTCAGTAAGTAAGTGGTAGTGTGCGAGAAGATGGGATCCAATCATGAAATCCGTTCCGTGAAGGTTTTTGTCAATTCGCCTAGGTCGAACGAGAGGATTTGTACCTTACTCGGAAATAATTGGAAACACAAAAAAAAATTAAATTGAAGGATGTAGTCCATTTATTTGCTTTGTGTACCTTTTTGTTGATTTATTTCAGGAGAAAGTTAGGTTTCTGTGTACAAGTGGATCCAATAAATGAACTTTTTATGAGTGAAACTGGTTTGGAGAAATCGAATGAAAAAAGTTCAGCATATGGATATGGATTTGTCAAAATATAATAAGACCAGCATTGCAAGCTATTGCTACCCACTTGAAACTTATGCTGGCGAACCCGATATTTACATTACTAGATTGGATTTGACGGAATGAAGATTGACAGCCGTAATGCTCTTGAAACGTATAAAAATGACAATATGAATAATGAATGACTATTTATTTAAATTATACTGTACAGTGTAACATAACACGAAATGACAAACACAAAGCCAAAATATGTTCCAATCTAGCTGGAGCTCTTTATTTTTCTCTTTTTAAAATTGTTCAAGCCATCAAAAATGTGCCTCTCGTAAGAAGGCTACAAAAACGGTAAGTTTAAAACATGAGATTAACCTACAGTATTCCTCACTGCGACATAAACAACGTTCAGTGAGCTTGAACTGATAAACTTTTTCGATATCCATGTAATATATAATAAATTAGATAATTTCCCAGTCATAACATTAAGAAAAGAAACTACATTATCACAAAAATGTTAATAATACTACCTTGCACAAACATTTCAGAATCAATCAAATCTGCCATCTTCTGACCACCATCACATTATCCTTTAACACACAATTGAAAAATCTATCTAACGAATCAAATGACCCACGGGTAAAGGCAGACTTGTCACAAAAAACAAAAACGACGCCTCAATTCAAATCTTATAGTCAAACAGTAATAGAAAGATATTTCACATCACAAGTTTACTTTAAAAATAAAAATAACTCGCAAACTCTATACTTACTACACACTCAAACTTACAAACTAGTATTCTATAACTTACTTAACTATTCATAATACTAATTTACTAACTTCTACGAATGAAATCCATAGCACAGCGAAAAATCTGATTTAAACTTAGGAAACTGAAAAGCATTCTCCTGTAGTCAGTCAATCTCACTCATTTCATTCATTAGTAACTGTTAGTTATACTTCTTACTTGTGACGCGGAGTTGGATAGCCTTGTGATGGCAGGTTCTGTTGAAACTGAACTCCATAGAAAGAAGTAGGGATCATTGTTAATGGTGCGTTCCCTTGTACAATGGGATTCATTTGAACTCCCTGTTGAATACCACTATTCCCACTGAATAGAATCTTGCTCGATTCATTATTCATCATACCACCACTGGCCAAATACTGTCCAGCAGAATCAGAAGGTACAAAACCATCACAACCACTACTACTACTACCATTATTCATCCCTTTCCCATTGTTGTTATTGTTGAGAACTAACGGACCTCCGCTCCCCAGCTCACCCGAATCTGCATAATGGAGGGTCAATGTATTATTTCCCGATTGGGTCGGCACAACCGGGGCAGAACAAATAACGGCAGAAGGGGCTGTTTGAAATGGAATAATAAACATCGGACTTTGGGTAGCTTGCTGCGGCATTTGGGTAACTTGTTGCTGCTGATAGATTGGACCAGATGCATAACTCATTGGCATAGCGGTAGTAGTATTTGACGGTCCAAAAGTATTCATACCGATACTATTATTATTACCGTAAGGGGATCCTGTGACTTGACCAATTTGTACCTGTGGTTGCAATGAGAACTGAGATTGTGATGATATGAATGTTTGTTGCTGTTGGTACACTAATTGAGTAGTTTGAAGTGGAGCTTGCTGCTCGCCGGTCGTGATTATCGTGGGAGCATAAGGGGTAGAACAAGCTGATGGCGGCATTTGGTAAGATGAGGTTGTTACTGCCATTTGGTTTCCATTCTGCCCTCTCGGTTGTGATAATGCCATGAGCATACTAGCCTGTTCCACTTGACTAGTGGTGCGAGTTACAGACGAAGAAGACTGGTTTCCTTGCATTATAACTGACGATTCGGAAGGAACTGGAGTGGACACACTAGTTGAGATAACGGGAGGATTTAATATTGGCTTAGGGGGAAGATATCGCTGTGTGGGCATGAAGTTTTTCAAGGCACCCAAAGATGTCGACTCTGGTCGTAGATCATTGAAAACAGGGCCAGCGTTGGGCTCCCCCCTTTTCGGTGTTTTTGTCGGTGATGAGGTTATTTTGGTGAAGTCTGGGTTTAAATCACTGACGAGACAACTATCATTACTTGTGAAGCTTTCTGGTAGCACCGTTGGTTTTAATTGCTGCTTGCGAGATCCACCATGGGGTTTAGGCTTGTTAGTTTTTCCATCAGTTGTTCCACTAATTTGTCTATCTGAGGTAAGTAAGTCGACACTTTTCTTGGGAGATTTGGAGGCAAGTACCCCTTCTTTAAAATCTTTAGGTGGAGATCTTTTCAATACAGATTTCAAAGAAGAAATAGGCCCAGCACCCGTTGATTTCACCTGCTTTCTATCTTCATTGGATCCCTTGGCAGGGGATTTACTATACTGACCCTTCATAGGAGAGTTTTTGGATGAAATGGCATGGCTTTCCATACATTTAGTCATATTTAAAGCGTCTGTTGCTGCCATCATCATATTCGAAGCCACTAAACTCACTTTGTCCCGCTCGTTTGATATATTTTTGTCATTTGAATTGGTAGGACGGTGTGAAACTTTCGAGACCGCTAGTTTTCCCACCGATTGGTTCATAGGTACTGACCGGCTACAATCTGCTATTACAGAGTCAATTGTTTCATCCAAATGTAACAGCATTTCATCCTGACTTGTTGATAATGAGCCTACATTTTGAGCACTAATTGATTGACCAGATTTGTTGATGACAGAGCTAGCTTTTATCCCGTTTGACTTGTGATTTCGAGGCGCTTCAGCATTTTCAACTTTCGGGACAACTAGACAAGTTGAAGAATAAGAGGATTGCACTTGTGAGTTACTTGTAGTGGCGGTAGTACCACCTGTTGAGATATTTGACCTACCCTGAGGAAACTTCATAGTATCCAAAGCCTTTAGTAAGTTCGGTTGCTGAAGCACAACAGGCTTCACGCTGTCATTGGGATGCTTGATTCCGTAGGGATTAAAACGAGCAGGGGCCACCAAATGTTTTTTCAGAATTTCAATATTCCGGGCTAACAAAGCATTACGATTGATTGGATGAGCATTCGGTGACATTACGGAAGAACATCCAAATCCAACAGGCTTACCTTCAAATTTCATTTTCGCGGGATTTTTAGACGACTTTTTCTTAGACGGAGAGCTACATTTTTTCACTTTACTGTCACTACTATTACTAAACGGAGATCCAGACAGTTCTTCATAAGGGTCAAAATCAGGATCAATGTTTTTCACTGCAGAAGATCTAGCACTTTTCTTAAACTCCTGTTCCTCATCTGCAAGTTCAGACAAAAATACCATTTGCAAACCAATCATAAGAAAAGCATTTTGTTTTTCCCGAAGCCAACAACATATAGCTTTCATGCATTAAGCTGTACTGGTTATGATAACTAACAAGTGGCTGAAAGCGTCAGTCATTCTCCGTCTGCCCCCTATTAATAGTTGACATTTAGAAGATTTTGCAAGGCAAAAATTACCACAAATAGGTTCACCAGCTTTGGAGTAAAAGTCCTTGTAGATTTCGATAACTCCTTCATCAATCGACTCATCATCATCGTCCAGGTCACTTTCGTCACACTCTTCTTCCTCCTGATCCAAACTTTCTTTTGCTTCAGCATCAACATCATGAATCAAATGCCTTCGCTTTTTACCCACGGGACCTAATGGGAACAACAAATTATGTTTTTAATATAGGTAGATGGGTAAAGCTAGAGCTATGAAACCCATTTTCACTGTGCCCCGTGTACCTCAACCAACTCCTTCCCAGATGGAGTGAACCTCATTTATTTACTAATATACACTGTATAATTACTAACAGACTAATGAGAATAGTAAACAAAGCAAACACTTACGAGGAGTAGGCTCTTCATCGTCATCGTCTTCATAAATATTTTGTGGTAGTGGCGCATTGCTTAATCTTTGTGGATCTTCGGGGTGACAACCATAATCTTTGCCCTCCATCCAAGCCTCGTATTTCTCAGGCTGATATCTCTTCACAAAAGTATCCATATGGATGCGAACGACGTCTTTTCTTTAGTGGAGAAGAAAACCGCAAGAATGTAGAAATGTTGGTAAGTCACTTGCCACACTTACACTAAAAATTCTTTTCTAAACACGACTGTAAAATTAAAATTAAAAAATTACCTGCATAGGCAAGGTCGTGCTCTTTTTCCATATTCGATCCATCGTGGCATAGCAAAATTGGTGGATTCAGCACAATTGAATCCATGATTAAATCCACAATGGTACCCATACGGAAAAGTGATCATAAACTCACCCTCCTCTTGAGTGATCTGAATGAAATAAAATGAAGAAATCCGATCAATATATTTATCCCATATTTTGCTACTTAATTGCCTATTTTTGCTTTATCCTAAGTTTCCAGCCAGTGTTGAAACTATCAAAGCACGGTCGCTAAATAATCCAGCAATAAAACTTAATACATGCATGTTTATGGCACTATTATACATCGTAGAAGTAGACAGCATTAACTAACATTAACTGAATTTCATGCATATTTCAGTTAGTTATTCTGACTTATGAAATAATGCATTATGCATGATTTCCATTCCTAAATCAATAAAACTAGTTTGTGGTATGGTCATTCTTCGCTTAGTGATTTAGAAACGACAAACAATGCAAGTTCAATAGAAAAATGTCAAAAATTAAACGACATACCTTGTCGAAAGGAATCGAATATTGTTTAAGTACAGCAGGTGAGATCAGGGTCATTTTGTGCCTTAGAAAGGCGGGACACTCTTGATAATGTGATGAAAAAAATCCTTCTGCCAACCTCTCAAGTCTTTTTCCATGTTCGGGTGGGATGGCAAGCCTTTTTGGACACAATGCAAAACGTATGAATATTGATCGACAATTCACAAATATTCTCCAAATCAAAAGCATGCCAATCAAATGAAGAAAACAACGTACCATGTCTTAGGTTTTCCAAAATGCAAATAATTAATAGAATAGAGTTCCATATCCTCCGTATGCCAACAGAATGTTGTTTTCCACATTCCAAAGTATAGATATGCCGTATTCACACCCGCAATTTCTACGCCGTAGTCTTCACTGACTAGATCAAGGATTGTTCCTAGTTTGTTAATGTTCCACGATTTCACATCAGGGTCCGTAATTGTTCCACTAACATCAGCCCCATAAATTGGAGAACCATACAAAATATTCTTCCAATACTTTCTCTCAATGTCTTCATAGTCGAAATGTCGTGGAGTGGCATGCCTGTACAGCACAAAATACAACACAAACACATCTTAATCTCAACTTACCCCACATTGTACTGATACAAGTCTACTGCTGCTAACATAACTTTCACTTTCCAGTCAATTTCGACGTTAAATATGCGAGCTTCGGACTTGCGGACACACACATGTGTTTAAATTATAACACTAGGTTGTTGATGCACATATTTTTTCAAGGAACAGTATAGTAGAATAGCGTAAAAGTAAAATCTTAACTTTTATAAAAATCAACGCCTGTATAGTTACTTATATCATTTTAAAAAAAGGCCACGGCATTAAAGAGTATCATTTAAAAGCTTAACCGAGACAACTAAATAGCTATTTAAATGCCAACACTCCGACCAAATGCTAATGTGGTTTGAGTACAGGCTATTTTTGTACTTATCAAAGCATGTGTACAGCAAGCAAAGATAAACAAAGTAATTTCACTTACTGGCTACTCTCAGCAAGTTTTTTAAACTCGGGTACAGTCATTTTCTTCTTCTGGACGTTGATTTGCTGATATAATCCTTGTTTACCAGTGACCATTTGACAAATTGGAGCCGGGATTGTGACACCTAGTTTTTCAATGTCATAACCTCCTTTCCTCGGCATATATTCCGGGGGTGGGACCACTTTAGCAATGCCAGCTTTGTGAGCCCCACATGATTCCATATAATCAATATACTTGGTGAAATCTTGAAACTCTTCCCAAGTTGGCCGGAAAACCATAATTTTGGGTGAAACTGTAGGAGTTCTGTTCCTCCTTGATTTTCGGGCAGACATTTTGACACTCGTAAATAAGTATTGCCAAATACCTGCAACACAAAACAATTAAACAGATTATTCGCTGCACGACAGTATAATGTTAATCCCTGCATTAATTAGATCGGTTCATTAGGTGGGATAACACCATTTTAGGAGACCCTGCTGAAATACTTAGATTTCCTCCTAGTATGCAATCTGCTATGTTATTGCATCACAATGCATCTGCACTATCTTAAATTTACCAATACAAAAGCACAACAGAAAAGACACAACTAGTATAGAAATAGTACCTAAACGTAAACCCAGAAAATTAGTGTTCTCCGACTTTCCGACTGGACTATGACTGAGATGAAAGTTGAAAGTTGAGCAGTGCACACTGCGACTGCACACACCTTGAGTACTGTCAGTGGGTGACAACCACGTAATATTTAGCACACACAACCAATCATATCATAAAAATCGAATCAAATGATATCATTCATTCACAATTGAGATACATGATATATGAAACAAGGGTCGCTACGATCCGCTACCGTTGCATTTCCATACTTCGATTGAGCTCAAACGAGAAATGAAGTTGAGCTTTGCGTTTGCCCTATAAGTCTTTAAGTTAGTATAGAATGCTCAGATGATTGGTGAGGACTTTGGTCTAATGGCTTTTTAATGAATTGTTTAGCAATAATTAACATTCAAGAAGAAGGCTTGGGTTTGGAACACTAACTAAGCCAAATGATTGTCAAATAGTTGTCGCTGACTTGGCATTGCCATTTGTCATCACTAGTAAAGCAAACATTCAATTCAAATCAATAATGCTCTACAAGTCAAAATCAAGTCACCTGATAAAATCAAATGCAGCGAAAGAACTCGTTAAAAACTCAAATTCAATTTGATTACGGACGTAGGCACTAGGTCAAACACTCAACGACCTAACAAAAAATTATTCAACATCATGTAATGGATGCCAAAACAGACTAACTCTAAGAAACTTTAGTCCAGAGATAGACGGCCAAAACAATACCTCTTGAAAGCGTCTGAGAACGTCAGGCCCACGACACGATCCAAACGCACGTTCCTCCAAGTTCCAGCTTCCTGATCCACCTTCTAAGATTACTCCCAATCCCAATCCTTCTCGCAGCACAGTTTGTTGTGTCCCATCATCTTCTTGCAACGAACTCAAGTCAAAATGATTCCGGATCCCAAGTACGCATATTGATCACATTGGTACCCTTCCATTTTTTCACATACTAGTTGGACAGTAAATTTTAACTCTTTTGGCGTCCAGTGCTACCAATTTCCCAGAAATCTAGTACAGCACAATAGTGGTGGTTTTAAATGCCACTCTCATTTGTACACACTACTAAACGTATTCCTCCTTGATGTTTCATTTCATACGTTGTTGTTGAACACTGGCGTATTTCGCTTGTTTGGAGTTCCGAATAAAAAGTGTTCAAAACCAAGAGGAAACAAACATGTACCATTTACCATTGTACCCCAGTTAGTAGAGGGCGAAAATTCAATCTAAATTGAAAATAATGAGTCAAGACAAAACATCACACACACACAACATAGCTACAAGCAATTTGTAGTATTATCGGGTTTATTTTAGTAGTTAGTTAGTTATTATAATACTGTGTTGTGAAGTGGTAGTATCGTAGTATACCTATTTGGAGTTGAGAACAGTTGTTAGAAAGCTACTGTACAATATGCGCCGTATGTTAAGCCTAAAACTTGCGTAGGTTTGTCCCGTACACTTGTCAATTAGGTGTTTGCTATAGGTGCTCGGGCAAAACGAGTAGATTTTGATTGGAAATGAATGAAATCTTGAAAAGATTTTCAACGTAAAAATATGTGGTTGAAAGTTTGATGGTAATATGCTTTCAAACTTAATGATACTTAAAAACATGTAATAAGGAAATCGGAAGTGTCCCTAAACTTGTAAGGAATTAAGTGAATGTACAACTAAAAAAAAATATATAATACTAAATAAAAGAATCAATTAAGATCGTGAGAATCAGAGAATCAGTTGGTTGTAAAACTTTTCTAGCAATCACAATTTTTAAAATACCTCTAGTAGTTTTACTTAGGCATTATCAATGATAAACTATCAGTTAAGCTAAATGTGTGAAAGAAGACTTACATTGGAATGGAATCTTCTTCACAAGTCGAACACCAACTACCACAAAACCAATTTTGGACAGATTGAATGCCGATCACAAAATAACCGGAAGTTGTGTCAGCGCTTATGCTTGAGGCGATTTCTCGCCTGTATTGACCACTGTATCTTCAGCACTCATTGATAGTTTTTTTCGAGATTACCGATAGATTTTGCGGGAAATACGACATAAATGCACCCAAGATTAGATTCGTATATCGGTATGCTTTATTTATACCCAGCTCATAGTAGTGTATCTATCCTTACCCTAACTTTTTAGCATAAGTCTGGTCTGTTAACCAAGAACTTGCTTCCATATTAAAGTAGGGTAGGACAGATAAAGTATGAATAGTTGACTACATCTGAACCGGACAAAATTGTAACCATCAGTTTGTCGCCGGAATATTGAGGTAGTTCAATATTGTCTTTCTGTTTTCGAACTAAATTTACTGAATTAGCCGACAATTAACCGGTGGTTAACTAACTACGGTTTAATTTAGCAGTTACCTTTTGTCTACTATCCAGTGTTTTGTGTTTATCCAGTGCATTTTTCAGATTGATTGGAAGAGATCTGAAAGTTTAATCGGTATGATAATCTATATATGACAATGGCAACTCCAGTTGATTGATATTTTGATATTATTGTTTTTTATCATTAGTCTACTGAAATCGACGTATGTTAGAAAAATCTAATTTCTCGAACATTAATTTACAGGGTGATTAGTTCGTTGTACCGATTGTGGTAACATTATGGAAGCTGCATTAACTTCGTTCATCGCATGTTCCCCCCAGGATCAATGCCAGGAGCTGCGAGAATACATGAAAAGTTTGGGTGCCGAGATTTCGGCTCAACCGAGTCCCAAGGGAATGGAAGATGACCTTCACAAAATCATTGGTGTATGCGACATTTGCTTTTCAAAGGGTCAAGAGGCAGACGTTGAGCCGGTGCTGAATGGAATTGTGTCCGTGGTAATCATGGCATCTGCTGAGGCTGCCGAGGGTCTTGTAATTGCTTTTTGTGAAAAAATGTCAAAGGCATGGGAGCCAGAGAAGAAACATGGCTTGATAGCACTGCGAGTGCTAAATCTTCTGTTCCATTCCTTGAACGAACACTCCCCCATGAGATATCATGTATACTACTACATGGTAGAAGTGGCTGGAAAAGTTGGACAAATTGGAGCCATTTTTAAGACAACTCAAGAATTGAAAGAAACCTTTTCTTTGCATCCATTGAATTCGGAGCAGCTACAAAAGCTCTATCGATTGTTGCATCTTGGGCTCACCAATTCGAAGAGGAGTGACGATGCTTACAAAGTTATGTTGGAGTTATTGGCGACATATACAAAAGAAAACGCAAGTCAAGCACGGGAAGATGCTCAGAGATGTATTGTAGCGTCATTGGCTGATCCTAATATCTATCTTTTGGACCATTTGCTTCCTTTGAAGCCGGTCAAGTTTTTGGAAGGTACTTATATAAATTAATAATTAAAGACAATGTTTTTAAACACTTGAATCTTTTTGTCTCGTGTTTTTAATGCAATTAAACTTGGAAACTATCAGCACTTAATTTTATTTAATTTTTACTGTTATGAACTTAATTTTATTAATTTTAATATTCTGCTCTCTTTACATTGTAGGAAACCCCATCCACGATTTATTGATGTGTGCAGTTTACGATGGTCTGACCGAGTATTTAAGTTTTTACAGCGCCCACAAGGAATTTCTTCACAAGATGAATTTAGATCACAACCAGCTTATGAAGAAGATGAGAATTCTTACTTTAATCAGCGTGGCAGAAAAATCCACAGAAGTTGCATTCTCTCAGATTCAAAAAGAACTGCAATTGGAATCTAATGAAGTGGAGAAATTCATTATTGATGCCCTCAAGACGAAATTATTGCAAGCAAGAATAGACCAAGCCAACAAAAAGTTGATTGTTCAATCAGTGGTGAAACGGGCACTCAGCACACAACATTGGACCCACATTCGGGATATTTTGACTTCATGGAAAAGCAGTTTACACCACATAAAAGATAACATGCACGAGCTAGTTTTTGATCCAGCTACTATAACTATGTAAGGTAATATATTTGCATTCATTTTTAGTGGGTGTACCGTGAACTTCTAATACATTGGAAGTAACTGTATTGTTTTGTTGTAAATCAATATGATTTCTATTTGGATTAAATTTTAGCAGTTTTCATACTGAAAGATTGTTTACATTTTTTTGCTTTGAACATGATTCTTTCTTTTACTTCTTCAAAAATTCCCAAATGTTCTATATTGATGCGAGTGCGAGACCGGCCTCCCCCGCCAGCCTCCGTTCTTTTCTTAAAAATTGAATTTTAAAACGGTGGATGTGGATTCAGAAGGTGTATTATTTAAAAAAATGGAGTTATTTATTTTCTTTTTTAATCAAAAGCATGAAAATCAAATACCTTTTGTAAGAGGAACATTTAAGGCTATAGGCCTTCATTTCAAAAGTAGGTTTGAGCTTTCTGTAGCGCGTACAAAACAATTTTCAGCATTTTTCACCAAGTTGGCTACGATTTCACGATCAGAGACATAGATGTACGAATCATCAGTTTTTCCTGTATTCACTTTCTTTTTTTGCATCAGACATTTTTGTAGCTTTTTCGCTGATCCATGAACTTCTCGTAGGCCGGTGGACAAAATCAGCCTCTCTACATTTTGAGGTGTGACGCCGCCGCCTCCAATGATTGTAATATAGCCATCAGATTGGTACACTAATTCTCTTAAAAGTGCTGCACCCTCTAATGCGGATTCTTCTTGACCACTTGTAAGAATTCTTGAGAAGCCCAAGTTAACTATGGTTTCCAGTGCCTTGAGAGGATCTACAACCTGGTCAAATGCTCTATGAAATGTACACGGATAAGGATCAGCGATTTTTATTAGTTGCTGGCATGCATGTTCATCCACATTGCCAAATTTATCCAATATTCCAAACACAAATCCATCGACTCCATGTTCCTTCAAAATCTCTATGTCCCACTAAACCAACACAAATGAACGAAAAATTAAGAAAAATTCGTTAAGATTCATTTACTACTCATCATAACTAAATAACCAGGTTATGGAAAAATTATGGCGTAGAGGCAACTTATCGGCAGTTTAAAAAAAATTGGGTAAACATTGCCAAAAGTAACAGAACTTGTGCCACAAACCGTATTTTTTTGGCCGATTTTTTATTTTTATTTTATTTTAAATTTACTAAAAAATGCTGAAATTTTACCCCTTTTCTCAAAAAATTTGCTAAAAAATTAGCAGGTAGTAGTAATAATTTTCGGGAAATTTTTTACTGCTTATCGGGTAAATTTTTCAAAAATTATTTCCACCCACATGGCATTATACAATTATACATTATTTTTTCATTTATAAAATCTATTTAATTGAAATTTCAAAATACCTTCATAACATCGACTTCATGTTTATTATAACAGAAGTCTCCTCCTCTTGGACGAATCATCGCAAAAACTTCAATCGGGAACAACATTTTCACTTCCCTTAAAAATCCCACACTAGGCGTCAATCCCCCTTCAGATAGTGCGGAACAAAGCTCAACCCTGCAGAATAGATTATAATGAAACATTCCATTAACCACTCAAAATCCAAAATTTTTCAGACCACAGAACAAACAGTTAATCGGTTGGGCAGCAGGACTAAAAATTTCGATACACAAAAATACAATGTCCTCACCTCATACAGTGTATATAGTATA
>Ga0210040_10002557_pt1 | contig 25560 bp, 27 predicted proteins | sample CryGeyCG12114_NA_FD_185462 | JGI IMG/M metagenome (GOLD analysis project Ga0210040, IMG submission 185462) | Groundwater microbial communities from aquifer - Crystal Geyser CG19_WC_8/21/14_NA (SPAdes) (version 2) | ecosystem: Environmental > Aquatic > Deep subsurface > Groundwater | place: USA... | reverse complement strand
TCGCCGTCGTGCGCGACGGTGAGCTGGTAGTGAATCCCGACGTCCCGCTCGACGGGGTAGCCCCCGGGCAGACGGCTGTGATCTACGTCGGCACTCGCGTTCTCGGCCAGTGCACGATCGACCGCACCGTTTCGGCGGTTCCCGCCCAGCTCTGACCCGCGTGTACAGCGGCATGTCGGCCGTGTGCGGTTTGATGTCGGCATGACCGACGTGCACGATGCGGTTCCCGAAACGACGCCGAGTGAGCTCGAGGCTGCGGCAGCCGAGGTGCGAGGTCTGACGCAGCGCATCCTCGAACTGCGCGACGAGTACTACGAGAAGAACTCGTCGACGGTGACCGATGCCGAGTACGACGCGATGGTGCGGCGACTCGACGAGCTCGAGCATCGGTTCCCCGAACTGGTGAGTCAGGACAGTCCCACTCAGACCGTCGGTGGGCGGGCCGAGACGACGCTGTTCGCGCCGGTCGAGCACGCAGAACCGATGTTGAGCCTCGACAACGTCTTCAGCGAGGCCGAGCTTCGGGCGTGGGCGACGAGGGTCGAGCGCGATGCGGGGCAGGAGCGGGTCCGTTATCTCACCGAGCTCAAGATCGACGGCCTCGCCATCAACCTGCGCTACGAACGCGGCGCACTCGTCACGGCCGCGACTCGAGGCGACGGGGTCGTCGGTGAAGACGTCACCCAGAACGTGCTCGCGATGGGCGGCATCCCCGAGAAGCTGGCGGGCAGTGGACATCCCGACCTCGTCGAGGTCCGCGGCGAGATCTTCTTCCCCGTCGAACTCTTCGACGAGCTGAACGCGCGACAGGCGGCGGCCGGTGAACGCGTATTCGCCAATCCCCGCAACGCGGCGAGCGGGTCGTTGCGCCAGAAGAGCGAGGGTAAGAGCCGTGAACGGCTCGAGCTCATGCACGACCGGCTCAGCAGGCTCCGGATGCTCGTCCATGGCATCGGCGCGTGGCCCGTACGCGAGATCGAATCCGATACGCCCATCACCTCGCAGTCGGGGGTGTACGAGCTCTTGGCCGGCTGGGGCCTGCCCATCTCGACGCATCACCGCGTCTACGACGAGATCGACGGTGCGGTCGAATACATCGAGCGCTACGGCAAGGCGCGTTCTGGTGTCGAGCACCAGATCGACGGGGTCGTCGTCAAGGTGGACGACCTCGCACTGCACGTCGAGCTCGGAGCGACGAGCCGCGCGCCGAAGTGGGCTATCGCGTACAAGTACCCGCCAGAAGAAGTGCATACGAAACTCGAGGACATCGTCGTCTCCGTCGGCCGCACCGGCCGTGCGACCCCCTTCGCGGTGATGACGCCCGCGCTCGTCGCCGGCTCCACCGTTCGCCAGGCGACCTTGCACAACCAGCAGGTCGTCAAACAGAAAGGCGTGTTGATCGGCGACACCGTCGTCCTCCGCAAAGCGGGCGACGTGATCCCTGAGGTGCTCGGCCCCGTCGTCGAGCTCAGAGACGGAAGCGAACGCGAATTCGTCATGCCGACGGAGTGTCCGGCGTGCGGCACACAACTGCGGCCCGCGAAGGAAGACGACATCGACCTGCGCTGTCCGAACGCCAGGTCCTGTCCAGCGCAGCTTCGCGGACGAGTCGAGCACGTCGGATCTCGCGGCGCGCTCGACATCGAAGGTCTCGGCGAAGTGGGCGCCGCAGCACTCACGCAACCGGCTACCCCCGGTACGCCGCCGCTCGTCACCGAAGCGGGCCTATTCGAGCTCACCATCGACGACCTACTTCCCATCGAGGTCGTCGTCAGAGACGCCGAAACCGGTCTGCCGAAAGCAGATGACGACGGCGCCGTGCGGCGACGCACTCCGTTCCAGCGCGTCGAAGTCGTCTATCCCCCCGGAACCGAGGACCTCGACCCGGCCGAGCGCCGCAAGCGGGGCATCAGGAAAAACCACAGAGTCGTGCTGCCCTCTTCAGCCGCTCTGACCCTCATCGCCAATCTAGAAAAGGCCAAGACTCAGCAGCTCTGGCGCTTCCTCGTCGCGCTCTCGATCCGTCACGTCGGGCCGGTCGCAGCGCGGGCGCTCGCCGACTATTTCGGATCGGTTGACGCCATCCGCGCGGCCGACCGTGACGAACTCGCGGCGGTCGAGGGTGTCGGCCCGATCATCGCCGATGCACTCATCGACTGGTTCGCCGTCGACTGGCACCGGGAGATCGTCGACCGGTGGGCGGCGGCAGGGGCCCGACTCGCGACGCCGGGCCATCCAGGCCCGGGGGCGGCGGTCATCGAGGGCGGTGTGCTCGAGGGGATCACCGTGGTGCCTACCGGCGCGCTCGAGGGCTACAGTCGCGAGGGCGCCGTCGAGGCAATTCTCGCCGCAGGAGGCAAAGCCGGATCGAGCGTCTCGAAGAAGACCGACTTCGTCGCCGCCGGCCCAGGGGCGGGATCGAAGCTCACCAAGGCCGAACAGCTCGGCGTTCCTGTTCTCGACGCAGAGCAATTCGCGATCCTCTTGCGAGAAGGGCCCGACGGTGTCCGATGAGAACACTGACGAGGGCGCCGGTTCCGCCGCACGCGCGGAGAGCCACGAGACGCGAGCCAGTAGGCGCAATTTCCTGAAAGCCGCGGGGATCGGCGCCGCGGGGGTCGCCGCGAGCGCGGCAGCAGCGTTCGGCGTGAACCGGCTCGGCCGGGGAGACCTCGAAGCGCCAGCGCCCGTTCCCACTCCGACCGGAAGTCTGCGGCCGCGCCCGGACGGGCCCGGCTTCGATCACCTCGTCGTCGTCATGTACGAGAACCGGTCCTTCGACAACATCCTCGGTCACCTCTACACCGACGCTTCCCTTTCCGCGGGCGAAAGCTACGACGGTCTGACGAGCGAGCACTCGAACACGACGGCCAAGGGGCACGAGGTGCCCGCATTCCGCTATGCGGGCAGCACCGACGTCGTCATGTCGAGCCCGAGCCCCGACCCTGGTGAAGAGTTCCCCCACGTCAACAGTCAGCTCTTCGGCACAGTCGACCCCGAAGCCAACCGGCATAGGAAAGTCGCCGATATGGTCGCGCCCTTCAACTCGCCACCCACCGGACGAGCCGCGACGATGAACGGTTTCCTGCAGGACTACATCGACACCTACATCGCCGATCACCAAGGCAGGGAACCCACCGCCGAGGAGTATTCGGTGGTCATGGGTTCGTTCGACCCGGCGATGCTGCCTGTCTTCTCGACACTCGCAAGAGAGTTCGCCGTGTACGACGCCTGGCACTGCGCGGTCCCGTCGCAAACCTTCGGCAACCGTTCGTTCTTCCACGCCTCCACGTCACACGGATACGTCACGAACAGCGGGGACGGCGGATACGGCAAGTGGTTCAACGAGGACAACGCCGTCCCGACGATTTTCAACCGGCTCTCCGACGCTGGAATCGAGTGGGCCGTGTACTACGACGAGAAGCAGATCGTCTCGATGACGGGGTTCCTCCACGCCCCTTCTATCGAGAGGTACTTCCGCACCAACTTCCGGACGATGCAACAGTTCTGGGACGACGTCGCGAACGGCTCGCTTCCCGCCTACTCGTTCATCGAGCCCCGCATGGTCTACGACCACAACGACATGCATCCGCCTGTCGGTCCGCTCACCGAGACCGATGTCGACGGCGCCATCGTCTCCGGCGGCGCGGTGTCCGATGTACGCGCCGGGGAAGCCCTGCTGCACCAGGTGTACTCGTCCATCCAGGCCAGCGGAAGCGTCGAGGGCTCGAACGCGATGAACACCATGCTGTTGGTCACCTTCGATGAGCACGGAGGAACGTACGATCACGTCCCGCCTCCCGATGCCGCACCGCCCGAAGGGCTCACCGAAACCGAGATGGATTTCGCTTTCGACCGGCTGGGCGTTCGCGTGCCCGCGATCGCGATCTCTGCTTACACGGCGAAGAACACCGTCATTCACGACGCGATGCATCATGGATCCGTCATCAGCACTTTGACGACCAAGTACGGCCTCGAGTCGCTGACCGCTCGTGATGCCGACGCGCCGACCATCGAGAAGGCCACCAATCTCGACATTCCCCGCGACCCGACCACTTGGCCACGGACCGCGCCTCAGTACGTGCCCAAGAACCCTGAAAGCGAGCTGCCGTTCGAACCAGGCAGCGAGGACCGCCCGCTGAGTCCACCCGGAGTCGGCCTCGTCGGCATGTTGATCGCTCGGTACGGTGGGCCCGGCGACACGGTCCCCACCACTTATCAGCAGGCCTACGAGCTGCTCGCAAAGCACGGGAAGAGCATTTTCGGGCCGCGCTGAGGCGTCTCTCCGCGCGCTCGCTGGGCCGAAAAGAGGGGCTGTTACCGCGCCCGGTCTTGTCCCTACTATGGGGGGCGTCCCGCGCCATCCGAAACGGCTCTGCTAGCTCGGTCGGAACCCGGGATCCGGTGTCCAGACGGTCCGGTGGGCAGACAGGGGGCGTCGATGAGGGGTGCGATCGCGACCTTGCTGATCGCTCTGCTTCTGCCGGTCGTCGCCGTGATCGCCTCGCCCGCCCTCACCTCGTACGCCGCTGATTCGATCGACGAACCGAGTGATCCCATCGCGGCACTCGAGGTCGATATCGCCTCGTCGGGGGAGACGAGCGCCGTGTCCTCGGGGGAGGACCTCGGCCAGCTTCTGACCCCGCCGCCCGCCGCGGACCAGACGGAGACCTGGTGGGAGGGTCTCAGCGCCGAGACGAGAAGTGACCTCATCAGAGATTCGCCGGAGATCGTCGGCAATCTCGACGGCGTGCCCTATGACGTCCGCGACCGCGTGAACAGGGAGATCCTCGCGCACACGATCGCCGAGATCAGTCAGTCACTCGAGGACGGGCTGGGTAAAGCGGCAAGTCAGACGGCGGCACAACGGCTCGCCATGCTCCGGGAGATCGACGAGGCGCTCGAGACCGACCCGTCGGCGCCGACACGGCGGCTCGTCGTCCTCGACACCGGTTTTCCCGGCAAAGCGGCCATCTCCCTCGGCGAGCTCAGCGATGCGGATTTCGTCAGCATCCTGGTGCCCGGCGCGCTCCTGTCGGTCCGCGAACATATGTCGGAGTGGACCAAGGTCACCGCCGATCTGTTCGAGTCCCAGGAAGGCTGGCAGTCGATGTTCGATGATTCCCGCTCGGTCGCGACGGTCGCCTGGATCGGCTACCAGACGCCGGACATCACCAACGCGATCGGGCTCGAACTCGCCGAAGAAGGTGGGATCGCGATCGCGTCATTCGTCAACGGGATCAAGACCCTGCGTCCGGAAGACGAGCCGTACATCTCGATCTTCGCCCACTCCTACGGTGCGACCGCGACGACACTGGCGCTCAGCCGCGGCTGGATGTCCGTCGATGCGCTCGCCATGATGGGCTCACCGGGAGGCGAGGTGGATTCGGTCTCGGATCTGGCCGTCCCCGACGAGAAGGTGTGGGTCGGAGAGGCATCATGGGATCCGATCGTGAACTCGGCCTTCTTCGGCATCGACCCGAGCGATCCGGCGTTCGGTGCGAAGCGGATGAACGTGTCGGGAGTCGCTGACCCGATGACCGGCGACGACCTCACCCCGTCCTATGGACACGACTGGTATCTCGAGCCGGGCACCGAGTCGCTGCGCAATCTCGCCCTCATCGGCATCGACCGCGGGAACCTCGTCACCGACGGGGGAGCGGACGACGAACTGAAGACGTTGCCCCTGCCGAACTAGACTCGTCGGGTGTCAGACTTCTCCCGCGAACAGGTACAGCACCTCGCAGGCCTCGCTCGGATCGCGCTCACTCCCGACGAAATCGACCATCTCGCCACCGAACTCGGTACGATCGTCGACAACGTGCGCAAGGTGAGCGAGGTCGCGACCGCCGACGTGCCGGCGACCAGCCACCCCATCCCGCTGCACAACGTGCTTCGGGCCGACGTGGTGGGCGATGTGCTCACGAACGAACAGGCGCTGGCGGGGGCTCCCGACGCTGCCGACGGACGTTTCCGCGTATCGGCGATCCTGGGAGAAGAGCAGTGAGCGACGATCTCACCCGCCTGAGCGCGTCGGCGCTCGCCGCCAGACTCGCCGCACGCGAGGTGTCGTCGGTCGAGGCCACGTCAGCGCATCTCGACCGGATCGCCGAAGTGGACGGCGGGATCCACGCCTTCCTGCACGTCGCCGGCGAGGCAGCACTGAAGCGCGCCAGCGAGATCGATCAGCTGCGTGCCGACGGCCATGACGTCGGTCCGCTCGGCGGTGTCCCGGTCGCGATCAAGGACGTGCTCTGCACGAGCGACATGCCCTCGACCGCCGCGTCCAAGATCCTCGAGGGCTGGATCCCGCCCTACGACGCGACCGTCGTCGCTCGACTCCGCTCAGCGAACCTCGTGCCGATCGGCAAGACCAACATGGACGAGTTCGCGATGGGGTCGTCCACCGAGTACTCCGCTTACGGGCCCACTCGCAACCCGTGGGACCACGACCGGATCCCGGGCGGTTCCGGTGGCGGCTCGGCCGCAGCGGTGGCCGCGTTCGAGGCTCCGTTCGCTCTCGGCAGCGACACGGGCGGATCGATCCGCCAGCCTGCATCGGTCACCGGCACGGTCGGCGTCAAGCCCACGTATGGCGGGGTTTCCCGCTACGGCGCCATCGCACTCGCCTCCTCGCTCGACCAGGTCGGGCCGGTGAGCCGAACGGTTCTCGACGCGGCGCTGCTGCACGACGTCATCGGCGGCCACGACCCGCGCGATTCCACCTCGCTCGACGAGCTCTGGCCGTCCTTCGCCGACGCTGCGCGTGCAGGAGCCGAGAACCTCTCGCTGTCCGGGCTGCGGATCGGCGTCGTCAAGCAGTTCAGCGGTGACGGCTTCCAGGCCGGTGTCACCCAACGCTTCACCGAGGCGCTCGGCATCCTCGAGCGTGCGGGCGCCGAGATCGTCGAAGTCAGTGCACCCAACTTCGAATACGCGATCGCCGCCTACTACCTGATCCTTCCCGCCGAAGCGTCGAGCAACCTGGCGAAGTTCGACTCCGTCCGGTTCGGCCTCCGCGTCACTCCCGAGGGCGGTGGAACGGTCGAGCAGGTCATGGCGGCCAGTCGTGAGGCAGGGTTCGGTCCCGAAGTGAAGCGCCGCATCATCCTCGGCACCTACGCCCTCTCGGCCGGCTACTACGACGCCTACTACGGCAGCGCGCAGAAGGTTCGCACGCTGATCCAGCGCGACTTCGATGCCGCGTTCGAGAAGGTCGATCTTCTCGTCTCGCCGTCGGCGCCGACGACCGCCTTCCGGTTCGGCGAGAAGACCGACGATCCGCTGTCGATGTACCTGAACGACATCACGACCATCCCCGCGAACCTCGCCGGTGTCCCGGGTATGGGGCTGCCGATCGGGCTCGCCCCCGAAGACGGTCTGCCCGTCGGGCTCCAGGTCATGGCGCCCGCCCGCGAGGATGCGCGTCTCTACCGTTTCGGAGCAACGCTCGAGGCGCTGCTCGAAGACACCTGGGGGCACCCACTGCTCGACCTGCTTCCCGCCCAGCCGACGCTGCAGGCCCGGACCGAACCCGAGGGAGGGGCCCTCTGATGGCCGCCGATGAACTGATGGACTTCGACGCGGCTCTCGAGAAGTACGAGCCGGTGCTCGGCTTCGAGGTGCACGTCGAGCTCGGCACCACGACGAAGATGTTCTCGCCGGCCCCTAACCCGGCGGCCCCGGGCGCGGAAGTCGGTGCACCCAACACGATGATCGCGACGGTCGACTTGGGGCTCCCCGGTTCGCTGCCCGTCATCAACGAGCAGGCTGTGCGTTACTCGATCTCTCTCGGCCTCGCTCTCGGCTGCCAGATCGCCGAGATCAGCCGCTTCTCGCGCAAGAACTACTTCTACCCGGACCTTGCCAAGAACTACCAGATCTCGCAGTACGACGAACCGATCGCGTTCGAAGGCGAGGTCGAGGTCGAACTCGATGACGGCACCCTCATCACCGTGCCGATCGAGCGGGCGCATATGGAAGAGGACGCGGGCAAGCTCACCCACATGGGCGGGGCGACCGGACGCATCCACGGCGCCGAGTACTCGCTGGTCGACTACAACCGTGCGGGTGTCCCGCTCGTCGAGATCGTGACGAAGCCCATCTACGGCGCCGAGAAACGGGCTCCCGAGATCGCTCGCGCCTACGTGGCCACGATCCGCGACATCGTCCGCGCGCTCGGCGTTTCCGAGGCGCGGATGGAGCGCGGCAACCTCCGCTGCGACGCCAACGTGTCGCTGCGTCCGAGGGGTGCCGAGAAGCTCGGCACGCGCACTGAGACGAAGAACGTGAACTCGCTGCGCAGCGTCGAGCGCGCGGTGCGATACGAGATCCAGCGGCAGGCCGCCATCCTCGACAAGGGCGGCAGCATCCAGCAGGAGACGCGGCACTGGCATGAGGACACGGGCGCGACGAGTCCTGGTCGCCCGAAGTCCGACGCCGACGACTACCGCTACTTTCCCGAGCCCGATCTCGTGCCGCTCGTTCCGTCGCGCGAACTGGTCGCCGAGCTTCGTGCGGCGCTGCCCGAGTCGCCCGCTGCGTTCCGGCGCCGGCTGCAGGCCGAGTACGGTTTCACCGAATCCGAGTTCCGCGACATCACCAACGCGAACGTCCTGGTCGAACTCGAGCAGACCGTCGCCGCGGGTGCCGCTCCGGCTCAAGCTCGGAAGTGGTGGCTCGGTGAGATCCTCCGCATCGCCAACTCGCGGGGTGTCGAGGCGGGCACCCTGGTGTCGCCCATGCACGTGAGCGAGCTGATCGCGCTCGTCGAGACAGGGGAGCTGACCGACCGTCTCGCGCGGCAGGTGCTCGAAGGAGTGGTCGCCGGCGAGGGGTCGCCCGATGAGGTGGTCAAGGCCCGCGGGCTCGCGGTGGTCTCCGATGACACCGCCCTCATCGCGGCGATCGACGATGCGCTCGCCTCGCAACCCGATGTCCTCGGCAAGATCCGTGACGGCAAGGTCCAGGCCGCAGGGGCTGTGATCGGCGCCGTCATGAAGGCCATGAAGGGGCAGGCTGACGCCGCTCGAGTCCGTGAACTCGTGATCGAGCGCGCTTCCGCCGCCCCCGCGGGGGAGTAGCGGAGAGCACGGCGATCCCGCGGAGCGGGGCGGCGGGAGGGTCAGAGCCCGCGGTCGACCATGTCGAGGAGCCGACTCTCGGCGTCGACGATCATCTCTTCGGTGACTCCGCGGAGGGGACCGTCGATGACGAGCATCGCGAGGCCGTGCACGGCGGACCAGGCGAGGAACTCGCCGTTGCGTCGGCGCTCGGGCGAGAGGAAATCCGACGCGACGAGCTCGTCGAGAGCCATGGACAGCAGCTGGAACGGGGTGCGTCCCGCTTTGCCCGCTTTGTCGGGGGAGAACGACTGGCGAAGATCATGCGGCACGGTGAACGCGGCACGGAATAACCCGGGCTCGTCGCGAGCGAACCCGACGTATCCGAGGCCGACCGCACGGAGGTGGAGCCGCGCGGTCATAGCGGCGTCCTCATGGGAGGGGACTTTCTCCCACTCGTCTTCGATCCGGTCCGCGGCGAAGCCCTGAGCGGTCGCGGAAACCGCGTCGAGGAGCGCGCTCCTGTCGGCGAAGTGTCGATAGGCGGCATTGGGGGAAACCCCTGCCCGACGGGTCACCTCTCGGAGTACCACAGCGTCGGGTCCTCCGGCACGCGCAAGCTCGACTCCGGCATCGACGAGGGCTCGTTGCAGATCGCCATGGCGGTAGGTCGTACGCGACGTGGTTTCTGGCACGGCGTGGACCCCCGGGTCGATGTCTGGCCTGCTATCTCGCAGGCCTTGCAGAACGGTGTTCACAGTGTGAACATGGCTGAGGCTGCACTGGAGCAGCCTCAGGAGGTCGATTTTCCCATGCTTTCCCGCAGCTACACGTTCAGTAGCTTCTCGTCCGACCGAATCGCGGACAGCATTCGCTTCTACCGCGACGTCCTCGGCCTGGATCTCGAAGAGAGCATGGGCGGCTTCGCACTGAACCTCGCCGGAGATCGTCGGGTCTTCGTGTACCCGAAGAGCGAGCATGTTCCGGCGGACTTCACGGTTCTGAACTTCCTCGTCGACGATATCGATCGGACCGTGGATGATCTGAATGATCGCGGCGTTGTGACGAAGATCTATACCGACGACGAGTTCCCGACCGATGCGAAAGGAATCGCTCGCAGTGCCGGTGAAGGACCCGACATCGCCTGGTTCCTCGACCCGGCAGGCAACGTACTATCCGTGCTCTGCGAACCGCGTGACGGTTGACGCACAGTGTGAAGCGGCTGAGAGCCGACCCGCTCGTCACCCCTTGGGCGACGAGCGAGTGAAAGACTCGCACGGTGAGTTCCGTTGATGCCGTCATCGTCGGCGCCGGGCCGAACGGTCTCGCCGCAGCTGTAACCCTTGCTCGAGCAGGCCTCGAGGTCACCGTCCTCGAGCGCAACTCGACCATCGGGGGCGGGGCGAGAACCGCCGAGTTGACGCTGCCGGGATACCATCACGACCACTGTTCGGCTGTGCACCCGATGGCGTTCGCCTCTCCGTTCTTCAGCAGGTTCGGTCTGGCTGAACGGATCGACTTCGTCCTTCCCGAGATCTCGTTCGCGCATCCGCTCGATGGCGGCCGTGCAGGTCTCGCATATCGCGACCTCGATAGAACCGCTGAGTCGCTCGAGGTGGATGGCCCGATGTGGCGTCGCATCTTCGGTCCCCTCATCAGTGGTCAGAGCGCTCTCGCCGAGGTCACCGGAACCGCGCTCTTGCGCGCCGTTCGGCACCCTCTGATCACGGCGGCCCTCGGAGTCAACGCGCTGGAACAGGGCAGCCCACTGTGGAACCTGCGCTGGCGTGGCGATCTCGGACCTGCGCTGCTGAGCGGCGCGATGGCGCACGCGGTGCAGCCGATGCCGAGTCTCGGGTCCGCCTCGGCGGGGCTCGCATTGACCACTCATGCGCATGCCGCGGGCTGGCCGATCCCGGTCGGCGGGAGTCAGAGCATCGTCGATGCGCTCGCGGCCGACCTCCGTGCTCACGGTGGCACGATCGAAACGGGCGTCGACGTCACCGACGTCGACGAACTGCCCCCTGCACGTGTCGTCCTCTTCGATACAAGCGCACGTGCGATGACGCAGATCGCCCGACGAAGACTGCCCTCGCGCTACGTACAGCGCATCAAGCGCTTCCGCTTCGGGAATGCAGCGGCGAAGGTCGACTTCGCGCTCGACGGACCCGTGCCGTGGCGCAACGCCGAGATCACCGCCGCCGGCACGGTGCACGTCGGCGGAACCCGCCGGGAGATCGCAAGCGGTGAGGCGGATGTCGCGCGAGGCAGGATGCCGACGAACCCCTACGTGCTCGCGTCGCAGCCGACGATGTTCGACCCCGGACGGGCGCCCGCGGGCAAGCATGTGCTCTGGACGTATACCCACGTGCCCGCTGGCTCGACGGACGACCCCACTGAAACTGTCACGAGGCAGATCGAACGCTTCGCGCCGGGGTTCCGCGACCTCATCCTCGCCAGCACGAGCAGCACCGCGATGCAGCTCGAGGAGTACGACCCGAACTACGTCGGCGGTGACATCGCCGCGGGTGCCGGATCATTCGCTCAGTTGCTCGCGCGCCCCGTGCTCTCTCCGACACCGTGGCGAACGCCCGGCAAAGGCATCTACCTCGCCTCCTCATCGGCGTCTCCCGGCCCGGGGGTGCACGGCATGGCAGGGTGGCACGCCGCCCTCACCGCATTGCGCGACGAGTTCGGGGTGAGCGAGAGCCCGTCCCTATCCCATGAAGGAGACCGCTGATGGCGACGAATGTGCGCTTCATCCACGCGAGCGCCGAAGCGGTGTTCGATGTCCTGGCCGACGGCTGGCTCTACCCGACCTGGGTCGTCGGCGCCTCACGGATGCGTGACGTGGAAGAGGCCTGGCCCGCGGAGGGCGCCAAACTCCATCACTCGTTCGGAGTCTGGCCGCTGCTGATCGATGACAGCACGGTCTCGTTGGAATGGGATCCACCTCGGCGCGCGGTGATGCAGGCGCGTGGCTGGCCGATCGGTGAAGCCCGGGTTGTTCTCGAGGTGAAGCCGCGTGGCGACGGCTGCGTCGTCCGAATCACCGAAGATGCCGTCGAAGGCCCAGGGGCTCTCGTGCCGCGCTTCCTTCGAACGCCGGGCATTCGAACCCGTAACGCCGAGACGCTGCACCGATTGGCCTATCTCGCTGAGGGCGGCGCCGCCGAGCGCTGATCAGACGGACAGCACCGAGTCGGTGAAGGCGCCGAGCCGGACCTGCAGGGTGCTGATGCGGCGTTCGACGATCTCGGCCGGGTCCGGCTGCATATCGGCCTTCGGCGGAACGATGCGAATGGTCAGCGAGCAGGCGAGGTCGGCGCAGATATAGGTGCCGACCGTGTTGCCATCTCGGCCGGCGTCGCCTGCGCGGGGCGCCGAGAACAGCGAAACCTGGTTGGCGGGTTGCTGGGTCTGGCACAGCGAACACATCGCCGCGAATCCCGACCGCATCCGAGACTCGGCCGCGCGCACGAGCATCCCGACCGCTTCGCCGTCACGCCAGTGCACGATGTAGCCCTGCTGCGGCGCCTTCGAATCGCGCCAGCCGAGATACTCCCGCTCATCCCAGAGCACCTCATGCAGGCCGGGCAGGGTCGCGCGGCTCGCTTCGCCCGCGGTGGTGTTGATGAACGACGATCGGATCTCGGTCTCGGTGAGCGGTCGCATATGACTAGAGCCTAGGCACCGTGGGCTGCGCCATGGCGCTGCTGCGCGCGCATCGAGCGGAGGACGACAGCGCTGACGGGACCCGACAGTGCGAGGGTGGCGAGCGCCCAATAGTTGACGTCGGGCAGGAAGAGCCCGACAGCCAGAGCGATGGCGAACAGTGCAGTCGTGGTGAGCGACCCTGCGATCGCTTTCGAGCTCACCGGGTTGTCGTCCGACTCGAGGTGGCTGCTGCCGCGGATGAGCAACGCCATTCCGGTCAGGGTGCAGCTGCTGAGAAGCATGGTGCCGATGTAGAAGATCACGGTGAACACGGACGCGTCGAACTCGGAGACGAGAGCGGTTGGCAGCGGCAGCACGACGACGGTGAAGGCCCAGATGACACTCAGTAGAGCGAGACGGCCGCTGTACCTCGCGACGTGCTCGAAGATCTGGTGGTGGGCGTACCAGAGTCGGGCGATCACTGCGAAGCTGATGACGAAGCTGAGGAGCTGAGGGGCGTTGGCCACCATGAACGCCCACGGATCGGGATCGGTCTTCGCCGATTCGGGGACGAGGTCCACCAGCGGGAGGATGAGCAGCGTGATCGCGATGGCTGCTATGGCGTCGGTGAAGAACACGACGCGGTCGAGCCCGCGCGACGACGTGTAGCCCCGTGGAACGGGACGTATCCGGGCGGCGGTCATGCCATCAGCAAATCACGCCACCGCCCGCCTCCGCGACAGCGACGCTTTCAGCCTGCAGCAGCGGATAGGGAAGAATCGTCGCTGGTGGCGGGCATCCGCCGGAATCGAGCGAATGCCATGATCGACGGGATATCCGAGCTCCGCGACGACCTGGGCGCAGCTCGATTCACCGTCGACTCGCTGCAGGAGCTCTGGGGAGACGACGCCGAAGCAGCACTCGGGCGAGGGCATCGCCTTCCGGCGCTGCGTGCCCTCGGCTCTCGCGCCGAATCGGCGCTCTCGAGTCTCGCGCGGCTCTTCGTGCTGGGTGAGGCCGTCGGCCTGCAGGATCTCGAGAAGGCGTTGCCGACGCTCGGGGTGACCGGTGCACAGCGTCTCGGTCTCGTCGAGCGCCTCGACGGCTGTGCGCGACCACTGCTCGACCTTCGCCCGTACTCGTTCTTCGACGAATCGGGCGCTGCGCAGTGGTGGATCGCATCCGACCTCGGCGAGCTCACACTGGGGGCCGCGCTTCCGGAACAGCATGTGCTCGGGGTCGGGGGAGCCTCGCTCACCCTGGCCGGTCTACAGCTTCCTTCTCGGACGGGTTCGGTGCTCGACCTCGGCTGCGGTTCCGGAATCCAGGCCCTGCACGCGAGCCGGTACGCCGAGCGTGTGGTCGCGACAGACATCTCGCCGCGAGCGGTCGAGATGACCGCGTTCAACGCTGAACTCAACGGAGTGGCCATCGAGACGAGGACGGGAAGTCTCTTCGAACCGGTGGAGGGTGAGCGGTTCGATCGCGTGATCTCGAACCCTCCTTTCGTGATCACACCCCGTGTCGCCGACATGCCGAGCTACGACTACCGCGACGGCGGACTCGTCGGCGACGGCATCGTCGAAGCGGTCGTCCGCGGGCTTCCGCACGTGCTGAGCGACGGTGGGACCGCCCAACTGCTCGGCAACTGGGAGTACCGAGCCGGTGAAGACGGGCTCGACCGGGTGCGGTCGTGGGTCCGCGACAGTGGCCTGGACGCGTGGGTGATCGAGCGCGAGTCACTCGCGCCGTCGCACTACGCCGAAACGTGGATCCGAGATGGCGGAACCCGTCAGGGAAGCGACGAGTTCGCTCGTCTGCATTCGCTCTGGCTCGACGATTTCGCCGAACGGGAGGTGACCGGTATCGGCTTCGGTTACCTGTTGCTGCGCAAACCCAGCAGAGGGCGCCCGACGCTCCACCGGTTCGAGCGCCTATCGCAGGCGATCGGCGGCGCCCAGGGCGGACTGGGAACCCACCTGATCGCAGCGCTGAAAGGGCACGATTTCCACGCACCACTCGACGATGCCGAACTGCTCAGTCGGCGTCTCATCGTCGCGGGGGACGTGACAGAGGAGCGCCATTTCTGGCCGGGGGATGAGCACCCTGCCGCGATCGATCTTCGGCAGGGAGGGGGATTCGCCAGAACTGTCACCGCCGACACGGCTCTGGCCGGTTTCGTGGGCGCCTGCGACGGCGAGCTGACGGTGGGTCAAATCCTTGGGGCGCTCGCCGACCTGCTCACGGTTCCACAGGACGCCCTCGTGGAGAGCGTCCTGCCGCGGGTCCGCCAACTGCTGGACGACGCAATGCTCGTGCCGGCGGAGGCGACCGGCTGATCCCTCGGACTCAGCCGTGCCCGGGGAAGGCGCCGTTCGGGGCGTTGAGTTCGCTGGGATCGACCTCGACATCACCGACGTCATCCGGTCCGCCCGTCCCTGGGCGAAGGTTCACCCCGTCGGGACCGTTGTCGCCAGCGGCGCTCTCGTCCTGTTTGACCTCCGTCTCGGTTTCGCTGCCGGGGGAGTAGGAGACGTCTTTCTCCTCGAGGTTCTTTTCCTGATCTGATTCGCTCATCCGCCCACGCTATGCCGCGCCCCTGCGGCTCCAGCCCGAGGTCAGTGGATCGTCAGTCATCACCGTGCGCACTCACGGCCGGCCATAAGCCGCTCGGTTCCGTATCGCGGATCTCGCGTGCGTGCGAGACTGTGCTCGTGACGATCGTCGTGGAGCTCCTGCGCCTGCTGGCCGCAGTGATGGCCCCCGCGCCCGTCGCAGCGGGAGAGCCGGGAATCATCGGGCTCGCCGTTCTGGCCGGTTTCGCTGCAGCCGGGGTCGCGGCCGTCATCGTCGTCCTGCGCGCTCTCCGCGTTCTGCCGGCGCACTTGTGCGGCCCGGTCGACGGTTCGACCGCTGAGGTCCCTGCCGAACGACCTCTGCAGTGGCGGCCCGATGCGCCAGGACGCCGTCTTCCGCGAGCACCGGGAGCTGCACGCCCGACCGGCTGATCCTCGAAAGGCGAGGGCAGGCGGTCATCCGTGCCCGCAACTCTCTCGCTATCGCAAGGAATCACTCGTCTTGGACATCTTCTCGCTCGCCCCTGTTCACGCCGCCCTGGAAGCCGCGTACATCGCGGTGACCGCTCTCGGCACCGCTCTCGCCCCCTTCGCGGGAGCATCGTCCGTCGCGGCCGCCATCGCCGTGACAACGCTCCTCGTCCGTCTCGCCCTCCTGCCGCTCGGCATCGTCGCCGCCCGCACCTCGGCGGCGACGCGACGCCTCGCACCCCGCGTCGACGAGCTACGGCGGCGATACAAGAAGTCGCCGGAACGCCTGCAACGCGAGATGCTCGCCCTCTACCGGTCTGAAGGAGTGTCTCCCGGGGCCACCGTGCTTCCACTGTTGGCGCAGCTGCCGATCGTCGGCGTCGTCTACGCGCTTTTCACGCATGCGACGATCGGTGACCACAGCAACCAGCTCTTCGCGAACACGCTTGCGGGGGTCTCGCTAGGGCCGTCCCTCGGCCACACCGCCATCGTCGGGGACCTCTCGCTCGGGTTCGGTGTCATCGTCGGCGTGGTCGTCGTACTCGTCGTGATCAGCGCGGAGACCTCACGGCGCACCATTCGCTCGCTCGCTGCTGGGACGCCTCCGAGGCAGAGCCAGGAGCAGGCGGTGGTCGTACCGCCCGCGGTCACCAAGGTTCTCGAATACCTTCCGTATCTCACGATTCTCGCTGCAGTCCTCGTACCGCTGGCAGCGGCGATCTATGTCGTCATCTCCGCGCTCTGGGGAGCGATCGAACGCGCGGTTCTGACGAGGCGATTCGCGGCGCGGACCCCGTCCGCCTGACCTGAGAATGGCCCCACCCCTGCAACACACCGCGCGCACGCGGCGGGGGCCGTGATCCTCCGGGCTAGCCTCGACCGGTGGATTTCGACCGATACGGCAGCGACGTGCTAGCCACCCAGTGGCGTAAGCCCAAGACGACTCAACCGGCGATCGTCGAGGCGGAGAACGACCTCGTCGTCGAACTCGCCGCCAGTGGATTCTGTGGCGCCGTGGTCGGTACCGAGGGGCGCATGGTCCGACTTGAGGACCGGCTCGGGAAGGTGCGCATGTTCCCGCTCGGGGCGGGATTCCTGCTCGACGGGAAACCGGTCGTCCTGAAAGCTCCGGCAGCTCTCAAACCGCAGGGCGGCAAGCTCATCAGCGCGTCCGGGTCGATCGCGGTCACGGACGCGAAGGCGCGTGTGGCGCGCGCGAGCCGAATTTTCGTCGAGGGCCGCCACGATGCCGAACTCGTCGAGAAAGTGTGGGGCCACGACCTCAGAGTGGAAGGCGTCGTCGTCGAATACATCGAAGGGGTCGACCATCTCGAAGAGCTCCTCATCGAGTTCAAACCGCAGAAGGGGCGAAGGGTCGGCGTTCTGGTCGACCACCTGGTTACCGGCTCTAAAGAGAGCCGGATCGCACAGCAGGTCGCCAAGGGTCCATGGGGCTCGCAGGTTCTCGTCGTCGGGCACCCTTACATCGATATCTGGCAGTCGGTGAAGCCGGCGCGCGTGGGGCTGAAAGCCTGGCCGACGATCCCACGCAATGTCGAGTGGAAGCACGGGATCTGCGCGGCCCTCGGCTGGCCGCACAAGGAGCAGGCCGATATCGCGAGGGCGTGGCAGCGCATCCTCTCCCGGGTCGACAGCTACACCGACCTCGAACCCGAACTTCTCGGACGGGTCGAGCAGCTGATCGACTTCGTGACGACCGACTGACTGCACACCGCCGTCGAGGCGGGTCGACTAGGCGTCGAGTAGGACGATCTCTTCGAGCGGCAGCCGTATCCGCGGTGCCGACTCGCGGGCGATGAGGACCTCGTCAGCGAGATGCTCGGCGGGAGCGAGGGTGCCGACGGCCGTGACGGTCAGCGGCCGGAGCTCGTCGGGCAGATCGAAAGCGGCGGTCAGTGCAGCGGCGTCGAAACCGCCCATCGTGTGAACGTGTAGCCCCTCGACGTGGGCCTGGACGCTGAAGTGCGCCATCGCCTGTCCGAGGTCGTATTCGCCCCATGGGCGCACCTGGCCACGCGCGTCCGTCGTCTCGTGGAGAGCGACGACGAGCGCCCCTGCCGTGCCCGCCCAGAGGGAGTTCGTTCCCGTGAGGGTCCCGGTGATACGGGTGAACGCGTCGGACCCGCGGCGGGCGACGATGAAACGCCACGGCTGCGAGTTCCCGGCCGATGGTGACCACCGGGCCGCCTCGATCGCAGCGATGAGTTTCCGCTCGTCGATGGTCTCGGCGGGGTCGAAGGAGCGGGGGCTCCAACGCTCGGCGAGCGCGGGCAGAAGTGGGACGCTGGTTTCGGCGGCTCGGCTTGTTGCGGTGTTCACGGTCACTTGCTGGTCGCTTTCATGGTGTCGGGACGTAGGTCGCGCGTCGTTGAGCGGTCAGCGCGTGGCGCCATGACCGTCAACAATCCCTCGAGCGGTGTCTATTCCGGGCGTGGGTCGTCGAACCGGGTTAGCCCGGAGGTTCGCTCAGCGCTCGCTGCGGGAGACGCTGATCTGGATTCGGCCGTCGTAGACACCGCGGTCGTCGTCGTCGGCGACAGGAGAGGGCGCCGGTAGCGAGGTCTGGCGCTCGACTTCGAGTTGGGCTTCGTGACGGGACGGGGCGAAGATCTCGTCCGCAACACCGAACATGCCGCTTCCGATCGAACCGGAGCCGCGACTCGGGCGGCTGGATTCGCGTGTGGCGACAGCCATTGCAACGACCGCCGCCGCGGCCACCGCAGCCAAGATCAACCACTCCACGCGTTCGATCCTACGTCGTGCCACCCGCCCCGCGCGGGAGGCGAGCAAGCGTGTGCAACTCGGTCGCGACGATTGTCCCGTCGGCGAGATCGACAGTCAGATAAGTGCAGAACGGTTGACGGCGGCGGTCGGTGGGCGATCCCGGATTCAGAAGCCTGAGACCGTTCGGCGTCACGGTGTCCCATGGGATGTGACTATGGCCGAACACCAGGAGGTCGGTGTCCGGGAAGCTCTCGTCGCATCGACGTTCACGGCCTGAAGCCGGGCCCGTCTCGTGGATGACGGCGATCCGTACGCCGTCGACCGTGACCCTGGCGATCTCGGGAAGGCGCTCACGTAACTCGGGACCGTCGTTGTTGCCCCAGCAGGCCACGAGCCGGTCTGAGCGCTCGAGGAGCCGGTCGAGGGTGGTGGAGTCGACCCAGTCGCCGGCATGGACGACGATGTCCGCGGCGTCGACGGCGTCCCACACCTCGGATGGCAGATCCTTCGCCCGTTTCGGGAGGTGGGTGTCGGCGAGGAGGAGCAGACGACTCGTCATGGCTCAATTGTGCTCGTCCGAGGGTTCACGCTCGTGCGGCGGAGCCCGCTCCCTGCCCGCTGTCGGGAGTCGGTCGTAGCGTTTGCGCTATGACTGATGACGCGAAAACCAACCAACCAGAGACCCTCGGCGCTCGCGGAGACGATTCGTCCACCGCGTCGAAAGACCCGGCGGATTGGGTGACCGGCGACGAGCCGATGACGGGCGCACAACGCAGCTACCTCGACACCCTTGCCCGCGAAGCGGGAGAAGAGATTCCCGCCGACATCAACAAGGCTGAGGCGTCGGAGAACATCGACCGCCTCCAGCAGGAGACCGGCCGCGGCCAGTGATTCGCGAATGATCGGGCAGGTCGCGACGCTCGCGAGTTCCGGTGACTCAATCGAGGAGCTCGACGGACTCGTCGGTGTGGCGGCCCGCCTGATCGATGCGCTTGGTGAACTCGGAGTCGGCCTCATCGTTCTGGTTGAGACGGTGTTCCCACCCATCCCCAGCGAGGTGATCCTTCCGCTCGCGGGATTCCTCGTCCAACGAGGTGACATGAACATCGTGTTCGTTCTCATCGCCGCCACTGTCGGGTCGTATCTCGGTGCTCTTCTGCTGTATTGGCTGGGGCGAGTGGTCGGAGAGGAACGGTCGATCGGACTGCTTGCGAAGCTGCCGCTCGTCGATCGCGACGACTTCGTTCGTGCCTCGAGATGGTTCGCCCGCCACGGCAGATCCGCCGTCTTCTTCGGCCGACTCCTGCCCGGAATCCGCAGTGTCATCTCACTTCCGGCTGGTGCCGAACGAATGGGCCTGCTGGGCTTCTCCTTGCTGACATTGGCAGGATCTGGGCTGTGGAACGGGGTCCTCGTGGGGCTCGGAGCGCTCCTCGGCACGCAATACGAACTCGTCGACCGCTACTCGTGGGTACTCGACCTAGTGGTGATCGTCGCTTTCGTAGGTGCAGTAGGAATGCTTGTGGTGAGACGCGTTCGCCGGCGGCGCCGCGAAGCCTGAATCAGCGCGACGGCTGTCCGCCGGGTATGGCGTCGGCTGCGAACCTCCGGCCTGCAAAGCGAGCGAACCTGTGACTCGGCTTCTCCACGAAGCGCCAGAAGAGATATCCCACTACGAGTGAGATGAGCGGCGCAGCGACGACGGTGATCTTCCAATCGTCCGGTCCGAGCGCGTAAGCCAGCGCGATGAGAATCGGTACGTGCACGAGATAGAGGCTGAACGACGTCTTGCCCAACCATGCGCAGATTCTCGAGCTCAAGAAGCGTGTGAGCGGAGCGGCGACGACGGCGAGACCGATCAGAGCGACCGATGCCAGTGTCGAGAGCGACCGGAGCGCCTCCCGCCCGGTGTCGTCCGCCGGAATGATCCATGAGGCGACGAAGCCGAGGAGCGCGAGAAGCAGCACTACGGGCCAACCCCAGCGGAACCATGCCCGATCCGCCGACCGGGTCGCCCACTCCCTGAGGGGCTCGAGCCGCACCGCGATCAGCGCCCCGAGGAAGAAGGTCGGCAGGTAGGAGAGGCTCCCATCCCGCATCGCGAAGCCGGCGACGGTCACAGCGAACCCGGCTGCCCCCGCAAGGACCCACCACCGCGCCGATGCCCGAACCGCGAGGACGAAGACGGGAAGCAGCAGAGAGAACAGCATCTCCCACCGCAACGACCAGAGCACATTGTCGATCTCGTAGCTGTACCGGGTGAGGAACGCCTCGGCGAGCAGAGCTGCGGGATCCAGAGTCATGCCGTTGTTGTCGGCGACCCAACCGTTCGTGGGGGCCTGACCGGGCGCGCGCGGGATGAGGACGATCAAGGCCGATGCGAAGACGAGTGCTGCCCAGACGGGCAGCATGATGCGGATGACTCGCGACGCCATGAAACCGGACCAGCTGAAACCGTTGCCGCGGAGTGCAGGCAGCGAGACGACGAGACCCGAGAGCACGAAGAACAGAACGACCGCCTCACCACCCGCGGTAGCGACTTTCAGCGGTGTCGCGGTCAGCGACCACCACACCGTTCCGGCGAAGCCGTCGCGAGACTCGAGGTAGGGGGCGGCGACGAGGAGCGTGTGGTGCAGCACCACGACCAGGGCCGCCAGCCCGCGAAGGCCGTCGAGCGCGACGAGCCGAGACGAACTCGATCGAGCCGGCGGTGATGGAGCCGAGCCGGCGCTCACGAGAAGAGCGGGCGATGCGGTCATCCGAGCACGTTAAGCAACGCCGCTGAGGGAGCGCCGACATCGCCACTGCATAGCCGCCGCACAGTGTCGGTCCAGACCGTCGATCTAGTCTCAGCGAACCGACCGGAGAGGTGTTGGCAATGGGGTTTCTCGATCGACTGCTGGGACGCGACGATGAATCGCAGTACCGTCAGCCGCAACCGATGCGTCCGAGCGCGCGCACTGACGATGAAATCGCCATCGAGCGATACCGCTACCTTCTGCGCACCGCGCCGCCCGAAACGATCGAGCAGGTCCATGCCGAGGCTTTCGCGAAGCTCACGCCCGAACAGCGCAGGCAGGTCTATGACGACTTGAAGCGGGGCCCGGAACAGCCCGCGGGCGACGACGCAGGATCGCTCGCTCGGGCAGCGACCCGATCCGAGATACGAGAGCCCGGAACGTTGGAGCGCTCATTCGGCAGCGGATCCAATGGAATGCGGGGTGGAACCGGCTTCGGTTCGATGCTCGGCGGATCCCTGCTCGGCACTGTTGCGGGATACGTCATCGGGTCGGCGATCGTGAGTGCGTTCCTCCCCGATGCAGGGTTCGCCGACGCTGCGGGTGACGCCGGCGATGCGTCGGGCGGCGACGCCGCGGCGGATGACAGCGGCTGGGGTGAAACCAGCGGCGGTGACTTCGGTGGGGGAGACTGGGGCGGCTCGGGCGGTGCTGACTTCGGCGGCGGCTTCGACTTCTGATGGCAGACGCGACGGCTGTCACCGACGGGGCTGAACACGTCTCACTCTTCCAGCGGGCTCTCGCCCCCGTACGACAAGGGCTCCTCGAGACCCTCACCGGACAATCGACAGGCACACCGGCGTGGGTCGACGCCTTGGCTGACGGCACCGATCCAGGCTTCTTCGCGCCGGGTTCGGCGACATGGGCCGTCCACGGCGACAAGCCGACCCTCATCGCGGGGATCCGCGCCCTCCTCACTCAGGCCTCCCATCCGGGAGCGTTGGCGGGCGTCCACGACCATTCCCGTTACCGCGATGATCCGTTCGGTCGGCTCGCGGGAACGATCCGTTGGATCTTCACCGTCAGTTACGGCTCGCGTGAGGATGCGCTCGCCGCCACAGACTGGGTGAAACGGATCCACCAGAAGGTGAAGGGAACCTACCCCGGCCCGGACGGGGTCCCCGTGCAGTACTCGGCGGACGACCCCGACCTGCTGCGGTGGGTTCACCTCGCCTTCACCGATGCCTTCCTCGGCGCGCACCTCGTGTGGGGCACGAAACCGATTCCTGGGGGAGCCGACGCGTACGTTCGCGAGTGGGCGCTCGCAGGCGAACTGATGGGCGTCGCCGAACCGCCACGGACTCACGCTGAGCTGCGCGCGCAACTGCGTGAGTATTACGACGCCGGGGTTCTCCGTCGGGACGAACGCGTCGACGATGTGGTCCGCTTCCTCCGTACACCGCCCCTGCCTCGAGCGGTACGCGCGAGCTACCCGGTGCTCTTTCGCGGCGCGGTCGCCTCGCTCGACGACGAGTACCGCGACCTCCTCGGTCTCGCGAGACCACGCGGCCCGGTGATACCCGCAGCGAAGCTCGTGCTCGCCGCGTCCTCGGTTGTGCTCGGCAAGACGTCGACCGCCGAGACGGCAGCACTGGAGCGGCTCAGAAAGCTGAGCGTCGTACAGCCCTGAGGAGACAGAAAAGCGGCGGGCCCGCCGGAGACCGACGGACCCGCCTCTGATCAGGCTCGGCGCCGCCGGAAAACGGCGAAGGCTGCGAGGACCAGGGCCGCCGCGCCGGCAACCAGCCCGGCGATGCCGAGAGCCCTGGCCAGGCCGTCGTCCGCCGACCCGGAGTCCGTGGCTGTCGCGGACGACTCGTCTTCAGCCGCAGTCGAATCCTGACCGTCCGCGGACGTGTCCGTCACGGAGAGGATCGGCGCGGGGTGGTCGGCCTCCGGATCGGTGTCGGCCCACGCGACGACTTCGCCGTCCGAATAGGTCTGCGTCGCAGGCAGTGTGATCGACCCAGTCTCCGGGACGGGGCCGACGCTCAGCGTGAACCGCTGGAACTCGCCCGGGGCGATCTGGACACCCTCGTCGGCCGTCCAGACCACGCGCGTCGCCGCCTCGGTCACCTCGGTGCCATGCAGCTCGACCGGTTCGTCGAGTTCGCTGCGCTCGACGACCGCGGACCACCCCGGTACCGGCTCGTACGAGACGCTAGCGAAAGGCATGTCCTGGGGGAGATCGACGGCGAGCTCGATCGTGCCTGCCGTGTCACTCTCGTTCGGCACACGGAAAGTGAGAAGAGAGTAGCTGCCGGGTTCTGCCTCGGTGGGGCTGACGGTCACGTGGGCGTTCGCCGCGAGCGGCGCGCCGAGCGCGAGCACGAAACCGGCGGCCACGGCCGTCGCGATACGGGGAAAACGGGTGGTTGTCATCTGAAGTCGTCCTTCTTATGGGACGCCGGACCGGCCGGCGAAATCAAGGGTGTGCGTCTGCGCACGAGAAACAGTCCCGAAAGCGGATCGGGACGGAAGTGGGAAAGAACTAGACCAGTGCCGGCGGGCCGCGCCGACGCAGCGGCCCGAGAGCATCCGACCGGACTCCGGTGGCCTGCTCACAGCGCGCGACAACCGGACGCGAACGCTGAACGATGGGAACGGTCACCGGCGCCGCGGCGGCAAGGCGAACATCCGCAAGGGCTAGCAGCGCGCGCACCATAACTTCGCCCCGCGCGAGCGCGACAGTGGTCACGAGTGCTGCCAACGCATGTGCAAGCCACATATCGCTCGAATGCCCCGCCAGCGACGTGATCGCCCCGGCATGACTGTGCTCATGCCCGAGTCGGAGAGCGGCACCACCCGTGATCGTGAACATGCCGTGGAACATGGCCTGACTGACAGCCACCGACACCGACAACCGCCACAGCGAAAGCCCGCCAGACGAGAACGCGACGCACACCAGCGAAGCGAGCGCGAGGGTCAACGCGATCGTCGCCCCGCCAGGAGCGTCGCCGCCGCCCGCGACATGCGAAAACGCCGCCACCACCGTCGAGACGACCGCAGCCGTCAACGCGCGAGCTGCGCGGGCCGATCGGGCGTTCATACCGTCCTGTCCTGCTGAGCCGACGCAGCGGCGATTCTGACGAATGGTGCCCCCAGTAGGATTCGACTCCCCATCGCTCGGCCGTCACATCGCCACTGCGATGCGCCGGAACCGGCGCCGTGGGCCCACGAGTAGCTTGTCGTCCTAGTGGGGCCGTCATTCGCCCGATCGGCCACCTGCGGTGATCGCTCTGGCGAATGGTGCCCCCAGTAGGATTCGAACCTACCTCCCACCGCTCGGCCGTCACGCCGCTCACGCGACGCATCGGAACCGGCGCCGGGTCCCACGGGCGAGGTCTCGTCCTGATGGGGCCGTCATTCGCCCGATCGGCCACCTGCGGTGACCGCTCTGACGAATGGTGCCCCCAGTAGGATTCGAACCTACGCCCCTGCCTCCGGAGGGCAGTGCTCTATCCCCTGAGCTATGGGGGCCGAAGGGAACCGGACCAGGTTAGCAGGGCTGAGCCCCGCAGCAGCGCAGACGGATTACCCCCGCGCCTCGTGCACTGCCTAGCATCGACAGATGCCCCGCCCCGCGTCAGGAACCCGTAACACCGAGCTGCGAAACCGTCTTTCAGCCCTCCGCATGCCCGCGAGCGACGCGCCTACGTTCGCCATCGACGAGGCCCCCGACGAACCCTTCGAGCTCTTCACCGAATGGTTCCTTCGTGCCATCGACGGCAACGTCGCAGCCCCGCACGCCATGACCCTGGCGACAGCGACGCCGGACGACGGCCCTTCGGCCAGAACCGTGCTGCTGCGCGACGTGGCCGGAAGAAGCGACACCGAGACCGGCTGGTTCGCGTTCGCGAGCACCTCGGACAGTCCGAAAGGCGGCGACCTGGAACACGAGCCCCGCGCCGCCCTCGTATTCCATTGGCGGGAACAGCATCGCCAGATCCGCATCACCGGTCTTGTCACCCCGGCGCCGCGCGAGGTCAGCGAACGCGATTTCCTCGCCCGCCCCGCCGCTTCGCGAGCAGGGATCGTGGCCGGACGTCAGAGCGACCCGCTTCCGGAAGCCGACACCCGCGAACGTCTCCAAGCCGGTGCTCGAGAACTACTCGCGGTCAACCCGCAGTTCGTCCCACCGAGCTGGACCGTATACCGGCTCGTGCCGCGCGCGATCGAGTTCTGGCAGGGGCAGCCCGGTACCGCACAGCAGCGACTCCGCTATCGGATCGACGTGGAAACGTGGCTGCG
>Ga0210040_10002556_pt1 | contig 25561 bp, 18 predicted proteins | sample CryGeyCG12114_NA_FD_185462 | JGI IMG/M metagenome (GOLD analysis project Ga0210040, IMG submission 185462) | Groundwater microbial communities from aquifer - Crystal Geyser CG19_WC_8/21/14_NA (SPAdes) (version 2) | ecosystem: Environmental > Aquatic > Deep subsurface > Groundwater | place: USA... | reverse complement strand
ATGAAAGATATCAATTGTAGCTAACTCTATAACTATTATTCGGCGATGTTTGCTCATTTAAATAAATCATCATTCAATGTAAGTCAGTCATTTATAATTTGTCTTTCTACTTCTGGGACACACTGTATGACTATACTTGACTGTATAGATATGACTTGTTTCCTGGTGAATTTTCATCTATATCTATACCTTAGTCTGATATTGATCTGAAGTTTAAACTCCCTAGAAGTTAGAAATTAAAAACTTATATTGATACTAGTCTCGCAGACTCATGAGCAAACGTCGCTCCATAGGAGACCTGAACAACGCTCTAATGCTTTCTACTCTCAGGTGTGTACTAACAAGCATTGAAAAAAGCTTCTCCAGAGTGCAAATCATATCATCTTTTGGGTGAAAATAGGAACTTAAAGCTCCCATTAAAATATTTCTATTTACTTCCCTTTCGTTTACATACATATTTCAGGTGAAAGCTTCCTTATGTACTATTATATGCATTTAAAACTGGCAAGTCCCGTTAAAATTTTCCGTCTGTTGGTGAATTTCCATTTTTTAAGAGAGCACGAGTGTAAAACTGTAAAAATAAAGCTGTATACAAACGAGAGACTATAAAATATTGAGAAGCCAAGTACTTAATGCATAAAATTTGCACATAAAATCAAAAACGCCTAGAGAAAACCCCCATAAACGATCTCGTATACTTCTCGGAAATATAAATTGTGACATGAGTGTATTCCCTGAGCTCCTGTTCTCACTCAGCTCAATTGGAACACAATCTGATATGCATTAAACTCATTTTTCACATCCAACCAGAAGGAAGATGAGATAAGTGACTTTGATTCCCTTCCCTGTATACATTCCGTAGGGTACACACAAGCCAAAAAGTAATTCAATCTTGGTTCCCAAATTGGACAACACACAAATGATTTGCTTCATGATCAGATTAATGAAAAGCCCAGAGTGGAGCTTGTAATGGCAACTCAAAAGTATACTCAAACATAATGCACATAATAACTTGTCAGAGAGCTCCCCACTTCGTTCCCTCCTAAATATTCTCCAATTTTATCCTGCCGCTCTAAAAACGGATACTAAAAAAGGAAAGGTTGGGTTGCTTCTTGTAAAAATAAGTATTACACTTCTGTGCTCACAGTCTCTCTCAAACACTGCGTAAGAGCACACAGTATACACTACAATAAACACAAGATGGAATACAAAACACGATATCTTCAATTTCGTTTTTGGTCAAACCGAACCCTACCCAATTTTATCGTAAGATGAAAATGAAATTAAACTGGCTCCAGGTAGATTATATAATATATACATAATACATATTATGTTTGAGCAAATTTCTGTGTGTGCATTGATCATAAGTGGCTTTTGTCGACCAAAAGACAGTGTGCCTGACTAAACTGAGAAATTAGTGATTTCTGAAACTTTGTGCACTCTATAGTTGTAGATGGCTCACTTCTTCCTTTCATTACCCGTGAAACAATAAAGATATAAAGAGACGGATGAATGATAAGAGTGACTACAGCGGTCGGGATGTTTACATTTCATCAAGATCATCTGTGAAGATGTTAGCTTTCTATTTCTACTATGATTGGCTCCAGTATAGCATATAGTACAATGTAAGTAATCAGAACGCTTGTACAATTCTCTGCCAAACATTGTGTCTAGTATGTATCTTATACTATCTATCTAATATTTGGCCCTCTACTTTTTTGTCTTCTGCCCATATGACATGATTTTCGTTCCTGTTGTCAGAATCAGTTCTCTCGTGCAGATACAAATGATGTGGTACAGTGGTAGAAACCAAACTGGGTTCCCTTCCTTCCTAGTTGCTGAACCCTACCACAGTCCCAGACTCAATGAAGTACACACAAATTGTAGGCAAGTTGGATAGACAACAAGAAATCATAATCTTACCCTCTCTGAGTCAGAAACACACAAACAGAGTTGCAAGTCAATTCTCATCCAATATTGGACACGGTCACATCTTGCAAAACCGATAGAGAAAGCAGTAGCTAACTAGGCAAGTAACTAAACTGTAGCTCTGCTATCTAACCTACCAAATAAGTTGAACAGAAGCCAATTTTAGAAAGGAAACAATGTTCAAATGACACATCGACTATGTACATAACGTGATACCAATGTACAATAATACGATAAAGAGCAAAAAGTTTAAGCAATACCTTTGTGTAGGAAGAGCAAGAGCTCCACAAGAGTTTCTTCCATACTACAAGCACTAACTCCAAGGGCCAAGTGTTTGCCATAATCAATTATTTATGGTGGTGCACAAACAAAACCTTGTTTTCCCCTAGACCAAATCAAGTGTTGAGTACAAGACACAGTAGTACACCAAAAGACAATACCTAGTACTCAGTCAGTCAGTTACTACATGCCTACATGCATACTACATATAACACGAACGCCTATTTTGGCATTCAAAAGGGAGTGCATAACTATAAGTTTGGACGGCTCGGGGAAATTGTGACTATCTTTGCTAAATGGCTTTCCCGATCACACTCCCACAACCAAGTCCTGTACATTCACTTTGAATAATGTAACTAACTAGTTTGCAATAATTTTTAGCAAGCCAAAATAAACCACCATTACTCTCCTAATGCATTTGTACATATTCTGCTCACAGTCAAACCTATCCTATGCACTGTGCCGAACCGGAGAGACCAACAAATCATCTTGTGTGTGTATTTATCAAACATCAAGTCCATATCACCATGAGTAACCGTTTAAGCAGTCCATGTTTGTTTTGCGTGTGAAATTTATGTAATGAGTTAGAGCCCTGTCAAGCCATACAATAAACAAAGGGATCCCAAATATGATCCATGCAAACAACACAACTTACATTATAGGCAATGTGTATACACGCATTATAGATAACTTACGAGCAAGTAAAGGTCGAAAATGAATTGCAGATCGATACGAATCCAAAGCTTCTTCCAGTCTTCCTTGTCCCTCGAGTAGTAGACCCCTGTGCATACAAGACCAACAAACGGGCTATAACAACAACCATATGTAAATTAACCTCATTCAATTATTCATTCACACCTTCCTTGAGACTACAGCACTCGGGCTCCATACACACACTATACTTTCTACCACACTTACTATCTACATCTTATATATGTCTCCACTCACAAAACAACTTCAAGTTGTGTGAATAAAAAACACATAGGGAAAGTACATGACTATAGTAAGTGAGTGAGCATACTCGTTTTCCCGTTTTATCCTTGGCACCACTCAAAATTCTCTATAATGCGAGCACAAATGCTCACATATTACAAGCATCTTTCTCTCTATAACAATCTCATGTACTTGTGCTAACTTCAAACTACTACTTGCTCCCAAACATACACACCTTTTATGGCTACTAATACCATAATAGAGTACAACTGACTGACTATGTACTATACTCTTTGTCACATTGTAATGGCCTTGCTCATGCACGTTCCTTAATGGCAGTAGTCAGAACACTCTTCTTTCAATTTTCTTTCGCTCCTGTATGCCAGAGAGACAACTCTCCCTTTTCTTTTCTCCATTCCAGGCCCAACGCATTTTGCATACGAGAGTGGAACACAAAACGGGATGATAAAGAAGAGGGAAACAAAAGGACTCTGTAGGCTCCCAATACAAGGTTCAATGTTCCATTGTGCAATCATCATTATAATCAGGGCGACGAATGCATGCATGTTGGTTTCTTCATTATCATCATGAATGCGTGTTTTTATCACTATACTTTTTGGGGGTGACACACAGGTTTTGTGCACACACACACACACACACACGCATCGTGTGATTTGGGAAATAATACATACAAAGTATAGTTAGTTAGTTAGTTGTTGTGCCGTTTCAGGCCTATGACTCAGCCAGTTTGTGTGCAGTTTGAGTCAGTGACAAAAAGTTTGCATGATGAATCCCATCTGGCGTTCGTCACGTTTTGCAAACGGGAGTTGAGTCACTCTCTGAAGAGAGTAGGGACAATCTTGCGTTTAACAAGGCATTATTAGCAGTAAGCTGTTTATAAAGTAATCCTATTGAGAACGTTAGGGTTGCCGGTCGATGGCAAAGTTCTAAATATGAGGTAGGTAGTAAGTAAGTAAGTAACTAGTCTGTTTAAGGCTACAGTAGTCTATGGCTTCGGACAAAGTTTGCTTTGTGTGAGTTGAAGGCAGCGATTATTTTATTACTTTAATAGGATTTCAAGTGGACTAATCATACAGGGGACGGCAGTAAGATTTATGGCAAGAATATGGAAACTATTTTTTGGCAAATATATGCCTTGGTTATTGTCTGGAAATCATTGGTATCAAATAAATGGGTGAATGCTGTTATTTGAAGGAATAAAAGATAAATTCTCCGTATGGGACTATGGACTATAAACGAGATATACTGAGAGCGTGCACAGCACAGCACATGAAAAAAATAAATGCAGTTGAGCATAAAAGGTTTATGAAGAAATGAAAAATCACCAACTTAGAACTACTTGTAAGTTAATAATTTTTCTTGGTGTGTCAGTCACAGAACTGAGAGTTTGTTACAGCTTTTGACGTTTACTGGGTCCTAACTTTTCCTGATATGAGCTGTTTTGATGTGATTGGAATCTGACAAAAAGGATTCGGAACATGGAATGTATGTTAATGTATAGTGTTTCATCATGTTTTGATTTGCCACAATGTTTTGTAGGTTAATAAAGTAAAAAAAGTTGTTTCCACACAAAATTAAATAGTTTTTAAAAAATGAAAAAAACTCCTGCTATAGTTGCACACGTAAAAAATATTGCTGATTAATAAATTGTACTGCTGTTCACAGCATGTATTATTGTGTGCCGACTAACCTACTGAGAGAACAATGGTTTTCTCAAAACTTTCACTTCATCATGCCTTGCTTGGATTTTGACATTTTCCATAAAAACAAGACTGCGAGTCCATTGTAATTCAGGGATCCTCGTAATTCATAAAATGTTAACACGGAAAATAAGGAATCCATCAAAGTCACAAATTATTTGACTGGTAGTAACAAGATTCATTCAAACCCATTTATTCCAAGGCAAGTCTAATTCATTGGTTCGAGGAACTGACGGAAGTCAAGTAATCTATATGAATGCACCCTTCAGGCAATGCCATTGTAATTCCAAGAGACTTCCTCCTAACAACATGAGCACAAACAGTTTGCATACATACAAAACTCTAATTATCTTAATGTGTTTGAAATGCACACTCGGGTATACCCGAGTATTTCTCCTTTCCCTGCTGCTACTACTACTACTACTACTAAACAACACTGCCTTAAAATATATTTGTGAGAGCCAAGTGCTTCCTATTATTGGAACGAATAGAAAAAACCAGATGCTTCATTCCAATAAAACGTCTTTCCCTACACATTTATTAACAACATCTATCTCAAATTCTGCTGCTAATAGTAAAAACAGTCCTTTTTTCCTCCATCAATGTAACACATCTCTCTGCATTCATTCACCAGAACATACATAAACGGTTAGGAATCCCATCCCAAATACAAAAAGTCATACATTAAACCCTCTTTGGGCCAAAAAAAATATTCAACTCTAACTATGCTCTGTCCAATTGTTTCCCTGTTCCTTCCGCTTAGATAAATAAATCAGAGCTGGGATCCAATGATGAGTGCTACTGGAATGAAATACCAGCAAACGTGTAAAAAAACAGGTTATTTTTTTATCCACTCTTCCGTTTTTCTTCTCCCCTCAACTTTAGATCAATAGATAAGTTGAACATGGAGTATCTCGTAAAAATTTTATACACCACCCATATTAGAAAATGCGTCCTTGTTTTTTCTCTTTCTTCATGTGCCACACAGCAACAGAGCCCATAGACTGACACGGTGAGTTGTATTCACATAGCTTCTTATCTGTACTTGACTGTTTGATTTACTTTTATCATTTACTTAAGTTTTCAGCAGCACTTGACTGGTTCGGACCGGCCGACTGTACACTTCCTAGCTCACGATATATATGGACCAGTGAGTGAGTGCACTGAACTGTGTGTGTGTCTCATACCGATCCCACACTGATATACTAGTAATACTAGTACACTGGGGAAACTCAACAAGAGTGAAATAAACGTATCGTCGTCATCAACAAAGTAAATATCAGAGAAGAAGGCAAAGGAACCGTCTGTGATAAAAGTTGCAAGCTCGCCGCTCAATATTTATGCACCTCTTAATGAATTCGGCCGAATTTTCCGTCTCTCCGTATTCTTAACAATGAAGAGCACTTGTTCTTCTAAAAAAGACCTGTCGGCAACCATAGACCAGTAATGACTGCATAAGGTGCAGCGTGTGAGTACAATCCAGTAGTTAGCATATGTATGAGAGCAAGTATCAAGGTTTCTAAATAAATAACAGAGTTTTACATGATGATCCAAAAAAAAGAGATATCAAAACCGTATCTACTTGGTGTCATACGTACATAGCTTCTACAATTCCATTCAAACGAAATCTTAATAGAATCAAAAAATGAGTTTGAGTTTATCTACCAGTAATACCTAAAAGTGATCAATAAGCATGTATTTACCGACAAAAAAAGTGACGATTTTGTAAGTTTCCACTTTCCATACATTAGCTACATATTTTTCCTAACTCTTCTCGTATGCTATTGATTCACACACACCCCATGAAAGAATAAAAATGAATGAATCCATATAATAAACACATAACTTACAGATTGTAATGCACATCCGCCATGTTGGGACGGAAACGAAGAGCTTGCCGATACGCCACTTCCGCTTCCGATGTCCGTCCCTGGCTATTGAGAATGGTTCCAAGGTTTCCCCAGGACTTTGGGGGATTTACCTCCACACCCGTTTTGTACAGTTCCGCTTCATCTCTCCAGTCTTCATTCCTTCGGATCGTTCTCATGGATAGGAAGAACACGGAGCACGTGAACAAGCAGAAGAGCAAATTTCTGAGCCGTGGGCCCCCATTCTGATAACGTTCTAGTCTGTTCCATAAATGTAAACACCCATGGCCAGCCAAAAGGCAAAATCCTACGGAAGGCATATACAACACTCTTTCGGCAACCACAAATCCCACATAGAAAAATAGATTTGTAGCAGGCATGAATGGCCAGATGAGGAAGGCAAGTTGAAGTAGAATGGCTCCATGCTCCACCACTGCTGCCGAAGGAGTTACAGTTCGGAATGATGGTAAGGAACAAGTTGAAGACGCAGATGAAGAACATGAGGATGTTGAGGAGACTGAGGATGGACTACAGGCATTCGATGCCGGTGGAGTGTAGAAGCAAGAGGAATATGAGGATGATAAGGAGAGGCGATTTCGAACCATAGATGACAGAGTACTGGACCACTTGGCGGGAGGATTGCTATGGTACTTAAACTGGGCCGAGGAGTTGAAGCTAGTCTTATTGTTGGATGCACGAGAGGAGTGAGAAGATGAGTAATGATGAAAGGTGCCGCTATTCTCCAGACTCCCATTTTTCATCCCCAAGAGCTCATCAATAGTGGGTGCACAGATAATAGAGTTGTTGTTGCTACTACACTGATGATTCACTACAGAGCACCAGCACACATTGCAACAGGATCGAGAGATAACGTGGGATTTGTTTAGTGCCAGTGGAGAGGGTCGGTCCACCTCTTTGGTTGATTTATAGAGGGCTTGAATGCTCAGAATGATCCGTCGAATCAGAAGAAAATAGAATCCGAGAGACATGAGATTACGGGGATCGGAGAAACGTTGGATTCGTGGAATAGCTTCCATAGACCAGTCGTAGCTTAGGCGCTGTGGGTACAGCAACAGGGTCCAATTGAATACTGGTAAGAAAATAAATGTTGCCAGTCTTGTCCAAAAGTTGGAATGATGAGCTGTGGGATTGTCAGCTTTTGCAAACTTTGGTGGGCTAAAACCACCCATTGCACTCAGTCGTAGGTGAAGGAGGAGAATTAAAGACACTGCTAGGATTGCTATGCTTGTACGGCATTCATGTTTCCATAATGGAGGTTTGGCCTGAAATGAAAATAAATCAGTGTTAAGTTTAGAATCAAGGCTGAACGAAATAATTCAACTGATATTTATCTAATATAATTGCATTAAAAAGGCACGCCCTGGGAAATAAGAGTTTACGGATTAACAGATTATATTAGAAATCCCCAAGCAGGGTAAAATATTTTGAGCTCCATAGCATTGGTCAGTAAAAGAGTAGAGAATGAGGGAAGATTAATTGACTATTTGCTAGAAACGTGTTTTTAAAATCTGAGATTAATGTAAGAACACGAGAAATGTGAAGTTGCAAAAATAGCAAACAAGTAATACACCAAATGTAGGAAGTTGCTTGTCTAAAAATGGTGCTCATAAACTTTCACTTTGCTCTCCTTTTCTGTACATGGTAGCAGACTGACTGACTGACTGAGAAATGCATTGGGAACTCACTCTCGTTTGTTCTCCAGAAGGATTTAATTACAACCGTTTTCACCCACTCGACATATGATTGATACGCTTGTACAGTACATGTGGCGTCAATTCTAGTAGAACTCAATGCCTGATCCTCTTAATTTTTTCATAACATTAAAAGGTGGATTATGCCCACTTGTGTTCCAGTTTATTAACTTGATACTATCTACAGATTGCATGCAAAAGTTAAGCATTTTTAACTTGAATTACACACGCACACCAGTCATTTAGTTTGACTGTCTATCAAAATGTGTTATGTTTCGGTAGCTATTAGTTAAATGACGCGTTTTGAATTCCAACATGTATTTTAGGAGTAACAGAGAGAGACAAAGAACTTCCTTTTCTGAGGAAAAAACCCAGTGCGGGTATAAGAAAACAAATGTAGCTTTTTTCTTACTTACTTGGCTATTGTTTTATTACAACAGCAAGAGCAAGTCTTTCCGTACCAAAAAAAAGAGAAACAAGGAAACGACAAAAACACATACACGCACAAAAATACAAAAGAGTTGTACACAACATGCACAAAGCGAGTAAAACTTTCTACTTTACAACCACTGCTGTACATACCAAAACTAACTAACTATTAAGTACACACCAAAACAACTGTATAAGACACCTTGTGGAACCAAGTAAGTAAAATAATCATAATAACAATAATAATAATGAGTACTGATTTTATCACCAGCCCTATTTTTATACACAACACGAGAGCACTACATTTTGAGCTATGGGAGTCAACTATAAACTCAGGGAAAACTGGGACTTTAATAAATATCATATTTACTCACAGACATTTGTAATACAACTCAAACAGACCGTCCAAATGAGCACAATAATTTGCCGTGGAAGTAGCAGCAGTGTTGGTGAGACTAGTAGTTTTCTCTAAAACTTTCTATAATGCACTTGTATTCTAGCAGCCATGCTTCTCCAGCACCCGCTTTTATGCAAAGTGCCATGAAAATGAAATAAAGTCAGTCAAGGAGATTTCCGACTTTCACATGCTGGCACACACCACTTTCTCTCTCTCTTTTGCCGCTCTATGCTTGCTTGCATAGCGTACACTGTGTTCACTTACTTGCTGGTGTTCTCCTCATACCAAGTATATGACCATGCCACACAATTAAACTATGAAACTGTGAGTTCGAGTAACTGAACCGAAAATCTCAAGTGAGGCAATTACTACTACTTGCGTACGTACAAACAAGAGTGAACAAAACGAGTACTCTCCGGCTTGTACGCATTGTTCCAGTCTACCGTTTAACTGTAATGGTTGGCTCAGGAAATGCCATCTGACATGGCAGTGCAGTTGTCTACATCTACATGTATTTCAGAGTATGCACAAAATCACTTTTTCGTGGCTACATGATTAATAAAGTTGGATGAAAGGCAGACTGGTTTCAACATTTCTGTTTTCCCAGCTTATTACAGTGACTTGATGTTTTCCACAAATGTTGTTACAATTTCGTACTCAAACTTTCACCTCTTTAATTAACGCCTGTCCACTTTTTGTCAACAAAAATTATACTAATGCAGGCAGAACAGGACTCAACTCACAAATATTAGAATCCCCATGCATTCACTTACAAATCCTAAGCTAGTAGAAAGCGCTTAAAAAACTGTTTGTTTACACACAATCCGCAATCTATACTGTTGACTCGGAATAATCAGCATTTATTACTCCATGGTAAAGGGCACAAGTGAATTCAGAGAAAATTAGATTGTACAAAAAAGGAGACATCCATACAAAATGGGGAAATGATGGGACTACGCGCGGTGAAAACTGATCTGCAAAGTAAACATTTCAAATGGGAAAGAATTTAAGAATCATAGGGCGCTTCCAATATACCACTTTAGGGAAAGAAAAAAATTCTACCAGAAAAAAAAACAGACTCCTTCCTCATGATCTACGGAAGCCGCACAGAATATTGAATATTTATCAGGAATTTGACACAAAGTCAACCATCTCCCTGCAGCATCTCCATTCAACACGAGCAACACAAATACCCAGGCGGTTGGCTGCTCTACAACAGCGTTTTAAACCCCAGTCTCATTTCATATCCTCCATACTCTTCTCAAGTGTAAACAGTGTGCAAGTGTTGTTTGAGAACTCGGTAAGGAGCTCAGTCAACCAGTCGGGGTTCAAGTAGCCTATATATGCAAACAAGGGAGACTGCACACACAATATGTACTGTCTATATAGTACCCACCACAAGGAATAGAATATTTACGCATCAACCCGTCTCTCGCCCTACTCCAATAATGCCTATCTACATTATGCATACAAAATATAGAGGCACAAAGAACGTGCTGCTAGCCTAGCATAAGATGAACAGAGTCCATAGCAGAATCAGTAGACAATGTGGTTCCCAAATCCTTCGTTAGTTACTGTTCCACTTGGAATATATAGGTTCTAGTAGTTACATATAACAACCAATAGCACTTATATAGTCTTACTATATCTTCCGTGTGCATTCTATCCCTGCCTATATCCATTGTGAATGTGGAGTGAATAATATTGACTGCATCTTTCCAGTTGCATTACTTGCTTACTACAACTGCTCGTACTTGTGCCCTGCTGCGAAACGCATGCATATGTGTGTATGTGTGAAGAAAGCTGGAGGAACACGTTGCTTTCTCTGTATATCTTCTCCACATAGTTAGTTGAAGAACAGTGGCACTCTAATGTGTCCATTTCTAACACTTGGTTGGGAACAGAACATCTCCAGGAAGGGAATTCCGAGCAGATTCTACTACTCTACATGTATACTGGATGCACTAGTTCCAGCGTATATGAAACGAGTAGAGAGTATGTGTGTTTGAAAGAAATAGACACAGAAAAAGGAATGAGTGTTTCAGATATGGTGCGGAGAACGAGTCAAGTAAACGACATGCAAAGAGACTCGGTGGTCGTGCGTGATGCGAATATCACATCTCAACAAATTTCCTCCCCGTTGACTCTTCCTCTATTTTCTTATTCGATTTTGTCCCCAAATGCAATTTCAGTGGAGTACCATTTTGAATTTACACCTGCATTCCCTCTTTCGATCTCCCTTTATTGCAATGATGGGAAGGAGTGAGAGACAGCAGGGCCGTTCTATATTCTATCCACTTCTTGTGCCCATGTCCCATTTTCTCCATCTTTTGCATTTCATTATTATTTGCTTTCAACAGGAGGACAAGCACTGAAATGTGATGATGCCATTGCCAACAGCCAACTCTTGAGTCCCCCATAAACGTTCACAGTTCACAGTCTTTTCTGTCCCTGTGCACTCACAAGCTTAATATTATGAAACTCATACTTTTTATTTGGGCAAAAAGACTCGCTTTTTTAAACATACAGTATTATTGACTTTGAGAGCTATGACATACTGTGACTGAATATATATACATAGAATAGGATACAACAACATATTTATTCACACACACAAGATGAAATGTGGGAGCAGCAATGAGCTTTTTCTATCTCTCATTCTTGTCCTCTTCTATTCCTTTTTCTTGCTTCTGTATATGTACTAAAGCCATGTGTGTGTGTACCCTGCACGCGTGCCACAAAACACAATTCACTGATGGGATTGCTTTGCCCACAATGGGATCCACTCAATATCATTTGCATGCAAAGAATGAATTCCGTTCTACTCAATAACCATGATTCCATCAAATTTTACTATGGATCCACCATGAGCTCAAATGGATGCATTTGTATACAGACAGGCAGACCATAATAGCAGCCAATGAATGCTCACGTGTGACAACCCATTCAGTGGTGTCCCAGATGAAACTCTTTAAACACAATGTTCAATTGTCAACACTATGTACTCACTCACTCAGGAAATAATATTTCCTGCATTTATGAACGTTTTTTTTTTCTCCTCACAAACATTAACTTGATTGACAATGAAATATGAGAAAAGGATGATGATGATGAACAAGCTTCCATGTGATGTATCTAATGAGCTCGCACTAACAAAGTTGTACACCACTAGCCACTGGCATACTCATACAATATATAGTTGTAAGTGTAAGCAAGGAGGGCCCAAAGGATTTAGACATGAGTGAGGGAAGAATTCATTTCTTCTGGCCCGACTTTCACTAACACAGAGAGCTCAAGCTAGTTCGTTAGTTAGTTAGTTAGTATGCCGAATGAAGTGGCTCATGTAAACAGGCTAATTAGTTACCCAAGACCATATAGTACAATTAGGTACGTTGGACTGAAAGACAGACGTAGAAATCGGATATGAATTAAAGTAGTACGAGTTGTAAGGAGTCGATCCGTTAAGCCAAACAGAAAGTGAGTATAGGGAATGGGCTAAAGAGTTATACACACGTAAAGAGAGAGAGAGAGAGAGGAGGAAGACTGGCAGAGAAGGAAAAGAGAGTGGAAAAGGAAATGAAAAAGCGAAGCGATAATGATGAAAGACGCTTGGGAACAAGAAAACAAGTGCCTTAATTAAGTGCGAATCAAGCGAAAATGGAGTTTCCTAACTTTTAGAGATTTCCTGATCGATGAGCATGCGGCGAATCCCTTGTAACACCACCACTATATGGTTTACTACATACACATTCAGTTAGTTAGTTAAGAAGAGACTCGAGCTTAAAGTTAGTTACTTACGCCTGATGTACATAACATGAGCTAATATTGCTATCATGTCTGTTATTATTACATGTGTTTCTTATTTTTTCTGATCCATCATCATGTTATTATAGTGAGAACAGGGCCGTACATACTATATATAAGTAAAAGGAGCACGCGAGGATAAGAAAATGTGTTGACAATTGATATGATGAGGCTTACTAGGTATAAACTCGAAAAGTTTCCACACAATTTTACTAGTTAGTTAGTTAGTAGTATTATGCAAGTACGTAAGTAGTTGTGCTAAGAAAAAAGGGAAGGGGAATTCTAGTTACTTACTAGTTAGAAAATGATTTTTTCCTAGTTCAGTCACCTAAATTGTAGTCTTAACTATGTTCATGATAAAGTTATTATCATGGTGATCATGAGTACCATCAGGGTTTGGTTCGCGTACGAATAAAACCGAGGAAATTACCCTCTTTCATTATCATGGTAGGCTGTGGAGAATGCTCATAATACACAGTGAGCTGCTGGTGTTACTCGTACAAATTTCTCTCCCTCCCATGAAATGTTGAGCACATCATGTCTTATTTTAAGTATGAGCTGATGTTGTACAGCTCATGTTTGAGATTGCTTTTAACTCCGTTGAGAAATTCTGGTTTTTCATTTCTTCCCTTTCCCTACCACTGAATATTTTATGATGAGCGCGAGGGAAAGTGGATACAAGAGAAACCCCGTTTTTTTTGTTTTTTTTTTGGGTAATTTTTCTGTGCATTTCAAAAGACTCCAACTTTTTATAGCACATGAGTAAAAAAAGAACATTGCCCATTATGAGTATGATAATGTCCCCATCCTGAGGTTTTCATACAGTCTTCTCCCATACTCCCATCATTATATTTCGTGCAAGTATTCCTGTATTGAGTTGTTTTCCCACTATATTATATTAGACGGCAATGCATTTCTAAGAATGGAGTTGCAAAATTTTTAGATGGCTACAAAAAGTTCTATCTTTTCGTTTCATCCATGTAGTATTACTAGTAAATTATTTGTGTTCGAGTGTCTTTTCATGCAATCTATGTGAAAAGGTTTGAAAAGGGAAAGCAGTGGCCTCATTCATGCAGTAAAGTTTCATTTCTACATACATATACTATGTACTGTTTATAATTTAGCTATTTGGCTGTGAAAGTATTCTTCTTCAATAAAACTAATACATAAGTACAATCTAGTACCATAATTTGCCTCATATTTGCGTTTGCCGAAGCTATTAACCGCACCAAACATACTAACCGAAATAAATTCAATCAATTTGTGGGAATAGTAAAATCATTCAGCTAAAAATTTAATCAATATAGTGATCAACCTTCAACACCAAGTCAGATGAATTGAAGGTGTGAAAATGTTGCTAACACAGTTATGGTTATCATTCAGTCAGACTTGAAGGAATACATTTTTAATAATATATCGGCATCGGCACAAGCTTACCAATGAGGACGAAAGCTCTTAAAGGGATTGATTTTCTCTCCCCAGCCTACTATGATATTTATGACACACACAAACCCGAGCATGCATGCATTATTGTCACGTTAAAAGTATTTGAACGAAAAAGTATGATGAATGGGAATAAAATGTATGAAAAGGCGCACACATTTTCTTAGTTTAATAACTAAACATAAGATTCGCTCACTATTGGATGCATCAGGCTTTTTTCCGATACAAAAATTGAAAAAATCCTAGCCGCCAAAAAATGTCCCTGAAGTCTCTCAACTAAAAATCAGCCTAAAAATTATGACCTCAAAGCAATCCACACTCCTAATCTCGCTCTCATCATACATAGGAATTCAAATAAATACCTGTCTTCATATCTCACTATCTAATCTACAACTGTTCCTGTGTGAAAAAATTAGAGCATTCGCATGTCCAGTAAGAAAATTAAAGCCAGTAAAATCCATAAGCATGATTAGACTACTAAAATTGAACACTGCTTTCAGTCAGTGCACAGTACCTGATAGCGCCGCGTCCGCACAAAAGTGTGAATGAGATCATAAGTGGAGCAGATGAGAAGGATAGTGATCCCATGTTCTTTGGTGAACATGGAGGCAGCGGCCAAAGCAATCGAGATGGCCAGATACACCAGACTTTTGAAATGAAACTGATGATGAGGAATTGTGCCTGGCACATGAGGACTATGACTGGAATTCTGATCAAGGCGGCCACTGCAGAGACTGTTGTTACTAGCACTGGCACAACTACCCGTGCAATTGTTGACTCGCTTGCTCATTTGCTGGGGGTACAGGCACCTGTGAGCTGAGGATAGCTTGTGGAGCTCCTGAGAGCTTCGCTTCACATGTCGATCACGGTATTTCACATGGTTCACGTACGCAAGAAAAGAAGTGAGCGCCAAAGCGGTAGCTCCGACATCGGCTCGTCCGACCACTCCGGCTACCGCCTCCGTGTGTATGGGATGCGAGGCAAAGAGTAATGAGGACACGAAAACGGCTAAACTTTGTTTCCCAAAGCAACTAGTACGTGGTCTACTGTTGTGACTAGGATGATGAGGACTTGGTGTCCATTTGGCTGCTGATATGGTGACACTGGAGCGAAATACGATTCGAGCCACTTTCACAAACAGCCATGTGGTAATGGTGTGAAGGATCACATTGGTCAGATGATAGGGCCAGGGCTCAAGTCCTGAGAAGTAGTAATTGAGTCGAAAAGAGAGTGTGGTCAACGGTCGGAATGATTTGTGAGAGCCCGTGTGTTGGAGTGGAGTTCCCCAAAAGTCATTGGTCCATATGTTTGTCCAAGGCGAGCTGGGTAGAATGTCTTGATTCGTGAGAATCGCCCGGCTGAAAAGAGAACAAGAATCAATATACACTGAGTGACTGACTGAGTGATTGTACTGAATGTCCACATGGAGTTCAAGATTAACAGTATTATTATTTTATGGTCTCGCGGGTTTCAGACCGTATTGTTTGAAGGTAGCGAGTTGGTTGCGTCTTTTAATTGGGAACCAAAAAGAGATGTAAAATGAAAAAGTTGAGAGCAAGACCACTTTTGTGCATGTAAGTGAGGAATAGCATACGGAAATAGATAGTTGGCTCATGTTAAAAGGAAACTTAACTTTCTCGGAGCAAATGATACAGAAAAGTACCTACATAAGAGAAGGAAGATAACGCTTCTTTTATGAACTTGAGAGCTTTCGCTCTCACAAGTAGTATTACATGTACATGTAAGTGGATGTGGTGGAAAATGATACCATTTGGACTGGCTCGTCTTATTTTTCATGGGGTTAATCACGATGATGGAAATATAGTCCACAGTCAACACTACAGAAATAAAAAAATCATTGGGCAAAATGATTCGGTTGGTTACAAACACACACTATAGTGTGCGCAAAATTATGAGCTCAGCGTTTAAAAAATGTGCTGCAGATATGTCTTTTTGTAATGTAGGACGAGAAAGAATGCTGTTCATTTTATGGTCTTTTTCTTTCCAAGAATGCTCACAGGAAGCAAAGTACAAAAGGTTGCCCTCGAACATCTCCCATTTATTTTTTGCAACAGTTCCCACTACTTTTAGTTTGCGTGAGTGCGTTCTGTGTAAGAACGCATACGATTTTCAGTGAAACAGGAGGCCATATTTGTAAACCTATAGTTTTATAAAGGAGAAAGTTAATGGAAGTCAAACGCACAAAAGAAATGCGGTCCACTGATTTCCACCAACATAGTTATCAAATCGTGCTCGCAACAGACCAAAACGATGTCTACAGGGCATTTTATGTGTCATACCATTTTTCATTTCATAACTTGCTCTCTCGTACGCCAAAGAAAGCTTGATACTTACAAAGAAATATTCAGCTTTCCTATACACCAATTTGTAATCACGAGTCACAAAAGCCAAGTCCATATGCTCCAAATTTAACCCGATTGCTGGTGCATGTACTCAAGTTCTTATGAAATTCATGTATGGGACTAAGCCTGCTATATGGGAACAAACAAACAAGAACCTAATACGCTGACGACGGAATCCGAAATTGCATTAGATTTGCGTGTGCAAGGTTTGAGACCCCAACTACTCATGCTGTTTTAGCCCTTTTTATTTGTGGTTAAAACAGCATATTCTTTCCCCCCTTTGAGTGACATGCAAAAGTCGGGAAAATTGGGGAAACCAGAAGGAGGAAAGTAAACCTATGGGAAGAAAAAGGCAATCCATCGATCCGCAACATTCATTTTTTATCTCACACACCATTTGCTCCGCATATAATTCCGTAATGCACTTGGACTGGGGCAGAAATCACGGAACTCTTACAGACAAGTATACAGCTATTATATCCAGCCCATTTGAATACACACAGCTGTGGACTCACAGAAGAGAAAGTCAATCTTCTCTTCCGCGTAGTTTCACTCATTCTCCTCATCCACTCTCCGTATGCACAAGGTGTAAAAGTAAAGTAAAAGCAGTGCAAGCATCCGTTTCAGTAATCACTTTAATGCATCCATACATACCCCAACCCATAGTAGTAGTAGTATACAAACAGAGTGTAGGTTACAGTTAGGCAGGCTAGAGCCAAGTAAGTAAATACATTTCCTTTTGCCATCTACTAAATTCTCGTCCACTAGTTATTTCTTTTGAACAAACCATAACGCACCGTCGTGCACCTACAACCGGGGAACCCGAATGATTCAGTCGTCGTAGTAGTGAGTGCACATTCAATTTTCCCCATAAAATCTTTATACTAAACTTTTCATTCCTAAGTACGTGCCCTTTATTAAGTAGCGAATATCACCATGAGAGTTCCCATCTGGTCCACTGAAAGAGCCCACCTTGGTTTTTCCAGTTAACTACCACCCTGCTGCGTCCTCGTTCACCAAACACACAATAAATCTCGGTATGGCACAAATTAATGCTGAATGTGCTGTCTTGGGCCCGCCCTCTAGTCTTTAAATTCACTTGAGTCACCCATCTTGATGCCAACACTGAAATAAGCTGTGCAACTCACTCTCAAGTCCTTTTCGCACCTTCCCAAAGTATCATCTCAACAATAGACTTAACTACTGCCTCCTTTTTACCTATTCCATATAGACGATGATATGAACAAGAGCAAGGGATAGTTAGTTGGTTAGTTATAGTCTAGTATAGTATATCAACTACCGTGGCCCGTGGCAAATATACAGCCATTTTCTTTGACGCCTCTTTTTACTCTCACATTGGACCATATATAAATATGTAAGTGTACAGTTCTACAGTGTAGTCCAAGTCTATCAAATGAGACCAGCTAGCGTCCTGTTCATTCTAGTACGACTAACTAACTAACTGGTATAGAAAAGAGGACAAAATTCGGGCTTTATCCTTGAGAAAGGAAACGAATACAAACCCATTGAGATAGAGCTGTAAAAGAGACAGGAGTGGAAGTATAAAGACCGCATTCATGCCACCAGTATAATAACTTACTTTGGTTGTATTGTAAATGCTTGCGTATGGATTTGTGTATTCACAGCTGAGCCACATGATGATTACTTTAGATTTGATGGTGCGTTCATATTCCTTTCCAGTAGTATTATACTTGTGTAATGATGTCAGATGCGCATATATATGGGAGTTAAATGAGGTGGTGTAGGGAAAAACGAGCCATGTTTTTCTCCCTCATGGAAACGGTCATGAAAAAGAGGATGCTCAAAGAACATTATTCTCTGTATCACCGGAAATATCTGCCACGATTATCTTACTTATGTGCGTGTGTGTATCACACAACACAGAAGTATCTCGTCTGCATGCACCAGTTTGTGCAATGGTTGGAAACTACATTTTTCACTCCAACAGCGTCTTATGCAGACAAGAAAATGGCTACGATGGAATCACTTCTAGCAACTCGCTATAGATATGTGGAGTCAGTCCCTATTATCATTTTTAAGAGTGTGTGGATTGAGAGGATGATAAATGAACAGAAATCTTGCTCCTTGCTCTTTCCCCGAGATTCGTGATGGACACATGGGAAGTGAGTGACCAGGACAAAAGTTTGGACTCCAACTATAGAGAATTCTTTTCCACCACATGCAAATAAGATTTGACCAGCACAACTCCCAGTGAATCATATTTACTTGACTACGGAGAAAGCAAATTGAGTAGATCGTGAATGTTAGGGAGGGAAAATGCCAAACGTCGATCAACTACTATTATTGGTTCGCATAGTACCACAGTCTGGATCCAGCAGGAACGGAACGTGAGAAAACGGGGAAAAATGGAACTTGATGCATCTTTTCAAGTTGTACGTAATGCGGTGCATACGGATGAAAAGAGGTGAAAGCTGGAATAAATATACACAATAGGGCTAAAGTAGAGAAGCCTGGTAAAGGCTGCACCAGAATTTGACTAAACCATCAGAATCGATTTTTGGCTCTCTTTTTCCATTTCGCCTCTGCTTTTCGTATTAACAGTATAGATGCACTGGTTTCTGTACCACAGCAGCATCATGCCATTTAAAAAGCGCAGTCCGTACTCAACTTTCCATTATGCTGATTTCACTAGTTTCTGCTTCAAAGCCTTTTCACTCGGACTCATTCATGCGTGCACTTGATTCATTCACTTTTTCACTCAAATATTCACCTATCTAATTTGTGCATCCATGCACAGTTCAAACTAACGATCATTGAATCTCTTTATTAACTCGTGTGCACCGTTTCCTTTGCTATAAAAATCGCTAGCTTTTTAACTTATGGTTTTGTGGTAATATTATTGCACGGGTTCTTTTCTAGTTTCCAAAGTCACAGTTGGTTTTCAGATGAGCGAATACGCCAATAAAATACTAATACTTTAGTATATTCATATATTTCATCACTTCTTATAGGGATCTTTAGAGAACGGGTACATAAAGTTTTGAAGATTAGTATAATTAATTAGGATAAAAATTACGAGTTTTCCAATTAAAACTTTTTCTTTTTCTATGGAGATGGGGCTGTTGAGTAGAAGTGGGTGAGTAGGTTCAATATGCAGTCAACACAATAACGAGTATAGTGATCACGTGATAATGCTATATAATATGCTCGAGGATGCTTTTTGGAAAAAATAAAACTTTTCTTTTGTATAATTTTACCGTCTTACAATATGCAAGTTAGTGCATCTGCTGGGATAATCAAATCTACAGTGAGCATCTTGATATGGTTCTGCTGTAACGCAAGAAGTTTACGACGAGAAAAGTGTATTGTTTCACAATGAAACTATTATGGAGTTGGAATAGGAAAAAACTCTATACAAGTCATTCTTTCTGCACTCAAAGTCACATAAACTAGAGCCAAGAAGGAAGTAAATAGAGTTTCTAGACTGATTTGCGACTCCCAAGTTGAGTATTTCCCATTGTTGCGAGAAATGGAAAGTATATTTTCTCTTTTTAGCTGTAATGTGAGACTTTTCTGAATCCATGGGTACTCCCTAAACACTAAATGAAACATCGCCGTTATAAATTGAATCATAAAAAATAAATAAATAGAGTCCAATGTCGAGTTTGCAAATATTCAAATACTTTCTCTTCATAAATAAACCCAGGTTCGGAAAACAGTACCCTCGAGCAATGCATGATAAATAAACAGATACGCATCAAAAGTAAAAACTTGAAAGTTTCATTACTCTACAAATCCCTTATTAGTATTAACTAATTATGAAACCCGCCTGTCAAGCCCAAAACGCATACTTTTGCGGCCCGCGGTTCATGGAAACTTAATTAGTATCAAGTCAAAAGAAGAACCAACGACTGGAAACAAAAGAGAACCATTGATTCCATTCTAACAAAAAAAAAACACTAAAAGCATTCAGAAAATTAGTAGAAAAAAATCATCAGTCAATGACAATGGAAGAGAATTGAGCAAGAAAGAAAAAGAGCACACAAACCAACCAAGCCAGTTTGTATGAACAAACAAACCACCTAACTCTACTACTGGTTGTGGTTACCAACTATGAGAACTATGTATAAAAAGATGAAAAGAGAACTGTATACCCAACTTCCTATGCGACGTAAATGAGACTGGGCTGGACTAGTTTGACTAACTGAGATTCCTTGTCCCTTTCTATCATGCAAGATCTCCGGAGCACAACATGAACACAAATTGAACCACAGCCATGGGCATGGTTCCAGCAATCATGTGAGCCAACATCAATTAACAAGCCAATCGTCCAAAGCTCTCCCTTTCTCTTTGTCTACCTTATCAGCTGTGATAAACTGTGAAAAGGTTGGGTGCCATTTGAGTGTCGATTCTCGTGAAACTGTCTATGTGTACACATTCTTCCGTTTGACCGTGTTTAGAGAATCAAACCCACTGACTACTGTGACTACACATGGGTGGTGAGGATTTGCATTTTTCAAAAGACCATTCCCCGCATGCATGAGTGACATGGGGTTTACTTACATACTCGATACTCCTAAATATTCTCATTATAAATGTTCAAAAGAATTGATATTGTCAGTTTGTAGAATTAATTAACGATCACTGTGAAGAAAAGTACCCTGCATTGTACATTACATGCCACAGAATACGGTGGTAGTTTGGTTGGTATAGCTGTGGTTAATTTATAGTTACCATATATGTTTGTAGTTCAGTGATACGATCAAATCTTATGTAGTTAGTTAGTTAGTTAGTTACCACTACCCGGTTGGTTATGAGTGAGCTATTCGGTGTATTTAATCCTCTAGTGGTTTATTGTGAATCAATCTTTGTCTGTAATGTTTAGGAGTTGGATTGAAACAACAGTTTTGGGAATCTCCCATGTCTTCTTTTGATAACGAGTTGTAGATCAATACTAGTACAGCACGCGACCTATAGTATATGAAATCATATCGTGTTCTGTCATGCGAGTCCATTACGCTGGATTTGTTCATTTCACTTTGAGCCACTGTGAGCGTTAATAATCAAATAATTTGTGCCCACAAAAGCCATGTTGTGAATGTTGGGGAGCTAAACCGTGTTTTTTTGCATTGGAGTTGGAAGGAATATTTAATATTAGGGCTATATATAAGCTATGGACTTAAAGAATGTTGATTTCAAAACGTGAGTCTTTTCTTATCAATATATTTCAGTTCATTTAGGTCAAATTACGAACCTAGTTATTAGTATGCATTAGGTTCGTGCAAACGATGCAGTTAACTATGGAAGGAAAAAATTCCTGTGATCTAATAAATGTATGTAGTTAATGGTAGATTGGTGCACTTTATGTGTGACTTGTCATCGCAACAAAAAAATTAAACAACCAAGAAAACAAAGTTGCAAGTTGTGTGCATGCAAAGAGTTCATAACATGGTATCTAAAATGCCAACACATTCCTTTGGTGGACTGGTGCACTCGTTTTTAATTGCGTGATTTGAACTCTCTTCGTAAATGTGCAAAGCAAAATTAAAGGGACACAAGAAAGCTTTACGTCTCTAGTCTAATGCCACATTAGTTTTGACCATACTAATATTAGCTTGCTTTATGTAACTCGGAAAACTGATTTTATACGGTCAGAAGGCACGCACCACAATCATGCCTTTGTATTAGGCATAGTTTGTATGTTACAAGCTACCAAACGTATGTAACTCAGCTTTGTTTACTTTGTAAGCTCGGAAAAATAATAATAATAAAATCGTATTGGTAAATAGTACACAACAGTTTTTACCCTTTTGAATCTCTCGTTCCCTATTTCTTACGCGAGCACTGTTCCCTGTGCACTATGTACAATGATTACAATGTAAAACCAATAATATAACTGTGTGTGCTCCCTACGCCGTTCACAAACAAATAGTTTTAGCCTTTGAACTCAACTCAATCAAACTAGAGTGAAAGTTGCTCACTTTGCTATACTTTATCATAGAACTTAACTAGATGTATCAACAGAGGGACATTTTTACAAATACCATTAGCTACAGTCCTGCAATTACATCACATAGACTGCTGTTTCAATTCTCATCCATTGTTGACTTCCCCATATGAGCATATAGTGAAAAATATTGGTATCACTGATTGACTGGTCGTGGCCCAATAACCACAGTCAGTCTCAGCTGGTGGTATGTATTCAATGGCTGAAGAATGAAAAGTTGACATTTTCTCCATTCCATATTATATAGAACGAATTTGGTGGACATGCGGGCATTGTACTGGTGAACTCAAAAGTCCGTACACTTTGAAAGCACATGGGGTGTCCAGCAAGAAAACTGAAAGTTACGTGAGTATGAGTGACTTCAAAACATGGGTGACACGAACGAACGACCCTTTTTCCCTTTTGTCAAACCGTAATGAATAATTTGCCGAGTTGGATCGATTGTTGTAGACTGTCAATATGAATAGTGGAATGTTCACAATCTATAAATTTGAATGGATGTCTTAATAGGGAATGGAAAGGAAGTCGTCAACCTTATTCTGACGCTACCAACGATTATAAAGAACTTGAAAAAGGAAGAACACTGTTTAATGCTACGCAAGGAGGCGTTCTTGTAGTAATGAAAGTTGCTTAAATACCACAAACTGTGCGCATTATTATGGAGAGTATAACTGGAGAGGAAAAAACTATCTGTAGTCTCTATCCTGAGTACGCAGTGAGCAAACATAAAGCCCATGTTGACAAATAGGAATCGTGAGTTTTCCCCCTTTCTTCAGTTGAGCTTAAAGCCTGGCAGTCAATATTACGCATTTCGTAATCATGGTGCGAATAGGTGCTAATTTTTTATTCTCTCCTTTCCTTCCCCGAAAGCCCTGTTGTGTATGTACAACGCATTTATTAGCGTATTGATTATTCCTTTCTTCTTTACCCCTTTGTACAAAGGAAAAAGTAAGAAGAAGTATAAACTTTTATGCAATATAAAATAAAATCAGTAAAACGGAAAACTCCATCAACTGTCGAGAAAGAATGAAACAAAATTTAGTTACATATATTTATTGTTCGAAACGACAGTATGTTATGTTTTAAATCCAAACTAGAATGGACCTTCGCCCGGTCATACGTAATTCTCTCAGACCCTAATTCTTAACAATAAACTAACTAACGAAACAGATCTTTCACGAAAGCAGTGAAGGCCATTGCCCGGTGTGGGTATAATGTGACATCATAAAACTTGTTTCATTCTTTCTCGACATTAACTGATTTTATTTTCATTTCATTTTTTAATGATGAAATTTTACGGGGGGAGATCCCCTGAACCCCTTCCTCTCTCTTTTTCTACTCCAAGTCGTATATTGTTGTACGTAACCTTACTCCGAACTGAAACTGTTGTAGGGCCGTTGTCACAAAAGTTAGCAAGTGTGCACTTATTGCAAAGCAAAGCTGCGGTTTTGCTGAAAAGCACAGCAAAAGTATGCCAATATCTTATAACAACAGTATCATATATATTTTTAATTTAAAACTTATTTTGCATTGTTCAAAAAACAGCATGAAAAATCACAGAAAACTGAAGGAGATAAGGAAATTCAAACTTTTTATATAAATTTCTCAAAAAACGATATTTCTCAAAATTTTCGTGTTGTTAGTCTGGTTAGCATGGTTACAGAGAAAAACATAGGTTTTAGCTTATTTCCACACTAAAAAACGTAAAATCGAAAAATAGGGCTTCCATTGTTTGGCGACACTGTCTATCATTGCCAACTTTTTATCGCCCCATTTCTCTACGATGAGCGTGGAGTAAGTTATTGAACGGCTCAAATTTTGTGTGCACCGACAATGGCATACCATAGGAAGTGTATTTCTTTTTCTGCAAAAAATAAACAAATTTCAGTAGAGCTTGACTGTAGCGATTCTCACACACGACCGTTCATGGAAAAATAGAGTACAGTTTAAAGCTCAGTATTGACAGCCAGGACTGTTACAATGGGCTATGCTTGATATAGTTAATTACATTTCATCATCCTTCATCTACTGGTATCACTATGAATACTCAGTAGTAGTTGCCCCAACGTCACTAGGAGAGACCTCTATGTGTTTAAATTAAAAAACTTAAACCCACGAAAACTTAAATATCACGCTGGTTCCTACGTACGCACAATCCTCATAACGGTCGTCATTCTTGACTCAATAGTCACAGGGAGAAGACCGTAATAATAATTGTGATTATTATTTTTATTGGTGATCAAAAGTTTGTCGTAGAATTGGATAATTTTGTGATAATGGCACCTAAATCGGGTTCATCAAAAGCTTCAGCAAGTGCACAAAAAGAAACTGCACCTGACGGCGAGGCAACTGTCTCCCCGATGGAAATTTCACGTTCAAAAAAGCAGTCCAAAGTCTCAGGCCAAAGTATGCCAAACGATAAAGCAACCGATGGTTCAATATTACAACTCTTGAGTACTCTTGCTAGCAATGTTGCTAAGAATTCTGAAATCATCGCCAAATTGGACGATATACCAGGCACAATGAGTACAATAGTCACAAAGATGACATCTTTTTCCGAACGACTTGACCAAATAGAGCAAATTGAAAGTCAATCAGATTCTGAAATAGAAAGTCCTGGAAATCACGTTGATTCTCTTATTGAGCAACTTGATGCAGTCAATACTGGTATGCTATTACAAAATTTCTTAATAC
>Ga0210040_10002555_pt1 | contig 25564 bp, 26 predicted proteins | sample CryGeyCG12114_NA_FD_185462 | JGI IMG/M metagenome (GOLD analysis project Ga0210040, IMG submission 185462) | Groundwater microbial communities from aquifer - Crystal Geyser CG19_WC_8/21/14_NA (SPAdes) (version 2) | ecosystem: Environmental > Aquatic > Deep subsurface > Groundwater | place: USA... | reverse complement strand
AGATTCAAACTCACCATATAAAAAAATCAAAATTTTCCAAATTTGTGAAAAAATATGTAAATGTAAATTTGGGATCGTACCGATGCGAGGATATAAAGCTTGGTTAAAAAAAAGGGGGGGTGTGGGGGGGCGAAGCCCCCCCACGAACGGTTTAGCTGAAAAAAAAATCACTTCCAAATATTTCTCCCGATTTACCACCCTAGAAATTACCCCTGAGCTCAGGTCTGAGTTTGTCATTCTTAGCTTCTGACTTGACTGAGTTTACTTTTTAAATTACAGTAGTGTGGTTTTGATATTTATATGTTAACATTTTCAAATTTCAATTAATAATCTCCCATCTGCCATGCCGCTGCCTCCTGCCTTGGCTGCCAAGCTTGCCAAAAGAGGATTGATCCAAACAAAAACAGCAGCTCCCAGCAGTGGAGGTAAGAGCTGTATTTTTGTTTTGCCTTTTGTCATTAAATGATATAAATCTAATGTACCTTGTTTCTTTCCGGTGCATTTAGGCTTTGTAGAAGAAGTAATTGCCGAAAGTTATGATGACCCAAATGCTGACACACAACAGTCTAGTGCAAACAATCCCGAAATTTTAGCAACGGTTGGACATGTTGGCTGCCCTAACAAGTTTAACGTTTACCATACATGCTCCAATTATTGCATTACCAAATGGGGAAAGGGTAAACAGCAGCCTAGCATGAGATATCATACTGTCCGGCTTCGAATGCTTACAAAATACCCGTTGCCGTCTTCATGGCTTGAAGTATATGATCCCGGATCGTAAGTGTAGCAAAATATTGTCATAATATTTGCATGTTCACTTTCATGACACTTAACTAACAGAAAATGTATGCTGTCATTTTAACTTGCAGTGCTCGCTTCTTCTATTGGGATACTGCCACTGATAACGTATCCTGGCTAAGCCCAAAGCATCCAAAAGCCATTATCGGAAAAGCTGCCTCCGAAATTAGAGCTAAACTTCGTGAGGAAAGTAAGACTCAAGTAACTTCCAATTCGAAGGATTCCAAAGATGATTTCGCAAAACCATACAGTAGAGAAAGCTCATATGATTATAGCCGTCGACGAAAACCTATGAAAGATTTGAGAAAGAAGAAAGCGCGAGATGATGAATTGGATCCAATGGATCCGGCCTCTTATTCAGATATACCAAGGTAAGCCCATCAGCGAATTTTAAAATGGATTATAAGTTGTAATGTTTATACACTGCAGTATATTGGATCTGTGATTGTTCCATTTTAAATTCAACTGTTTCTATTGCAGAGGAAATTGGTCTGCTGGGTTGAATCCAGATGAAAGTCGGACTGGTGTTGATACAACAGCTTCTGGGTCTTTATTTCAAATGCGTCCATATCCCAGTCCTGGAGCAATTTTACGTGCTCAAGGATCGAAAAATAGCAAAAGTAAAAGCTAGATAGGTTGATACGTATTGTGTAAATATGATTGTGGGTTTCTTAAGTTACTTTGCAACTGTAGAAATAGAATATTGTCTTGTGAATTGTGGAATGATACATATTATGGAACATACATGTACTATACGTACAATAAAATAGTATTTTGGATATTCTCCCTTGAGTCTGAAGAGTTCTGTAATTATTTTCCTGGAATATGGCAGAAATGCACTTTGTAAATTGATGTGTCTTTGTTTCAGTATTTCGTAGTTAGAGAAAGTGTTGAAGATACCTCCCCAGTTTAATACTTTATTTATCAACACTTAGGTTAGCCAAAATATCGGAGGTAGTCTAGAAGCTGCCCAGAAATTAAAAATCTCTCCCACACCCACACCCATACACACACCAAAACGGCAAAAAACGGGTAAAGTCAAAACACCCCCACACCAAAGACTCAAAAATCTCCAAAATTGAAAAACACATCCTTACCACAACATGTTTATTTGGGGCTGACGCGAATTAACCTAGCAATAGGCTGACTGGTGTAGGTGTGGGGAAGTTTTTTATTTTCTGGACAACTTCTAGACTACGTCCAAAATATCCCACCAAAAAACAGAAATTTACAATAGAAAACATGAGAAAACATAACGCACTGAAATCGATTGATGTGTACGAATTATGTAATATTGTCACATAAATAAACGAATTTCAATCAATTCAATCAATCAATCAATCCGAATTTCAAACAACATCACACATAATTAGAACTGTTTGGACTTTTTTCATTCCAGCGTCTCAAACACTAACACACAAAAGCGAGAACTGTTTGAATTTATGTAATGTAACATCTCGAAGAAAATCTTGTGGTTAATTAGATGTTGAAGGGAAGAGTCTTGTATTGTGGCGTTTATTTAAAATGATTGAGGCTAGTTAAATTTTCATGGGAATAGCTGTTGCTATCGAAATCTTACAGAGTCGCCTAATCGCTGTCGCTGCATATAAATAAAATATGAATTTTCGGATTCGAACTTTTTAACCACAGTAGTTTTCTAATTGATTCTAAACAAGCATCGTTTAGATAGATGAATGGAAGATATTTGCAGTAAACTACACATGGACAGCAACCAGCAACTGGAAAAAATAAAGCACGCGACATACTACAATAATATTGTACTACCTAGAGAAATCATTCCCGACATGTAGTTGCCTAAAAGTTGGCTTCTTTTAAAATTGTCATTTGCATTGCCGTGCCATCTGCATTTGCCATTACCGTTCTTCAAACACGTTCAATCCTGTTCGTGAACTGCATGAAATCAATCCAGTTTCCAATGCGACTATCATGATATGAAATGACAGCCCACAGGATATTGCTAGAATGGGGATTGAAATACGTTTTCTTTACGATACGAATCTACGGAACGGAACGGAGTATTGCACTAAACGCCATTGAGTACAGCACCATGAGTTACGAGGGAAACACTTTTCACAACTGTAGTAGAAAGTAAAGTAAAGTATTGCAACTGAAATGTTTGGTTTTAATTTCAAGACGACAAAGTTTTTATTTTCCAAATCCAATTCTTCATAACGGAACAGAGAGTTGGTGAAAAATACAATATATTTTCTATTAGATAGGAATAGGACGTTATATAGCGAGAGTTGAGCTTTGTGTAGTGCCGTGACTTGTGAGCATAAGTGAAGAAAGAGAAATTCACCTCTTGAAATGTCGGAACGTAAAGTTTTGAATGTAAGTCTATAATCCTTTAACCTGACAATCCGTCGTTTAGATTTCCATGCATCTCTTGGTGAAGGGTTAAAGTCCTTATTTATTATATTTTGATCAGCATTATAATGTTACGTTTTTACGTTCCTTCCCTCTTCATAGAAATATTATCCTCCTGACTTCGACCCCACGAAAATTCCAAGGGCTCGGCAGTCTAAGAACAGACAGTTCACTGTCCGGTTGATGGCTCCGTGCAATATGCGCTGCGACACATGCGGCGAATACATATATAAAGGGAAGAAATTCAATGCCCGAAAGGAGGATGTTGACAACGAAGACTATCTGGGGATTCGTATTTACCGATTCTATATCAAAGTAAGTTCTATTCAAGAATTTAGCTTTTATCCACTTGTTTTTATTAATGTTATTTTGTAACTTAGTCAATGTTTATTGCAGTGTACTAGATGCTTGGCGGAAATTTCGTTTAAGACTGACCCTGTAAATACAGATTATGTGATCGAAGCAGGAGCTACTAGAAATTTTATGGCATTGAAGCTTGCAGAAGAGCAAGCTAAAAGGGAAGAGGATGCTGAAAAAGAGGAAGAAGCCACAAATCCTATGAAATTACTTGAAAAGAGAACACAAGCTTCTCGGAATGAGATGGATGTGATGGAAGCATTGGAGGAAATCAAGGAGCTGAATCAACGTAAAGTCACTCCAGAGATCAATGCGATCCTCAGCCAGCACGAGGTTGATGAAGAAGATCCTGAGAAAAAACAGGAAGAAGAAGACGAAGAATACATTCGGTGTGAACACATTTTCATGTTTAATTTATAATTGTATTGGTTCTTTTGGTTTTAACGAAATATTGGGCCGTTTTTATTCGTGCTTGCTCGTCAGCTATTATTAGTTTTTGAACTTAATATTTATGTAGGTCGTTGTTCTCAAAAGAAAAAGCTTTGAAACGGATTCAAGAGGACTCAGATGATAGTGACGAAGCTCCAGATGTAAAAAAATTCTGTTTCGAGTCTGGTTCTAAACCTACGAACATTCTGACTGCAGGAAGTTCCGTTAATCTACCAGTTCCAAAGATAAAGGAGGAAACCAGCATTGGAATGCTAAATGTTAGCAAAAAAGCATTAGTTAAAGTGAAGCCCAAGCCATCCATTATTGGGGTGTTAGCTGCTAAAGACATCGCAGCTTCTATAAAACTTCCAACTGGTCCTGGAAGTTCTATTTTGGGAACAAATAATGTGAGCAGCACGACTGCATCTTCATCCTCTCAAAAGGCTGTTCTTGTTAAAAAGCCTATTGATTCGGGAAGTTCAAGTTTGGGAACAAATAAAGTGAGCAGCACGACTGCATCAGCATCCTCTCAACGGGCCGTTCTTGTTAAACAGCCTATTGATTCCGGAAGTTCAAGTTCGGGAACAAATACAGTAAGCAGCTCGACTGAAGCTTCATCTCAATCTCAAATGGCTGTTCTGGTGAGAAAGCCTACTGATTCCGGAAATTCAGTTTCTGGGGCTAATCAACTAGCCAACATGAGCCCATGTGAATCCACCATTCCGATTTACTCTAATGCGCCTGACGGAAGGCTTATGGTGAAGCATATGAACATCCCGACGCTTCTTTCACTTATAAGGAGCAACTACGCATCCGAGTCATCAGGTTCTGCGTCGGATTCTGATTCTGATTGATCTTACAAACCTCTTGTGTTTTGAACATGTAAAATGTATAGTTCGGTTGAATAAACACGTGTATTAAACAAATACTATATTTAATGGTTGAAAAAACGAAACATTTATTAGTGGGCTCAGCAAATCCCATCAAAAAATATATTGTATTAGTAAGTAGTATTGATATATATATACCATACGGACACTCAAACAATAACATCTTCTGAGGGCTATCCTAGAAGGCTAGATGGTTTTACCAGGACTTGAATTATACAGTTACATTCATAGTTCATATTAAATCTTAGCGAGGGCGACGTAACTTCGTTTTTCAAACATACAAACTATATTTTTTTACAGTAATTATTCCAAAACCAAAACACATCACAAACCATAATGCTACAACATGTTGAAAAGCTCAAACAAACGATTAAATAGTAGCAGCAAATGACTGGGTATTGCTGGTTTCAGTTATTACCGTTTGTACTCATAGCTAAAAATGGGATTATTTGCTCCGGATTTAACACTTTCAAAAGACTATGACACATAATGTTATAAAATAAATTAACAGTGACTTATTAAATTCATATTACTCGTTTATGCATAATGTGACGTCGTTTATAAGTTTTTGGCAATACTTTTCTTTTTGAGTGGCTTTCATGTGAGATTAATATCCATGGTTTTAGCAAGCAATTTATATCTTCATAACTTGAACTAAAACCATTTTTCCTAAGCTACTTCTACTTCCCCTTTGATATCTGTAATAAAAGAATTCTATACCAGTCTCTCTAACTGAATATACTTTTGACGCAAGAATCTTATACTATTTTATGCAATATTATTTTTATTAACATTTTCTAATATCAAAGCCGTTTTCGTAGTGTCGCATATGGCATGGCTGATTCATTTTGTCACCCCACAATTTTGTTAACAGTGAAAAAAAACCAGACACACGGAAAAACAGCGGAGTGAACGAGTAGTATATTCATTTCGGTAATAAATAGTCCGACTTGTCTTTTAAATATATAACCATCCATCCAACATTAAACTGTGTTGTCAACTAGTTGAGGGTAAATAAATTCGTCGTACTTTAAAAAATAAAAACCGAGTCAACAACATTATGACTTGACCATAATTATGTTTATACGCCATTTAATTATTATACTTTGCCAGAGCTTAAGTTGTCTGCGTTTAATAAAATATATGTTTTCAAGCAGAGAAATTACCTACTACTACTATGTTCAATGACCCGTCCAGCATTGATTCCAAGCGGTTAACTGGTCAATGACTAAATATAACACGGATGGCTAATACAGAGCTAAAAGCCAGATGCATATGGTCTTATCTACCGCTTTGTCTTTAGCACACAAAAAGACAACTATCGAGGAGCAAACTACAAATAATATTTTTATCGTATTGCAAATAGCAACAAACATTATATTATGAAATGATACAGTTTTAAAATGCATAACGTTGATTCAATATTCGTCTATCTTGATATTTTTATCATAGTTTAAATATGTTTACGTCGGCTCGTCCACGAGAGCGTAATATCACAAATCCCATTCCATAAATACATGTAAAAGCATGGTAGAAGATGCAGCTTTTTGGGAGTAATGAAAATCTTTAATTAGCTTCTTTGTCTGAAGCTGTACTCTGTTGGCCTATATCTGCAGGGACCGATCCGGAAACCGCAGAGTGCCCTATAATTCGTTTCTTCTGCTCGTGACCAGCGGCTACATATGAGAAGACGCACAAGACCGAGTAGCATATATTTTCCGCCTAAAATGGCCATAATAAAACAAAATCATCAGTTAATAACAGAGAAAAGAACCTGTTAGGATCATTTTTATCAACTGTACAATCATAAAGCAGTTAGCTGTAGCTAATAGACAACACATAACAACAGTAATTAAAAGATCAACACATAACAACAGTAATTAAAAGATCAACACAGTATTACGTTCAGTTATGTATCTACATGTTTAAAAAATATTTAGAACGGAGCCATTCAACTACGTAAGACTATTCACCAGATGCAGTAGTCAACATGAACTTATTTCATTACTGGAAATGCAAAAAAAATCGTTTACAGGCAGACAAAACCAAAGCATTACAAATTATAATATTGGTGCAAGAGCCAACAGTCAACAATCTTCAAAATTCTGTAGTTGCGTTTCCACCCAACAAAAGAGAAAAAGCGTAAAAACATAACGTGCAAAAAAAGTTACCAATAAAACCGACTGTATTGCAAGACAGACAGAAATGAACAAAATCATTCATTCATGCAATAGGTGGCGCTTGTCATCCGCAAAGATCATGCTAGTAGCCATATTGACTGAAAAAAGTCGATGAATCTGCAAAGCAATCACCTCCGCGTCCTAAACACCAAAACCAAAAATAACCAAAATAACGAAAAAGACAGTCATCGCTCAGTTCGCCCCTACTACTTGAGAGTAAAAAGCACATTGGGCTTCGAATTTAGACAGACACTACAATATAATTTGGTGACTAGACTATAGATCAGAATTAGGCTTACCATTGCTGATTTGTATTTCCTTTGAATTACTTGTCGTGACTTGGGATCTGCAAACGTGGATAACAAAGTTTCAATACTAGTGTGAATAATAATAATAATTTTTATTTGATTTCGCCGAAGCCCTCTCAAACTTCAATACGAGTGTAAAATCAACGTTTAAATAAAAGATTCCCAAAACATCAGTAGCTCATAATTTCAGCTAAACAATCACAAAATAGTTAATTACATAATATTGAAACCAATCATGACTTTTAGAATGCACGATCATGTTAATGATAACCACTCAATATAAGTTCACAGCGAACATTTTGACTATTTAGAAAGCTCAAAGAATGAGCGCCACAAATGTACTATTTTCGTGGCCACTAAAATACACAAAATAAAAATGAATAGCGTGTATAAAATGGACACGTACTGTATTCTTCGAGGATGAAGATACCGCCTTTCTGGGTGAAACACTTCCGAATATGGTCAAGCCGAACGAAAAACTGTGTTAGATCATAAAGTATATTAGCGTCAAACTCTGTGTCATGAGTTGCATCATGAATGCAAACAGTTTACGTGTGTGACATTTCATGAGAACATGTACAGAAATAAAATGAGGGTAAACTAACAAGGTAGATATAAAGCTAAACTAAAAACATGGTCAATGATGACACTGACGACCCGATGGATCTGCATGAACCCATAAAGAACATAAAAAATACGTACATAATCCAGGAATGAATGAAACTGAAAAGTAAATTAAAATGAGTGCGACAGGTCGGGTATATTATAATGGTGAGACAGTTTTGAAATCAAAAGATTTTAAAACCACATCCTCCATTTATGTAAAATAGACATAGATTGTGTGATCACACTGTCTATTGTTGGCAAATGGGGCATCATTTGCGAGAGAAACGTACAATGTAGGATTTCAAAAGGTTGACAATCCAACAGTCGAAAGCTTAATAAAAACAGCCGAAATTGTAGTAGTTCAAAAACGTAAACTAAAGCTCAAGCCTTAAAAAACACAGACAATTCAAAAGTTCTATATACTCGGGTAATAGTATTCATGACGCAATGAAGCTAACTCTAGTTGATGATTCATGCACACATAGTTATTTGCTTGCTAGCAAACCCAAGTTTTGCTGATTCCAAACAAGTTATCGCTAGTAGTATTCATATTTATGTACATGTAGTTTGGATGTTCAAAATGGTTAAAATCCATTAACTGAAACTGAAACATATGGAGAAATGCTGAAATGCGCACCACTACAAGTAAGCAAGAGCAAAAATAGTCGAAAAAAATTGACAGTGCTTGCCTAAAAGCTCATGAGATGAGACTACTATTTATTACTTATTATTATTATTTTTAAGGACACCTTTAGCAATAAGCCAAAAAGCAATGTAATTAGTAAAACAAACGGGAAAATATTCCGAGAGAAAGACTCGTTCCGCACTATGGTTGGAAGCTGAAGCAAGCAAATGTCTACATGAAACCAGAGTTGGCTGGTATGAAACAAACCAGAATGACAAAAGAAACTACTAACATGAAGCCGGAGAGCTCTAAAATATGGTACAGTAAGTAAGTAATGAGAACAAAAAATTTCACGCCGAGGAGATGACACAGAGCTCACTCGATTGCTACTATAAAAATATGTACAATGCATACTGATACATATATGAAAAAGACGTTTCACAACAAAAATTGGAGTCAACACATCATTGGGAGCAGACAATGGATCTGCAGTTACGAAATATAGTCAGGATTGTTGCAAAAAATTAGGAGATGGCCATCAGCATGAAGTTTCACGTTATTTTTTACAAAAAAATTTATCAAGACAAAATTTGTAGTTCCACAAGAAACTTATTAATTCCTCCTATAGTTTCACCTAGCTACGTAATGCTAAAATGCTGCTAAAAAATCAATTCTAGCATAAAAATATCACTTTCATTTAAATTATTCAAACCTGATGAAATGAAAACCGAAAAATCTGGTCGCAAAAATATCGGTATTGTAAGATTACCAAAACTTTTCAAGAAATCATAAGAATGTACGATTCTCACAACTATTACACAAGATTTGTTAAATCAAAGTATATAAGGCAGGCTACCTACGTGTGTTTTTTTTACTAAAATGTGAAGCTCTGCCAGTGTGTGAAGCTAGCTGTGTCGTGTAAACTGGTTTTAGTGGAGGCAATAAGTAAGTGTTGGAATATTTTCTATTTAGAAAGCACAGCATCAGACTACTGTCTAATCCAGCTTCGAATATACTGGTAATAGTGAGTATACTAATAATTTCTGCTGTAAATAAAACGGCCGCATCTACAGTAGCAAAGTATCTACATCATTACGCCCTGTCGGACTATCAGGACAACTAACATTTTCTGGACACTGTTTTTTTTTGGCGGAAACTAAGAGCAATGTAAAATCGGCGCGTATGACTTGACAGACAAATTTGACACAATTTGAGGGAGGATATTTTTCGACACAGTATGTGGGCATTGTGATGTTATCACGTTCACGGCAAATATTCCATGCTCCTGTTTGCACGTACTAATCTAGGCACATGGAAAGGTTTCTATATTCTACTACTGGGTAAACATGAGCTCAGCTGCTTCTGCTGATTGCAGTATTTCTGCTCTCAATTCAAGCCGTTTGGCGAGCAACTGGCGACCAAAGATTTGGCGAGAATGAGGATCGCGAGTATGGAAAACCATCGTTCATTACAATAATGAATAAATTGGAATCTTGCATTTTCGGGCTTGGAAGCTCACTGTTAATAAATACTTGTAGTGTAGCTAGTTAGTAATAAATAAGAGACCTTGAGTCATCATCATGCGCATACAAGTTCATTACGATAACTATACGATCAACAATACTGAGTTGTCCATAAGAGACAGTTTTATGGGGGCCAAAAATTTGATTTCCATCGACACCATGAGAGCAGAAACTTAAGCAATGTACATATAGAATAACATGTACATACAAAACAGCAGTAAGACAGCAAGCTTTAAACTAAAGAGAAACTAATTGAGAGAATAATGGTACTGAACTTAAATAAACGTATACGAGTTATTAATCAAAGAAATTTTTATGTTACGTTTTCAAGTCTAAACATATAAAAAGAGTCTTATCTCAGTTTCAGTAAATTCATTCAGTCACTCTGTAGTATCATAGTTCAAGAAATCCCATATCATCACGTTGCATACGAATAAAAAATGCTACAATAAATGCATTAAAATTCCTCAATATAAAAATTCCATTCTGTAGCTAAAATTACCGTGAATACTATAGGATTGGTACGTACAAATGTAAAAAATTCGCGAATTCGGGAACTTGGGTTGCGAACAAGATGAGGTGAAGCGACGTTTATAGGATCACGCATGACATGAGTTGAGTTGTCTTCTAATGTTTTTCTATTTCTATTGTACACTGAACTTTAGCTGTTGAGAGGGACAGGAAAAGGTGAAACAGGTGAAAAAAACACTGCACAACAGTAGTATGTATAAATATGCGGAGTCAGTCAGTAAGGGAGCTTTCCGCAATGTGTTCATGTTGAATGAACAGGGAGGGAGACTCACTTACGTACGATGTCTGCGCTATGTATATGGTCTGTGAGTACGTTCGAGAGGTGAGCGAGCAACCGCACTCATTTTAGAACGAAAAGAAAACAAGAAGAACGGAACTAAAAAAAAAACGGAAAAAAACAATGTACATAAACAGAGTAAACTACGGGTACAAAGTAGGTGGCCTATGGGTAACTAGTCATGTGGACAAAATAAGTGTGATGAGAGGTTATGGTAGTACCTCGAAATCCTGTCAGTGGAACATGAGACATCGGAATCCAAAGTAGATGTATTGGAAGACCAAGATGACACGAAGAAAATCCCCAATGAATTGAGCATGGAGATAATAAAGCGATGTTCACCATTAGGATCGATCATTACAAAGAAAATTTCATTCATTTGCCAATACATTTGTCATGTACTGTGTCTGCCCTTTTCCCATGTAATGCAAGTATATAATACTATATATATTCAGTCAAATGATTTCTTCCACATTAATCCCTTTCCGTAAAAAAAGATTGATTCTATACCAGTCTTTGGCACCTCACACGAATCAAGATTTTGTACAAAGGAAAATTAAGTCTCTTGGGACATTATAAATGTTGCGATTTTAAAGCTTACAAGAAATTACTGCTTTCAGAACTTTCGTACATCAAATATTCATGCAGAAGGACCATCTCAAAACTTTCTGCATACAATTAGTTTTTTATTGTAGACAACTCAAAATGTAACATCTACAGCTGGAGGACAAATTAAATACAACTGTTTGATTACAAGAAGAGAAATCATAATCGGCCAGCTAAATGAACTTAGTTAGGTAATGAAATTAAAAAATCACTACTACTGTAATAATTCATTCACTACAGCTTGAGTATGAGAAGTCGCATGGTGGACGAGACAGCTAAATTGAACTGGCACATAGAACATACAAGAATGACAAATACCCTTACGACCTAACTAACTAGTGAAGACCTTTTACTGAAGATGAACACTATAGATTCACGAAGTAAAAAGTCACTGGAACAGAACACTCGTTTTTTACATATTGTTACTGATGCAGTGTTTACTCGAGTGCAAAACGAAAAAAATCAGGAAAACAGACAATTCACGAATTAACCTAAGGGTACAGTATACTCACGATGGCATATGTAGATGCATATCTGTTGTTTCATACACACCTTTGTAAGGTTGTCGTGGAAGGAAAGAGAATACTGAAAATGTGACAAAATCAAACAGCTCCAAGAAAACAAACAAACAAACTAAAGAAACTCGGTTGGCTATCAAATGAATTGCACTTTCACGTGGCATACACGGCTATGAGATTGTACGTCTTGTCTTGTATCATCATAATACAAATATCTACTTCTATGCTGTACGTACATACGGTACATGTAGTATGATACTCCCATATAGTGGCGGCACAAAAAAAAATCTCCAAGGCTGGCTCAATCATTGAAGACGAGTTTTTTTAACATTGCAAATAAAAGACTGAGACACCACCAACCCGAATTTCATGAGACAGGTACACAGCAGCAACCACCATCGTTTGCAAAGTGGTCATAAAATTATATATATATTAAGTTGGAGGCACACAGAAAGGAAACTCATAAGTTGAGGTAGCGATAGATTGCCTGCTTGTCTTCCAATTCTCAAACTTAAAATAAAAGCAAACAATCAGGCAGGTGAACTGTTAACAACCAAAGTGATGATAGCTTTAAGTTAGAATTTTATTACAGAGGCGTACATCATGTATAGGGTTCAAATTGTTTAGAAATGAGACACACCACATGCAAAGATAATTGACACAATAGAGTCCAACTGAAACTACTTGGAATGTCACCTTGGATTGCTTGAAAAGAGGCATTACACAGTAATTGTCACATAAGGGGCATAAAATGGACTGGAAAAGTTTCCCTAATATTGATTAGTATTACAATAAAAATCAATACAGTCATGCCATGACTACATAGTGGAAACCATATTAAATCTTTAATCTGAAATCATCAAGTTCACATGCAAGCCTATCTGGAGAGAATTTCAGTCATTTTGTGGACAACACAAATACTATAGGAGCAAGTAGTGTATAATACAGCAATCTGTGGACTCTTTAGATGCATTTTCACTGCGGTACTATAACCCAGCAATAACGAGCTATGATGAGTGTTCACATGATATATGTGTCAAATGTCGTCTTTTGTAGAACAATCTCCCGATATACAATGTAAAAAATTTACATTTGCCAGTAACTACAAATGCCCTATCGGTAGTCAGTAAGGAAAGGTTCATGTAAACAAAAGACAATGTTTGTTTATCAGATCAGATATGGAGTCCTACAGACATAACGTAATGTCTTTTGAAGAAGTTTAACTACACGGTGAGTGAGAGTCGAGAATGCAAATGAACTACAGACATTTTAATCACTAGGAGTCGGTGATAGACAAACATCATCCTAACTTAAAATTAAGTAGCAGCATTATGTTGTTAAATACAATAAGTTAATAAAGAGGGGAAAAGGATAAGATATACGTGTACCATAGGAGAAAGCAAACACCACAAACAGCAATGGGAAATAATTGATAGGTTTAGTTTAAAGAGCAATGCACAACATTGTGTGTCAAAAGCATAACACGAAAGGTTCACAATGCTGTTTGATTCGAAAGTAAGATAAAATAATACAGCTATTAGATGGATATCAGCTGTTATTTTATGTGAACGAATAATGTTGTCAAGAAATATATCTATGAATATGAAGATTAACTGACCGAGAGACGATCTAATAGATTTTTAGCTGTCCATTATTAATATTGTTCAAATATTGGCACATGCAATAGAGAAAAGTTATTTTGACGTAAAAAAAATAAAGCGTGACATCCAGGACTACAAATTAGACAGACGCAAAAATGTCCTACGAGAAATTTATAGGAAAGTTTGAGAGGTCCTTCATTGTGAAGAGTATGTAGAGGTAAGAAATGTTAAACAATTCGACCAAACCAAAAGTGATTGCGTTTTTAGTCTTTTTTTAGTTCTTGAAGCATATTTAGTTTTCATGTTGTACTCATTTGAGTTGGAGAAAGCAAAAGAAAAGTACTATTGTTTTTTTAATTATAAATAATCATAAAATTATATATAGCTTTCCCTATCTCAGTTTCAGGGATGCATGAAAGTGTTCCAACTAACATCGACAACCTGTACAATGAAATGTGTACTAACTGCCAGTACTTTCAATGTTTGTGTAACTCTAGGGTAGTACTAAACAATTCGTGTTCACAAAACAAGGAACAGTGGTGTACTTTTTAAAATGACTAATATCTGTACACAAACCTAATTCATTAACTCGTTACTTGGATAGATTTATCGGTTGTTCGGATGTCATAGTTTATTAACCATAATTCATTAACTCGTTACTTGTTCACACCTGGACGTCATATAGTACGGTACACAAATGAATTCAATGAGGTTGAATGAACAATACAAATACAGCATGTATGGCCTCCAGTGAAAACATTATCATGTCAGAGTGCTAACCTTGCTATTCGCGAACAACAGTCCCACACCTTCCATACAGACTTGCAAAAGTCCTCCTTGTCCCGTTTTCATATCCTCGACTGGGAACTCACCACCCAAATCTGCTCCAGGGAATGGGGCATTTCCTCGAGACGCAGCTCTCTCCATGGCTTCTTTGATAGCTTGATACAACTGACGGCACTTTCGTGAATGATATTTATGAAGCTGCGATTGTCCTCCGTTTCGTCTCCAAAGACATAATACTTTCGTCTTTGGACTGTATGTCATGTTTATCAGTCTTTCCCACCACCATCTGCGTACATGGAAATGTCCCATAAATGAACACGTCAAGTGCCTACGTTTTTACCAAGTGGAAATGAAAATCCCGTACCTTTCCACAATAGCACCTGCAACATTCCGAAGCACTAGTCCATCATCCCTAACTTCCATAAACAATAAATCCCCAATCGGTTCTGATCCTGCATGAACCGCAAATGTTTGTCTATGAGCTAGTCGTGATCCCGCTGGTTTCAAGTCCACAGCATTCCCACGCTATAGTTGGTTGAAAATTAAAACACGTTTATGGAATGAGTCACAAAGGAGCGAACTCCATAGTAAAAAAGAATACCATACCAAATGGGTGATTTGATCCAGCAGCTGGTTGATCTCTTGACTGTACACTAATCCCATGTGACATTTGCCCAGCAACCGTCGCACTTTCTGCCTAATTTCTTGTCGATTCACATCCATCATGAGCATGAAAGCCACCAAGTTAAACAACTGGGTAGCCAACAGACGGTCCTCCTCGTGTTCCAGTCTTTTCTTCTCACTGTCACTCAAGGACTGGTACCGGTCCATCATTTCCCGAGGCCCTTGATCCATGCCCACTAGTTCCCTTTCTTGTGCCACTGCGTCCAGGAAGACATCTTCCCAGAACTGCATTTGATCGCAAAGACTAGACCGTTCTTTCACAACCCCTTCGAATAAGTACATTCGCCCGTTTTCAGGACTGGTTGGAGAGCTTCCTGTGGGAATCAACGACCCCGCATGATACCGTAGTCCAGCAGCCAGTGCTGATTTGCTAGACCAAACACTTGGGCTTCTTTTCCCTCGACCTGATCCCTATTTTATGCATTACCAACACTTATAGTAAGAATCCTGTAACATAAAAACCCATACAGTTAATATGAGCAATTGCAGAATGTCTAACCTGCTCAAGTTCAGTATCTGACACAGTTGATCGGAGCGACATTTGTGACAGCCGACTGGAAAGTTTGGGCTTGGCTCCTTGAGACGGCAGTTGAAGCCCATGTGGTGGCCAAGATGGATTCACAACCACATTGCCCAAGGCCGGTGAAGCAGGAATGCTTCCTTCTCCAGGACTCTCGATCTTTGGAGATAAAATGATTCTTAATGGTTCTTACAGACTCAAGTTCACGCCGATAGTAACAGCCAAATCGTCAAGAGAAAGTAAATGAAAAATGCCAGAGGAAAGACTTACATGTGACTCTGATGAGCTCAAACGTGCCATTAGAGATTGCTTTTTACTATGCAGCATATCCTTGAAAACGTCTGTTGTGCTAACGCTCTGTTGTAGGCTTTCCACTGTACTGTCAACTAGAGTTTAGAATAGAACATCAGTACATAAAAATCACTCACTCAGCCAGTCAGTAGTGTTGTATGTAACTAACTAACTAACTAACTACAGGCTTGCAGCCATATTAGACGTCCAACTGGAAGGTATTATTTAGTTAGGGAAAGTAAAAGTTGAAATAATTAAAAGGAGAACATACTGGGTTGCTCTCCGGATTGAGCGGAAGGACGTCGAGACGGCTCTGGTGAGCCTTGTGCAGAAGAGACAGGAGATCCAGCTCCTGACACACCAGGACTCAACATATTTGGGTCTAAATACTGTGAATGTTGTGAGTGCTCCGTGAACTCACTAATGTCTTTGGTCCAAAAATGCGTGTGAGCAATTTCCATTACCTACATACAGATAACAAACAACAGGGAAGAGCGAGGATTAATAGCCGAAATACACCACAAAGTTCATATCTACAAACATGGGAAAATTAATTAGTTACCTGGAAAGCAGACGCCATTCCACCTAATCCTCTGTTTGCATAGCTGTGCTCCAAACCGCTAATTAGGAGCTGTAGAATCTTCAGCATCCCTTTCCACACGGGCTTTGTAACCATCTGAAATCACACAGAAGGAAGGATTTTAGTGGAGATCTATTTTCTATGTTTCTTACATCAGATCTCATCTCATATACCATTCATGCTTAACGTGTTTTGCAACCTTCAGCATACTCTTAATTAGCAATAAATTAACTATGGAACAAAGCAAACAATTTAACTTACAACATCGTCAATATGATCATCTGGACCAACTTTCTTTTCGAGAGTTTTATTCAATTTTGCCACCATCATGACCCGGTAACTTTCGTCTTCCAAAAGCTTCTTTAGTCGACCAACTTTGAGCCATCCAACTCCTTCTCCAGCCAACACCTGATTCGCTATCTATTAACAATAATTGAATGGGTAATGCAGTCAGTTATTCTTCAAAATAAGTAGAATACAGGTGGCTAATAATTCATTTTTAACTATACATTACTAAAAATTGGAATGAAAGCCATATAACATCCTACTCATTAGCAAAAGACCAAAAGATATACCTCTGCAATAAATGCTTGATTTTCGGCACTCGTACTATTGCTGGCTTGGTTGCCAGCCAATTTTTGCATCATTTTGAACTCTGTGCCTCCTTTTTTGGGATGTAGATGAGCAGTGGTGTGTCTAATCAATGAAGATCGCTCCACCAATCCTTTTCGTCCGGTGGGAAACGGGCCATGGGAATGGAGCATGGAAGACTCTTTTTGGCTAGAGCGCATCACAGCGGTTGGCAAAGAACCTGTACTCCCAGCCATCGACGGAGCTGGACTGCCCGCACGATTGGGACTGGGGCATGCTGAGACACTGCTTCGATTTCCTGTTTCAAACACCCAAAAATGCATGAATTCCAAAATTTGAACGCAAAATCCCAATAATAATTCCATTGCTAGTTAGTCATTATGTAATATGCGTCTATACAACTCGATAATAGCATATCATTCTTACCAAAAAGATCTGAGAACATTGAGGTCGTTTGGTTAGCTAAGCCATTGAGTTCACTGCTCATATTGGAGAAGAAATCCCGACCCTGGGGTCTATTTCCTACATCCCCTTTGATTTGCGGTATGACAACTTTGGAGGCAGAAGAAGTAGAATCTTTCCGCTCTAATGTCTCCCTGGGTTGGCAAATGCCCTCAATACTGTCTTTACTCTCATGCGAGTCGCCCAGAGACTAAAAACCATACAGTGAGAAACAATGAGACAAAGTCTCTTGGAGCTCTATGCTTGAGCGTAAACGGATCGTATTTGTTGTTGTCATTCTCTTTACTGAAAGTAGCACACAAAGACAGACATATATGTGTGCTCTACTGTCTCTACACGCTACCTTGATTTCCAGGATTTATTTACAAGGGAAAAGACTGCCTATACTCAAAGAGTCTAGTAAAAGCAAGGCTAAATACAACTACTAACTAACTACGGCTAATAATGCACCCAGCAATGTCATACGGGTTTTTGGGACCATGAAGCCTAGATACTATACTATATGGTCGTCTATCTACCTTGAGTATTCCTTTTTTTGCAGACTTGGTTATATCTTCCCATGTATTTTTCCCGGCCGTGGTGATCTCCAGCCCGCTTTTACTAAGACCAGCTTGCATGCTCCTTCCTGCCTCTTCTGCAGCTCGTTTCGCATGACTTGTAAACTGCATCATTATTAATGTGTATGTTGAGCTCGTTCAGTATTTTTATTTATTCATTTCTTTTAAAAGTTTTCTTTTCTTCTCTACATTACGACTACATAGCATGCGAACAAGGAGCTCACTAAACTAGGTAGTAATAGTTGTCGTAGTAAGTGGGGTTTATTTTATTGGTTACCTTTGTGCCCACTTGTTCCAAGGGAGACAGAAAATTGGAGTCCTCAGCGGAGGAACCTTGCCTTCTCACTTCACTCAGTCTTTCTTTTGTTTTCATTTTTATCTGGCAGTTGTATAAAGGTCGACATTGTCATGGATACAAGATTAATGATAAAGGCCAGAAACCCTACATTCTTCTCTTAATCTTTCCAACCTGACACTCAATTAATGTGTGTTTGTCACAGTATTCGCGTAATGCAATATGCCTCTTTTTAATTGAATGCGGATATTTTTCTACAAGGTATTATATAATAGCACTCCAATCGCACCAAATTACAGCTACATAATAAAACTCTCTCAAAAATGGAAACTACACCTAAGTCATTTGTAAAAGCTCCATCACCGTCATAGAAAATACTTGCATAGTAATTAGTGCGAGTGAACCAAGAAAAGTACGCTTCAATACGTGATGGATAAACCAAACAAAAAGGGGACAAATTGTTTGGTATAAAAGTAGATAACTTTAAAATTGACTTATACATTTCGCTTTGAAAAAATTATATTCTTAACATATTTTTGCTTTTTAGCATGTATACCTTATCGACTTGGGAAAGGAGTCCTTCTTGGCTACCTTGCCGTTTAGTCTCTTTGACCAGTTCTTTAGCCTGAGAAGCAATATGACCCAAAAGACTTCCCTGACGGGACGCCTCTTTATGTTCCTTGTGACTTGAAGTTTCTGCACCAGTAGAGTCTTCTGTACCCCCAGAATCCTTGCGGTCAGATTTTGGATCCACAGAAGCTCTTCTACTTCCACTCTGGTCATCTTCTCCAGAGGTTGAGTCCGATTCCGAGTCAGAACCACTTCCAGACCCAGATGGGGACCCAGCTACAGGTTTCTCAAGGTCCCCTCCATACTGTAGTGCAGCCGGTGGGAAATATACTGAAAATAAATCAAGACTACTACAAAGTGATGTCACATTTCTATCTGCTTCTCGACTCTCTCGACTTTGTCTGGTCTCCTTGACACTTTCACCACTCTCTTCAGGGGTTGGGGCAGTTCGAGAATGAAGTTTTCTCCGATGCACTCCAGAACCTGGTCCACAGGGAGATAAATCTGACGAGGCAAGTTCCGATACAAAATCTGACAATGAGGAGTAACTAGAAGTACTCCCTTCACTCTCTCCTCCTTCGGAATCTGAACCACTTTCATCTGATAGAATCCATTCAACGTGATTAAAACCAATTAAAATTTGAAGGAAATCATACAATTCGAACTTATTAAAATGCTATAACTAACCAGTAGGAGGACCAGATATCTTATTAGCATTGCGAAGTACTGAACACAAGCTAGACACATCACCATGAATGTTGAACTTGACAGTTTCTAGTGTATGAGCAAACCATTTGGCTTTGTCTCCTATAATTGCTGGATCATACACTCCAGTCTGAACCCTGAGAAATGCCAAGTTGGTGGGCGCAAGACTCCACTCGGCCAAATATTCCACAGCCTTCAAAATGAAATGCCACAGTTTAGACTGGCTGACTATACCATTTAAATAAATGTACTCTAATCACTCCCTTGTAATTACAACACACCTGAGTGGTGGAAAAGCGACATAAGAACGGTGACGGTGGATTCGGTCTGGACCGTAAAAAACTAGAAATCTGAAAGGCTACAACTGGTCGGGGATAGAGCCTAAGAGTCCGTGTGTGCTCACTGAAATTGGCCAGCATGTTGGCAGAATTGAAAAACCGAACCTGCAGTGCAAACAGCATAACATACAAAGTGAAGACGAGAATTTCTTATCTTTTTATTATTAGCTCATCACATCATGGCTAGGCCATGAAATGAAAGAAGTAGTGAAGCTAGCTAACTCTGCTGGGATTGGGCATACCATAGCAATCCGAGTTGCTACATCCACGGAATCCACGTCATTTCCATATATTAGAGGATTAAACGAGGTGGGCAAACGAGCACCATGTTGACCTGTGCTTTGCTGACTTCCCGGCACACCGGCAGGAGAGGGTATGCTCGTCCCAGGAGTGGATGATGATGGAGAAGATCTAATATCACTGCCCTGGGACTCTTTCCGTGGCTGTGAATGACTAATGGGAGTCGGAGTGTCTTCTTTGCCTATCTTGGCTGTGCTCGCTGGTGGAGAACTTATTGCCTGGGATGAACTAAGTGGATTCGATGGTGAAGATGAGCAAGCCTCTCCTGTTCCAGAATGTGATTTGAGCTCAGGAAAAGGTGCTGACGACATGCTCGCCAATGCCTATAGATTAGTAGCAGAGTGAATTTCATGGGTACAGTCCAACTTTCGAAGTTCTACAGTTTTTCTACAAATAGTATGCACAAACTGATACGGTGCGATGACAAGATACTTACAAATTAGGAGCGCACTGTCGATCAATATAATAAAAGGCGATAGTTTGATAGAAGACAAGATCAATCAATTCATTCATTTACAGTACTAAAAAACTACGGAAGCATTGAAAAGTTCAAAAAAAAAACGTTCTTTATCTAAATCCATTTTTGCTTTGTCCTTTTTGTTGGACACAGGACAGTTGGCTGGGAATCTTTGCAGCTTTCTGCAAGCAGTGGAGTGTAGAGCACAACTATTACTGTTATTTTCTGCATGACAAACCACGGAAAAGAATGTGTGGTTGGTTTCAAAGCGCTGCTCTGCTGTTGGCTTATTCATGCGACACAGAAGCATGCACAAAGTTTTCTTACATTTATTGGCTCCAGTGTGAAATGAAATGAAATTTGAGTTTAATAGCTTAATAGTGATCATAGTGAATGGAACATAATAAAGGAAGGGATGTTGGGATGAGAATAATTTACAATTGGATTCGTATTTACAAGATTCGTGTTCAAGATAAGGACTGACACTGACACCTTCGCAAATTGGGTGATCCTGAAGCTATTACAGGGAAGTATTAATAAATTAAGCAAATATTTTGGGTTCGAGTATGATCTTGCTTTTAGAATACATATATTTGGGAAAGGTAAATGAAATGATTCGTACACAAATAATTCACATCAAAGGGAATTCAGCGGAAATGTTCAATATCCAGACTACTAGAAAAAGCCCGACTATGGAATTCCATGCAAGGACACTCGATCATGCGATCCCGGTTTTTCACATGATTCAATGAAATTGATTTTAACGTTTTCTATAAGTCTATAGAGTCCCCTATCAGATTTATGTACTGACGGCTACAAGGAAAAAGAACTGGGTCCATACAGCCGTTTTATGCAAATACGCACAAACATGAAGAGGAATCCAATATTATGTGAGGCATGTGTGTTGGAGGGACGCGTACGCTTAGAGGTGAGCATACAAATTTCTCATCACATCAAAAAGTTGGGGTTTTACAAAACTTTAATGGACAAAGCATTGTACATCTTGCAGGGATCCTTTTGAATTCATGTTCATGCTTTCAGAAAAGTTTCAGGCATTCCAATTCACGAACTCTCAATATATCCAAGGAGAGAGGAGAAAGAGAGAGAGAGAAAAATTCAAATGAAAGCGTACATTACTTACTATACAGGTTTCATTTCATCTACTTAAACACATCTCAAGGCTTCATAAATACAGTCACTACCAAAATAGTGCAAACAAAGATCCTTCTAGTCTCTAGTAATGTAGAAAAAGTGCGATTTATAAAATAATGCTAATGACATAGAGAGAAAGGTTTTGCTAACATTGGGATTTTCCATGGAAGACGGCATGAAATTGACCTGCAGGTCCATGTGATTCATGGCCTGCTCACGGGCAACAGTAAAACAGACAAAAAAAGAGAATAAATCAGTCAATTGAGATTACATAAACATCATCGTGTTACCACCACATACATACATGACAGGAACAATTGCTAGCTAATGACTACAACTACTGTGACAGAGTCTTGTGTGTATAATAATAGTAATAATAAATCCAATAAAATATAATCAACAAAGTATGCACACATTATATTTTGGAACAGAATGACAGGTTTGTGTGCACTTTTCCAGTACATTTCCAAGGTTGTGATTTTGAGACAGAACAATAATGTGTAGGGGTTAAAGAATGAAGATCAAGCATGAGCGTGTGCATCTTAAAATGTAGACATCAGTATTGGAAAGCGTTAGCGCATTATCTCTTTACAAACAAATATGGGCAAAATGAGACAAATGCAATGCCCCTCATTTTCAGGCTTTAATAACACTGTCAATGAAGATTTGTGGTTTTATTTAAGATATTGCATTTAGTAAGTGAGATGTGGTACTGTCAAAAAATCCTTCGGTTATTGCTATCACATTTCATACTTAAATTGTTGTCCCATGAATCAAGTCAACTGGCTTTAGATATCTGATTTGAATGAATAAATGCAATAGTTCGTGTGCTTCGATTATAATTTAGTGTGTATGATTGCCAAGCGGAAAGAAAACTTACCTGTTTGAGATGATTTCGTAAAATAGACGCCTCTGGTTCGGGAAGAGCAGGAATGAAATCATTCCCATCTCGGTCTGCAACAGTAGGTCCTGCGATTCTATTGGCATCTAAGTCAACCAACCAAACGTCTCCTGGAAGCCTGCAGTTCCATCAATTCATGAATGAGCCATTTTGGAAATACGTTGGTTTTAAGAACAGTACAGTTTGCAACGCGAAAGGGTGCATATTTAAGTCTCTAAATCTGATGTATCGGACGATTCAAAACAACATTGTTTTTGTTATTGGGAATTACTTACGCATCTAGACTTGTTTATTCATGCCCTGCATCTCAAGCTTTGCAAGAAGGTAAGCATTCAGTAACAAACACAAATCATGTAACGAGTAAACAACATGAGGATATTTATTTAGATGGGATAGATTGTTTGTTTGAAACCACAATTTTCTCACTTAAAAATTTTTATGTTCTGAAAGAATATATCCTACTGATATTGAATGATTGTCAAAAAATTTGAATGAACAAAACACTGTGTCAAACACATTTAGTCCAGATACGGACGGCAACCAATTTAATTGCGAATTAAATTAATACAAAATCTTTTTTTTTGTACCTGAAATGCTTCTTGTAAGGCAGAAAGCTGGCAGGAATCCCGATTATATACGGTGTAGGCGCTAGCAGCAGTTGCTCTGCAGATCCCATACAAGTGGGCAGTAATGGAATGACCGGGAACATATACTCCAGCGGGTACAACATGGTGACTAAAGCCATAACAGACATGGAAAGAGCACTGTAATCCCTGGATTGTATCACAACCTGAAAGTTCAATACGAATATTATGCTCAGTTGAGAGATAAACAACTGTACATAGTAAATAGCATATAGGAAGCGGTGTTCGCATTAAGTTCGGAAACATGATTTTCGGTAGCCATCATATTCGGGATTAAAGATTCGGAATGCATAATAATAGGATTGCATCATTTTCGGAAAGCCATATAAAGTAATGTTTTACTAAAAACCACAATTGAATCACATTCAACATTCAACTACATTCTTGAAACAAAAATATTAATTCGTTTTACTTTTTTTGGCTACTGGAGAACTAATAATTTAAAAGTGTCTGTATTTTTTGATAATACTGATTTTTAATGTATTTGGTCAACTTATTTGGCAATATGTAAAGTTGAATATGATAATTGAGCGCCAATATTTTCAAGTATTCTTGCAGAGTCTTTTTTCACATCATCGTTGCTAACTTTCATAAAATTACTAGGCCCACACCTCAGTAACCACATTGAATACGTCTGTTTCTTGCATCCTTAAAACTTGCCGTAGGTCAGAAAATTTGCAAATCATTGAAAATTCAGTGTTCAATAAAGTGTGAGTCTGGTTAAAAGGCGGCAAGTTATAATTAGTAAACCGAGCCCAAGTTTTCTCGAATATTATGCCTCCAGTAGATACTTTTCGAATATATGCGTTCAGAGTTTTACGCGTTACGATTACGAACAAGATGCGTCTGAATACAATGCTTTGAAATTTGATCCGATAATTATAGGAAGCAGCTTAGTTAGTTTAGACTGTAAGTGTACACTAGGAAAGAATTAATTAATATTTAGACAACTTACTTTGCATTCAAGGAGAATCAGTGTAAGCACTTTGAGACAAGACTCCACACCAAGGAGTTCTAATGGTAAATGCAATGGGAAATCAGTCAAAGAAAATCTGGTTTTATCAGGAAGTGCAAAAACAAAAGCTGGGTGGATCTCTGGAGGAAAAACTTCGAGCTGAAAATTAAAGAAAAAACATATGAAACAAAATGATCTCACGTTCCAGCCGTGTCAATAGGGGTAAACCTATGTCGTGTACTATTGTAGATTTCTACGCTCGTACTTCTCCCAGCTAGTCAAATCAGTAAGTGAAGATGGAAAGTCTGCTCTGATCGGCTGGGAAAAGTTCGCACGTAGAAGTCTACGATAGTACACGGCATCGGGTGTACCCCTAATGTACGTCAAAAAGTACAACAGTAGTTGTTTAGTAATGAAAGCGAAAGTTTTCTCAGTTGTGAGCTGTCACACATCCTGTTCATAGTTATAGCTCACCTCGACCTTAGTACTGGAAGGTACAGACACAGGAGCACTTAGGAAACGTAGAATCCATGTTTCTATTTCTCGTACGTCATGAAGAACAATGGAAGAAGCAGCTTCTATATTTTTGCCCGTCAAAACGTTCCACAAGCTGTCCCTATATAGTGAAACAATAATAGTTGCATTCTTCGACCCCTGGCTAGACATGACATGACAATGGCAATGTCACTAACTTGCACAAGTAGCAAGAACTTGCAACAAATTTCACACTTAATGCAAAATGCGTGTTAACGTACTTTCAGCATGTGACTGCTGGCTGGTGACTGGGAGTGAGTGTTAATGCTCCCACCATAATAGTTAGTTTGTGCTTTAATAAGTTACCATAAGAGCTCATACAAGCTTACATATTTATAGTTGTACAAGATTTAAAAACGAAATAAAATTACCCCGTGAACGTTTAGCTAGAAAAACTACGACCCACAACTAATTTAGTAATTAAAAACATTGGAATAATGCGAAGCGAGAAATACTGCAGAATCACTAAATGAGCTATAAATAAACCTCAGCAAGAGGGTATACCGACGAAGCCTGGTTATAAGGAATTATTTATATTAATATTACAAAAAACCAGTAATAATAATTAGGGGTTTTTATCGTTTTTCGGTAGTCTCATCAGCTAG
>Ga0210040_10002553_pt1 | contig 25569 bp, 19 predicted proteins | sample CryGeyCG12114_NA_FD_185462 | JGI IMG/M metagenome (GOLD analysis project Ga0210040, IMG submission 185462) | Groundwater microbial communities from aquifer - Crystal Geyser CG19_WC_8/21/14_NA (SPAdes) (version 2) | ecosystem: Environmental > Aquatic > Deep subsurface > Groundwater | place: USA... | reverse complement strand
CTCTGCCGCGTACGGGGCGATCTCCCGCTCGGCGATCTCACGGACCGCCTCCCTGATCGCCTCGTGCTCCTCGGTCAGCGCGTACAAACCAGCGTTGTTACCCACGAGTAGATGTTAGGCCCGAGCCGGCGGCTCGGGAAGCCGCCTCACCCTCAGGGAGCGATGCGGTCCTGCAGCACGACATCCCGGGCGAGCACCGAGTCGGCGAGCTCGGCCTGGAACCGTGCCACCGCCGCCCGCAGCCGGTCGTCGCCCGCGGCCAGGATGCGCACCGCCAGCAGCCCGGCGTTCCGGCCGCCGCCGATGGAGACCGTGGCCACCGGCACGCCGGCCGGCATCTGCACGATCGACAGCAGGCTGTCCAGGCCGTCGAGGCGGTCCAGCGGGCGCGGCACGCCGATCACCGGGAGCGGGGTCGCCGCGGCGATCATGCCGGGCAGGTGCGCCGCTCCCCCGGCGCCGGCGATGACCACCCGCAGGCCCCGGTCGGCAGCCGTCTCGGCGTAGTCGAGCATCCGCCGGGGGGTGCGGTGGGCGGAGACGACGTGCGCCTCGTAGGGGACGTCGAACTCGGCCAGGGCCTGGGCAGCGGGCTCCATCATCGGCCAGTCGGAGTCGCTGCCCATCACGATGCCGACGATCGGGTCGCTCATCCGTCTGCCCCTCGGTGGTCGTCGTCGTCGTCGAAGGCGAAGGCACTGTCGACGACGCCGTCGGCCAGATAGCGGGCCGCGGCCACGGCGCGGGCGCGCACCTCGGCCAGGTCGGCACCCAGGGCGGTGACGTGGCCGAGCTTGCGTCCGCGGCGCTGGCCCTTGCCGTACCAGTGCAGCTTCACGTCCGGCCAGTGCGCCATCAGGTGGTGCACTCGCTCGTCGAGGCCCGGGCCGGCCCAGTCCGGCTCGGCGGTGTCCCCGCCCAGCACGTTGGCCATGACGACGACCGGGGCGGTCATCGCCGTGGAGCCCAGCGGATAGTCCAGCACCGCCCGCAGGTGCTGCTCGAACTGACTGGTGCGGGCGCCCTCGATGGTCCAGTGCCCGGAGTTGTGCGGGCGCATGGCCAGCTCGTTGACCAGCACGCCGTCCGCGGTCTGGAACAGCTCCACGGCCAGCATCCCGACCACGCCGAGGGCGTCGGCGATCCGGACGGCGAGCTCCTGGGCGACGGTGGCCAGCTCCTCGGACAGCCCCGGCGCGGGCGCGTAGACCTCGTTGCAGACACCGTTCCGCTGCACCGTCTCCACCACCGGCCAGACGGCGACCTGGCCGAAGGGCGAGCGGGCGACCTGTGCCGACAGCTCGCGCACCATCGCGACCCGTTCCTCGGCCAGCAGCGGGCCGTGCCGCTCGAGGAGGTCGGCCACCTCGTCGGGACCGTCGACGACGAACACGCCCTTGCCGTCGTAGCCGCCGCGCGGGGTCTTGAGCACGACCGGCCACCCCACGTCGTCGGCGAACCGGGTGACGTGGTGCACCGTGCGCACCTCGGCCCAGGCCGGTTGCGGCTCACCGGCCGCGGCGAGCGCGCGGCGCAGCACGAGCTTGTCCTGCGCGTGCACGAGCGCGGCCGGCCCGGGAGCGACCCGGTGGCCGGCCCGCTCCAGCGCCTGCAGGTGCTCGGTCGGCACGTGCTCGTGGTCGAAGGTGACCACGGTCGCGCCCTCGGCCAGGCGTTGGAGGTCGGCGAGCTCGTTGTGGTCGCCCAGGACGACGTCCGCCGCCACGAGGGCCGCGGACTCGGCGGAGTCGGCGGCCAGCACGCGGAGCGACTGCCCCAGGGCGATCGCCGCCTGGTGGGTCATCCGGGACAGCTGCCCGCCGCCGACCATCGCCACGACGGGTAGGCCGGTGCAGGAGTCCGGGGAGGCGACCACCACGGCACGGTAGCGGGTCGGGGAGCTCGCTCAGGCACCACCCAGCAGAGCGTCCCGGATCGCCCGGCCGGCCACCGCCGCCGTCTCCGGTGTGGGGTGGACGCCGTCCGCGCTCCCCCCGGGCAGATACCTGCCGTCCTCGGAGACCCCGGTCCAGGGATCGACGAAACCCCAGCCCCGTTGCTGAGCCAGGACCGCGGCGTGGACGTTGAAGGCCAGTCCATCCGCCGGCCGGCCGTCCAACGGCGGGATGGCCAGCAGCACCGTCCGGTCGGCTCCCACGGTGGCCGAGATGGCGGTGAGGGCCTCTTCGGTGCGGGCCCACGGGATCCCCGCCTGGACGTCGTTGGTGCCAGCCATCAGGAGCAGCACATCGGCCGACAGGGCGGTCACGCCGTCCTGCATCTGCGCGCTCGTGGCACCAGGGACGGCCCACCCTCCCGTGAAGTCCAGCGGCAGACCCTCGGCGGCCGGCACCCAAGACATCGCTCCGGGGTGCCGGGCACTGTCCAGCGGCCCGGTCCCGGCGGTGACGCTGTCACCCACGACGACGACCGTGCGAGCGTCGCCGGTCGCGGGCGCCGACTCCTGCGGGCGGTGAGCAACGCTGCTCGGCGCCATGCTCGCCGGAAGGCCGGCCAATGCATCGGGCGTGGCGCCGCAGCCGACGAGCAGCACGAGCAGCACGAGCAGTGAGGAACACATGAAGACACGCGCCGGGGAGGCTGGCGCAGGGGTCCGGTCGCGGTGTGGCATGACCTCATCATCGAGGAGCCCCAGCAAGTCGCCACCCGACACCGGGTGCCATCGACGTCACCAAGACCCACCCGCGTTCACGTACGGTGCTCCAGGTGGCGCGGATGACCCAGCGGCTCGGCACGACGTGGCGCCTGCTGGTGAAGGAGCTGGCCGCCTTCGGCGTCGTCGGATCGGTGTGCTTCGTGATCGACCTGGGACTGTTCCAGGTTCTGTACGCGCACCTCGGAGTGGGCGCGGTCACGGGGCGGCTGCTGTCGACGTCGGTGTCGATGTCAGTGGCCTACGTCGCGCACAGGTACTGGTCGTTCTCGCACCGGGCCCGGACCGGCATGCGGCGCGAGTACCTGATCTTCGCCGTGGTGAACGGACTGACCCTGGGCCTGTCCCTGGCCATGGTCGCCGCGGTGCGTTACCCGCTGGGGCAGGACGGAGCACTCGTCTTGCAGGTGACGAACGCGGTGTCGACAGCCGCCGGTACGGCGATCCGATTCGTGTCCTACCGCCGCTGGGTCTTCGTGGCGCACGACCATCCCGTCACGGGGCGCGAGGAGCGTGCACCGAGGCCCGCTCCGGAGCGCGCGATCTGAGCGTTCCAGGGTCTCGGGGCAGGACCGCGGTCCCCGGCGTGGCGCCGGGGACCTCCGGTGAGCCTCAGATGTCGATCGAACGCGGGAGCATCCGCCGCATGCCGCGACGCGCCGGCTCCTCCACGAAGCGGTACAGCACCCATCCCGCGACCACTGCGACCGACATCGTCCCGAGCAGCAGGAGACGGTGCGACAGAGACCGCACGTCTGTGGCGAAGGTGGTCTGTCCCAGGATGAACAGCATGAGGTCCAGGAAGAACCAGTGGGCGAGGTAGAAGGCGAAGGAGACCTTCCCGCCCCAGACCAGTGGCCGGCTGGACAGCACGCGGGAGATCCCGCCCGAGGTGAGCGCCAGCGAACCGATGAGGACGGCGAACAGCGGCACGACGATCACCGACTCGGTCGATCCCCACAGCGAGTGGCCGTCGTAGTTCCACTCCTGGCCGAAGCGGGGGCGCCACACCGGGTCGAACCGCTGCAGCAGGTAGATGACTACGACGATCGCCGTCATGATCACTGCCGGGCGCAGCAGGAAGGGCAGGCGACGGGGGGCGCCCGCTCGCTGGACGATCAGCGCGACGAACGCGCCGGCCACGAACTCGGTGAGCACGCGCAGTGCGACGATGCCCGGCACGATCTGGTCACCCGTCCACGTCAGGTCCGCCCCGTCGTCCAGGGACGCACCGATGATCACCATCGGGACCAGGACCACGCCGGCCAGCACGGCCAGTGCCCGACTGCTCAGCGCGGCCCGGGCGCGCACCAGGAACACCACCAGGAAGCCGAACGCGAGGTAGGCCATCCACTCGGCGCTGATCGACCAGTCGACCGGGTTCCAGTCGTGGTGAGCTGACCCCCAGGCCTGGACCAGGGCGAGGTGCGCGAGCAGACGCTGGACGTCCAGCGAGCTTGCGTAGCCCGGGTCTCCGGTGACCCAGGTCTGCGCCACCCGGTAGACCCCGTAGACGAGCAGCATTGTCGCGGTGACGGGCCAAACGCGGGACAGCCGGAGCCAGAGGAAACCGACGATCTTCCGCGGCCCGAGCCCCACGGCCATCCGGTCCAGGTGGGTGAACGTGAGGATGAAGCCGCTCAGGATGAAGAACAGGTCCACACCGAGGTGGCCGACGTTGAAGAGCGGGGTCAGCGGCCAGCTCCACGGGAAGCTCTCGATGAGATATGGCCGGAAGTGGAAGCAGGCCACCCAGAGCGCCGCCAGCGCCCGGATCCCGGTCAGCTGGGGGATCACCCGCCGCACCCCGCGGGCTGCCGCTCCCCCGACGACCTCGGAAGGATCGGCAGTCGCCGACCCGATCAGCGGCGGCGCGCTCACCGCCGCCGAACCGTGCCGCCCAGCCAGGCGGCGTGTTCCGAGGATGACCATGTGACCGTCACTTCCGTCTGCTGCGAATCAGGGCCAGATCTAGTGAGGTTCGTCGACGCGGGTCGCAGCCGCCGGACACCTCCACTGGACGCCGCGACGCTACAACGCGGCACCGCGACGGACCGGTACGTCGCTGGTCGACGACCGCGCCCCGCCCCGCCCGTCACACGGCCAACTCCTGTCGCTTCGACGGCCGGCCCGACCGCTCCCCGGTCAGCTGGCCAGGCGTGACCCGTGTCGACCCGCGATGACCTCCAACCGGGAGGTGATGCGGATGCGCAGCTCCTCCACGTGGCTGATGACGCCCACGGTGCGGCCCCCACGGCGCAGGTCGTCGAGCACCGTCATGACGGCGTCCAGGGAGTGGGGGTCGAGCGTGCCGAAGCCCTCATCGACGAAGAGGGTGTCGATCTGCACACCACCGCTCTCCGCGGTCACCACATCGGCCAGCCCCAGGGCGAGCGCGAGGGACGCCATGAAGCTCTCACCGCCGGACAGTGTCTTGGTGGGCCGGCGGACGCCGGTGTACTCGTCGAAGACGTCGAGCCCCAGTCCACCGCGCGCCCCGTGCCGCCCCTGGGCGTCGCTGTGCAGGAACGTGTAGCGACCGCCGGACATGTCGCGCAGCCGGCGGCTCGCTACCGCAGCGACCTGCTCGAGGCGCGCCGCCAGCACGAAGGAGTGCAGGCGCATCCGCAGGGCGTTCGACCCGCGACCGTTGACCAGGTCCGAGAGCGCACTGGCCTGCTCGGCGACGACCCGCCGCTCGTCCAGCTCGACCTCCACCTGGGTCAGGTCGCCGGTCAGCCCGTCCAGCGCAGCGGTGCAGCGGCGGGCCTCGACCAGCGCGGCCACGGCATCCTCCCGGACACGGGTGGCCGACCGGCAGGACTCGGTAGCCGACACGAGGTCCGGACGAGGCGCGAGGTCGGCGAGCTCCGGCTCGGCCAGCGTGGCGGTGACCACCGACAGCTGCTGGTCGTGCTCGGCCAGCCGGCGGCGAAGTGAGGCGGCGCGGGCCGGGTCCTGGAGCGCCGCTGCGGCGGCGAGCAGGTCATCGAACCCGGCGACCGCCACCCGCTCGGCAGCGTGCCGGCGGGCCGCCTGGGCGATCGTCCGGGCCCGCAGCTCATCGGCCTCCACCTCGATCAGGGCCTCACAGCACTCCGCCTCAGCGCTCAGCCGTCGGACTCGGGCGGGGAGGTCTGCATCGTCCCCCGTCGCAGCGTCCAGGCGTTGGCGCAGGGCGACACGCGTCTCCTCGGCGGCAGCGAGCTCGGTCCGCCGCAGCACCAGCTCCTCGCGAGCAGCCGACCAGGCAGCCGTGGCATCGTCGCGGGCGGCGAGCAGTGAGACCAGTTGCTGACGTGCGCCGGCCATCTTGCGGGCCTGGTCAGCCGCGCGCCGAGCCGCCGCAGCCGCCTGCGCCACCGCTGTCTCCTGGTCGGACAGGGGCGCCGGCCCGGCCTGAGCCCGGAGCACGGCCAGTTCACGTTCGGTCTGCTCGAGCGCCCGTTGGGCCGCGATCGCCCGGGCCTCCCGTCGGTCGACCTCGGCGCGCACGGCGTCCTCGTCGACCTGGGAGATGGGCGGACCGTCGTGCCGAGCCAGGCGCGGGTGTTCCACCGCACCGCAGACGGGGCAGTCGTCGCCGTCGCTGAGGCCGGCCGCCAGCTCGGCCGCCATCCCGTCCAAACGCCGGGTCCGCAGGTCGGCCCACGCGTCTCGGGCGTCCAGCCAGCTCTCTCGCGCCAGCATGCCGGTCTGCCGCTCCTCGGCCACCCGCTTGCCCAGCTCGGCAGCGGAACGCGCAGCCGCCAGCGACGTCCGGGCCGACTCCAGCACTGTGATCAGCCCCGGTAGCCGTGCGTCGGCGTCGGCGGCGGCCGCAACCGCGGCTTCCCGCTCGGCGATGCGGGTCGGCCAGCTAGCGGCGGTGGTCTCCCCAGCGGCGCACCGGTCCACCAGAACTGCCACCTGACGCCCGAGACGACCGACCGAACGGTCGAGCTTGGCGGCACGGTCCACGTCCGGCAGCAGTGCCCGGAGAGCGGCGCCCTCGTCGCGCAGGGCGCGGGCGAGCAGCGTGTCCGCCGGCCGTCCGGCGGCCACCTCCGCCCAGGAGAGGCGCAGCCGGGCCAGCCGCGCCTCGGCCGCCTCGGCGTCCAGGGCAGCCCGCCCCGCAGCCTCCAGCACGTCGCGCACCGGCTCGGCTCGGTCCGCGGCCTCCAGCGCGGCGCGCAACGGCACCAGCTCGCCCGCCTCGGCCCGCAGACGGGCCTGTTCCGTCCTGGCGCGGTCCCGCCGGGCGTGTCGCTGGTCGGCGACCCGGGCAGCGGCCAAGGCCGCATCGACGCGGGCCACCTCCTCGGCAGCACCCGTCGCTGCCGCCTCCCGCTCCTGGAGTCGCTCGGTGACCTCGAGGCGCACCCGGTGCAGCCAGGCCCCGGCGGACGTGTGCGCGACGGCGCCGACCAGCTCGGGAGCCAGTTCCTCCGGGACGTCGACATCGGCCACCTGCGCCACCCGGGCCAACAACGTGCTGGCCCGGGTCCGAGCCTCGTCCAGCTGCTCTCGAGCAGCGATGCGCTGAGCGGCCAGCCAGTCCTCGACCCGGGCGAACCGACCGACGTCGAAGAGAGTGCGCAGCAGCCGCCCGCGGTCCTCGGGCTCGGCCCGCAGGAAGCGTGCAAAGTCGCCTTGCGGGAGCAGGACGACCTGACAGAACTGCTCGGCGGACAGTCCGAGCCGGCTGCGCAGGTGCTCGGAGCCCTCGTCGATCCGGGTGCTGACCGCCTCCCAGCCCTCGCAGGCCCAGCGCTGCACGGTTAGTTTGGCCTGCTCGGTGGTCCAGCCGGTGCCGCGGCGCTTGGGGCGCTGCTGCTCCGGTCGCCGGGTGACCAGCAGCCGTTCCCCGCCCAGGGTGACCTCGCAGCGGACCTCGGTTCGCACCTCCTCGGCGGCGTGGTCACTGCGCAGCCGTTTCTCCTCGCCGCGCGCCCCGGGCACGGTTCCGTAGAGGGCGTAGACGACGGCGTCCAGCAATGTCGTCTTCCCGGCGCCGGTCGGACCCCAGAGCAGGAAGAGCCCGTCGCGACCGAGGTCGTCCAGGTCGACGGCGACGTGGTCGGCGAAGGGACCGAACGCGGTGAGTTCCAACTTGTGGACCCTCACAGCAGCACGTCCTCGCGGGCGACCGCGGCCAGGGCCCGGCCGAGCAGCTCCCTCTCGGCGGCCGCGGCCGGCGCACCGCGCACGTGGCTCACGAACTCCTCGACGACCTCGAGGTCGCTGCGTCCAGCGAGTCGCTCGGTGTAGCTGCGACCGTCCGCAGCAGCTCGTTCCCCGATCCACTCCAGGTGCACGCAGTGGGGAAACCGGGTCTGCAGCCGGCGCATCGGGTCGACCGGGCGAACCGGGTCGGTGAGTCGGGCAGACACGAAGTTCCTCTCCACCCCGGTGAGCTGCGGGTCGGCCAGAAGGTCGACCAGCTCGCCGCGGACCACGGACAGCGCGCGCGGCGCGGCGAGCGGGACCTCGCGCACGTCCGCCAGACCGCCGGCGTCGAGCTGGACCAGCCAGGCCTGCTTCTGCTGGCCGGCCTCACCGAAGGAGTAGGCCAGCGGAGAGCCGCTGTAGCGGATGCGTGCGCTGAGAGTCTGAGGGCGGTGCAGGTGGCCCAAAGCGACGTAGTCGACCCCGTCGAAGACCGGAACCGGCACCAGGTCGACCCCGCCGACGCAGATGTCGCGCTCACTGTCACTGGGGAGACCGCCACCGACGAAGGCGTGGGCGAGCACGACCGAGCGGACGCCGGGGCGGAGGAAGAGGTCGGCGCGGACCCGGTCCATCGCCGCAGTGAGCACCGACTCGTGGCCTCGCGCCTCGGCCAGCCCGAGCTCGTGCCGGGCCACCTCGGGCTCCAGGTAGGGCAACCCGTAGACGGCGACCTCACCGTGCTCGTCCGACAGGAGAACAGGCTCGTCGAGCGCGGAGGTGACCGCCCGCACGTGCACGCCTGAGCGCGCCATCAGCCCGGCGCCGAAGCCCAGCCGGCGGGCGGAGTCGTGGTTGCCCGGGGTGAGGACGACCTCCGCACCCGCTCGGCGGAGCATCATCAGCACCCGGTCGAGCACCCCGGTGGCATCGGCAGAGGGCACCGCGCGGTCGTAGACGTCGCCGGCCACGACCACGACGTCCACGCCCTCGGCGGCCACCACCTCTGCCATCCCCCCGAGCACGGCCTCCTGCTCGGCCAGAAGGTCGGTGCCGTGCAGGGATCGACCGATGTGCCAGTCGGAGGTGTGCAGCAGACGCATGCCCGGAACCGTAGAGCCGACCACTGACATCCCGGCGACGGTCCGCCCGTCAGCTGGTCCGCGCGTCGTCCACCGGAACACGCACCGGGGGCGCGGGCGCACGGGTCGATGTGTGGCCGCCTCGGCTGCGGTCAGCACGAGCCTGGCCGTGCGTGGCTCCATCGGTCGCGGCGCGACGGAGGCCGGCGGGGCCGCGAGCGCGACCGGACGGGGCGCCGGGACGCGGACCGGGGACCGAACCTGGCCCGACCCGGTCTCAGCCTCCCGGCCGCGCCGGAACGGGTCGTGGGCGAGTAGCCAGCGGCGACTGGGTTCCTCGATCAGACGCCAGACGACGTACGCGACGCCCAGCGAGATCGGCAGCAACTGGAGCTGGACCAGCCCCAGCGCCGCCGACCCGGCCGCGAACGAGGGGACCGAGCCAGCCAACCAGTAGGTCGCGTCCAGGAGGACCCAGTGGACGAGGTACAGCGAGAAGGAGATCCGGCCGCCGAGGACCCAGGCGTTCCCGGACAACACCCGGGCGGGCCCGCGGTCGCTCAGGGCGAGCGCCGCCACCAGAAGGGGCAGCACCAGCACGCCGACGCCGGTCCGGTCGTCCAGGACCGCGTCCGGCCTCCCGGCTGCCCAGTAGGACAGGGCGACGACCTCGGCGAGCGCCAGGGTGGCGGCGGCGGGTGCGTAGCGCCGTACGACCGCCTGCTGCGGCACCCGGCGGACAGCCAGCGCGGCGAGCCCACCGGCAAGGAAGCCCCCGGCGATCCGGAGCACCCAGGGCAGCGATGAGCTGCTCGACCCACTGGACCACGCGACCGCAGCCAGCGGCATGACGCAGGCGCACGACAGGGCGCCGATCACGACCGCGGGCCACCTCCGCATCCGCCAGAGCACCCAGACCATGGCCGGGAAGGCCACGTAGGCGGCGACCTCGACGCTCAGGGACCAGCCGGGAACCAGGTAGCTGGAGTCGAAGCTGAGCTCGCGATGCCACATCTGCGTGAGGCTCAGCTGCTCCAGCCAACCCCCGAGGGACAGCACGGGACGTTGGTCGGGGGCCCACGGGACGTTCCACCCGGCCACCAGCAGCCACCCGGCCATCACGGTGGTCAGCAGCGCCCAGACCGGCCAGACACGCGCGAGCCGAGCCCACCAGAACGAGAGCACGGCGGTCGGGGTGGGCCGCCGGCCGAGCCGCTCCAGGTGGGCGTGGACCAGCACGAAGCCGCTGAGCACGAAGAAGAGGTCGACTCCAAGCCAGCCGGAGGACAGCACGGGCATGACCGGCGCGAGGGCCGGGCCCAAGGCCTGCCCCAGGACGTCGCGTGAGTGGTGCAGGCAGACCCACACGGCGGCGAGCAGGCGAAGTCCGGTGAGGGAGCGGATCTCCGCACCCGGCCTCTGCTGCAAGTCGTCCTCCCCCGGAACGCCCCGTCGAGGAGCTGCAGCCACTCTCGCCTCGCGACGGTCCGCAGGCGCTGCGGACACGCCGTCGCGTGACTGGTGGGACCGGGGGGGGCGGACGGCCGGTCCGACTGCCTCAGAACTGCTCGGTGTCGTGCGACCAGTCGCCGTGCTGCTCTCCGAGGTGGACCGCGCCGGTGTACGCCCGGCGGTCGGCGTCCTCCTCGACCAGCTGGTTGAGGAGCTGCTGCACGCCGTCGCTGTCGGGGATGGCGGAGAAGACGCCCGGCCCGCCCTCCCCGGCCGTCTCGATGGAGAGGGTGCCGGAGTTGATCACCCGTTCCCACAGCGACTGCCGGTAGGAGACGTCGGTGATCCGTGACAGGCCGATGTCCCGGCCGTGCCGAGACAGGATCCCGGTGCGGTACAGCAGGCGGTGGGTGGTGACGACGTAGTGCGTCGTCCGCCAGCGCAGCAGCGGCACCGCGACGAACACGAGCGCGAGGACGCCGGCCGCTGCCACGACCACCAGCCGCCACGTCCCCTGCTGGTCACCGGCGGGCACCAGGGCCGCGCCGAAGGACGCCGCACCGACCAACAGCAGGAAGACCACGATCGGCCAGAAGACGGTCAGCCAGTGGGGGTGCAGGTGGCGGACGACCGCCTCGTCGGCACCAAGCACCTTATCCGGGTACGCCATCTGGACAGGATGACCGACGGACGCGGTCCCGGTCAGGCCCCCGGGCCGCTGCGCCGCACGTGTCGCACGTCGCCGGAGGCCAGCTCCACGAGCCCCGCGCCGGTGCGCACCAGCAGCCGGCCGTCCCAGTCGACCGCCTCGGCGACCCCGTCGAGCGTCGAGCCGTCGGGCATCGTCACCGTGACGCCGGCTCCGATGGTGCCGCACCAGGCGAGGTAGTCCTGAGCGAGCCCGGAGGAGACGGGGTCGCCGAGCACCTCGGTCCAGCGGAGGTAGCGGCGCTCGACGGCGCGTAGCAGGCCCAGCAGCATCGCGGCCCGGTCGACCGGGGCCCCGCTCGCCAGGGCCAGCGACGTGCCGGTGTCGGGCAGCTCGTCGGGCCGGGTGGAGACGTTGAGCCCCACGCCCACGACGACGGCAGGCCCACTGGTCTCGGCCAGGATGCCGGCCAGCTTGGCCCCGTCCCGGGCGAGCAGGTCGTTGGGCCACTTCAGCGACGCGCGTACGCCGGCGACCTCGGCGACCGCCTCGGCCAGCGCCACCCCGGTGAGCAGGGACAGCCAGGCCCGACGGGCGGCCGGGACGTCGGGGCGCAGCAGCACCGAGACGGTCAGGCCGGCCCGCGGCGGCGACGTCCAGCTGCGGTCCAGCCGACCGCGGCCGGCGACCTGGTGCTCGGCGACCAGGACCAGCCCCTCGGGCTCGTCCGCGGCCGCCCGGGCGGCCAGCTCGGCGTTGGTCGACCCGATGGCCTGCACCACCTCGACCCGCCGCCACAGCCGGCTGCCGGAGGTCAGCGCGGTGGTCAGCGCCGCGGCGTCCAGCGGTGGGCGGTCCTGGCGAGCGGCCTCCGGGGAGTCGGGCATGGTCACGTCGCCTACGCTACGGCGCTGTGAGTGCCGCCGAACTGCAGAGCGCGGGAGAACACGTCCCCGCCGATCTCGACCTGCACACCACGGCCGGGAAGCTGGCCGACTTCGAGCGGCGGGTGGAGGAGGCCTCGCACGCCGGCTCCGAGCGCGCCGTGGAGAAGCAGCACGCCGCCGGGAAGATGACCGCCCGCGAGCGGATCGAGGCGTTGCTGGACCCGGGCTCGTTCACCGAGCTCGACGAGTTCGCCCGGCACCGCTCCACCAACTTCGGCATGGACGCCAGGCGCCCGTTCGGCGACGGCGTCGTCACCGGCTACGGCACGATCGACGGCCGTCCGGTCTGCGTCTTCTCCCAGGACGTCACCGTCTTCGGCGGCAGCCTCGGCGAGGTCTACGGCGAGAAGATCGTCAAGGTGCTCGACCTGGCTGTGCGCAACGGCTGCCCGATCATCGGGATCAACGAGGGCGGCGGCGCCCGGATCCAGGAGGGCGTGGTCTCCCTCGGCCTGTACGCCGAGATCTTCCGCCGCAACGTGCACGCCTCCGGCGTGATCCCGCAGATCTCGCTGGTGATGGGCGCCGCGGCCGGCGGGCACGTCTACTCCCCGGCGCTGACCGACTTCATCGTCATGGTCGACAAGACCAGTCAGATGTTCATCACCGGGCCCGACGTGGTGAAGACGGTCACCGGTGAGGACGTCACGCTGGAGGAGCTGGGCGGCGCCCGCACGCACAACACCAAGTCCGGCGTGGCCCACTACCTGGCCGAGGACGAGGCCGACGCACTGGACTACGTCAAGGCACTGCTCTCACACCTGCCCAGCAACAACCTCGACCCGCTGCCGGTGATCGAGACCGCGCCGGTCGACATCGCGCTGCCCGAGGCGCTGACCGACGCCGATCGCGAGCTGGACACGTTCATCCCCGACTCGCCCAACACCCCCTACGACATGCACACCGTTCTCGAGCACGTGCTGGACGACGGTGAGTTCCTCGAGGTGCAGGCGCTGTGGGGGCCCAACATCCTGACCGGGTTCGGCCGGGTCGAGGGCCGACCGGTCGGCGTGGTGGCCAACCAGCCGACCCAGTTCGCCGGCACGCTGGACATCGACGCGAGCGAGAAGGCCGCCCGCTTCGTCCGCACCTGCGACGCCTTCAACATCCCGGTGCTCACCTTCGTCGACGTCCCGGGCTTCCTGCCCGGCACCTCGCAGGAGTGGGACGGCATCATCCGGCGCGGTGCGAAGCTGATCTACGCCTACGCCGAGGCGACCGTGCCGCTCATCACCGTGATCACCCGCAAGGCCTACGGCGGCGCCTACGACGTGATGGGCTCCAAGCACCTGGGCGCCGACGTCAACCTGGCCTGGCCCACCGCCCAGATCGCGGTGATCGGGGCCCAGGGCGCGGTCGGCATCCTCCACCGCAAGGAACTGGCCGCCGCCGACGACCCCGAGGCGCTGCGCGCGCAGCTGATCGGCGAGTACGAGGACACCCTGGCCAACCCCTACATCGCCGCCGACCGCGGGTACGTCGATGCGGTGATCCCGCCGTCGCACACCCGCATCCACGTGGTCCGGGCGCTGCGGTTGCTGGCGAACAAGCGGCAGACGCTGCCGCCGAAGAAGCACGGGAACATCCCGCTGTGACGATGACACCGCCGTCCTCCCGGACGGCACCGCGGCCAGGTGCCGGACCCCTCTCCGCCGAGCCGCTTCGTCGCTCTATCGCGGGACCCTCCGGGCCCCACTCCTCCCGACAGGACATCCCGTGACCGAGCCCACCGCTCCTCCCCTGCTGACGGTCGTGCGGGGCGAGCCCTCGGCGGAGGAGCTCGCCGCGCTCACCGTCGTCGTGGCCACCCTGTCCCAGCACCGCCCCCGTCGGCGGCCCACGCCGGTGGGCGCGTGGGCCTCGCGCGCCGACGTCGTCCGGACGCCGTTGCAGCCAGGCCCGGGCGGCTGGCGCGCGGCCGGACGGTTCGCATGACGCGGCGGCTGGTACTGGCCTCGCAGTCCCCTGCCCGGCTGCAGCTGCTCCGCCAGGCCGGGCTCGCGCCCGAGGTGGTGGTGAGCGGGGTCGACGAGTCCACGGTGTCCGCGCCGCGGGTCGCCGAACTGGTCGCGTTGCTCGCCTCGGCCAAGGCCGCCGCGGTGGCCAAGCACGAGGACGACGCCCTGGTGGTGGGGGCCGACTCGCTGCTGGAGTTCCGCGGCCAGCCGCTGGGCAAGCCCGCCGACGCCGCTGACGCCCGGGTGCGCTGGCAGCGGATGTCCGGGCGCAGCGGCGTGCTGCACACCGGCCAGGCGGTGTTCGACGTGCAGGGCGGCGCGGTCGTCCAACGGGACGTCGGCGTCTCCTCGACCGTCGTGCACTTCGCCGCACCGACAGCGGAGGAGCTGGAGGCCTACCTGGCCACCGGCGAGCCGCTGGCCGTGGCCGGGGCCTTCACCCTCGACGGGCTCGGCGCCCCGTTCGTCCGCCGCATCGAGGGCGACCCGTCGGCGGTCATCGGCCTCTCGCTGCCGCTGCTGCGTACGCAACTGGCCAAGCTCGGGACCTCGCTTCCCGAACTCTGGCGACGCTGAGTCCAGACGTCATGTCCGAAGGAGAACCAACGTGCAGAAGATCCTGATCGCCAACCGCGGTGAGATCGCGGTTCGCGTCGCCCGCGCTTGCCGGGACGCCGGACTCACCAGCGTCGCCGTCTACGCCGAGCCCGACCGGGACGCCCTGCACGTGCGCACCGCCGACGAGGCGTTCGCCCTCGGTGGCAGCACGCCCGGCGACTCCTACCTGGTCATCGACAAGATCATCGACGCGGCGCAGAAGTCCGGCGCCGACGCGGTGCACCCCGGCTACGGCTTCCTGTCCGAGAACGCCGACTTCGCCCAGGCCGTCATCGACGCCGGGCTGACCTGGATCGGCCCCTCCCCCCAGGCGATCATCGACCTCGGGGACAAGGTCGCCGCCCGGCACATCGCCACGAAGGCGGGCGCGCCGCTGGTGCCCGGCACCAAGGACCCGGTCGAGAACGCCGAGGAGATCGTCGCGTTCGCCGAGGAGCACGGGCTGCCGGTGGCGATCAAGGCCGCGTTCGGCGGCGGCGGCCGCGGGCTGAAGGTGGCCCGCACGATCGAGGAGATCCCCGAGCTGTTCGACTCCGCCGTCCGCGAGGCGGTGTCGGCGTTCGGCCGCGGCGAGTGCTTCGTCGAGCGGTTCCTGGACAAGCCCCGGCACGTCGAGGCGCAGGTGCTCGCCGACACGCACGGCAACGTGATCGTCGTCGGCACCCGCGACTGCTCGCTGCAGCGGCGCAACCAGAAGCTGGTCGAGGAGGCGCCCGCCCCGTTCCTCACCGATGAGCAGCGCGAGCGCATCCACTCCTCGGCCAAGGCGATCTGCGCCGAGGCCGGCTACGTCGGCGCCGGCACCGTCGAGTACCTGGTCGGTACTGACGGCTCGATCTCCTTCCTGGAGGTCAACACCCGGCTGCAGGTCGAGCACCCGGTCAGCGAGGAGACCTCGGGCATCGACCTGGTGCGCCAGCAGTTCCGGATCGCCGAGGGCCTGCCGCTGGAGATCACCGAGGACCCGACCCCGCGCGGGCACAGCTTCGAGTTCCGGATCAACGCCGAGGACGCCGGCCGCAACTTCATGCCCGCGCCGGGCCCGGTGACCCGGCTGGAGATCCCGCAGGGCCCCGGCGTCCGCTGGGACTCCGGCGTGGAGACCGGCGGCGAGGTCGCCGGCGCCTTCGACTCCATGCTCGCCAAGCTCATCGTCACCGGCGCCACCCGCACCGAGGCGCTGCAGCGTGCCCGCCGGGCGCTGGCCGAGCTGGTCGTCGAGGGCATGCCCACGGTGGTCCCGTTCCACCGCGCGGTCGTCGCCGACGAGGCGTTCACCAGCGAGCCGTTCAGCGTGCACACCCGGTGGATCGAGACCGAGTGGGACAACCAGGTGCCGCCGCACGGTGCCGCCGCGGAGAGCGACGAGGCGGCGCCGCGGCAGACCGTCGTCGTCGAGGTCGGTGGCCGCCGGCTGGAGGTGTCGCTCCCCGCCGGGCTGGCCGCGGGCGGACCGGCACCGGCCGCGGGCGCTGCCAAGCCGCGCAAGCGCGGCGGCGGAGGCGGCGGGTCGGCCGCCTCGGGCGACTCCCTCACCGCGCCGATGCAGGGCACCATCGTCAAGGTCGCGGTGACCGACGGGGCTACCGTCGCGGCGGGCGACCTGGTCGTCGTCCTGGAGGCAATGAAGATGGAACAGCCGATCACCGCGCACAAGGCCGGCACCGTCTCCGCGCTGTCCGCCGAGGTGGGCGCCAGCGTCACCAGCGGCGCCGTCCTCTGCACCATCAGCGACGGTTCCTAGCTGTACTGACCGGACAGGTTGGTCAAGCGGGTGATGGGTGGCTTGTTCCCGCAGGCGGTGTGGGGTCGGTGGTGGTTGTACTCGTGCAGCCATCCTGGCAGGGCGTCTCGGCGGGCGGTCTCTGAGTCATAGCAGCGGGCGTAGCCCCAGCCGTCGGCCATGGTGCGGTGGAAGCGTTCGACCTTGCCGTTGGTCTGCGGGCGTCGGGGTCGGGTGCGTGAGTGCCGGATGCCCAGGTGGGCGCAGGTGTCGCGCCACAGGTGGGAGACGTAGGGCGAGCCGTTGTCGCTCAGGACGCGTTCGGTGGTGATGCCGCGGGTGGCGTACCAAGCCACCGCACGGGTCAAGACGCCGGTGGCAGTCAGTGCGGTCTCATCGTCGTGGATCTCGGCGTAGGCGACCCGGGAGTGGTCATCGATCACGGTGTGCACGAACGCATGCCCCATCTTGGGGTTGGCGTAGGCGTTCTTGGGCTTGCCCGGTGTCGCGGCTCGGTTGCGCCGGCCCTGGGCGCGGCCGACGAACCGCCACCCGCCGCCATCTGGGATGTTCCCGAACTTTTTCACGTCCACGTGCAGCATCGATCCGGGGTGGTCGTGCTCGTAGCGGCGCACCCGATCTCCGGTGGCCCGGTCCAGGTAGCGCAACCGGTTCAGACCACAACGGGTGAGCACCTGGTGGGCGGTGGAGGGCGCGACCCCGGTCAGCGCGGCCAGCTGTACTGGGCCCAGCCGCTTGCGCAGCCGCAACGACACGATCCGCTTGGTCGTGGCGGGGTTGGTCTTGGCCGGCGAGTGGTGCGGCCGGGAGGACCGGTCGGTCATCGGCTCACCGGCGGCGTAGCGGCTGGCCCACCGGTCCACCGTGCGCCACGCGCACTGGAACCGGGCTGCGACCTCGGCGACCGGGACGCGCTGATCGACCACCAATCGGGCGACGGTGAGCCGAGCTCGAGGGGTCAGAGCAGCGTTAGCGTGGACCACGAGGGCCTCCTGTGTGCAGAGCGGATACCTAGGCAGTTCCACTCCACCGCAGGAGGCCCTCCCGCGTCATCCCTCAGGCCGAGGGATCACAACCACTCGACCAACGTCCCCGGTCAGTACACCTAGCCCTCGGTCAGCCGACCCCTGTCTGTCCGCTCTGCGGCGACCAGCGGATGACACCCCCCTGGAACGTCTGCGCACACGTCCCACCGGCGAGTCCGCACGAGAGGTTGCCGGTGGGGTAGCCGAGAGGGCCATGCTCCCAGCCCGAGGCCGCCCATCGGTCGCGAACGACGCCGTAGACGTCGTGGACTCCGCCGGCCGGGCTGAAATAAAGCGACCCGGAGTCGAAGTGCTGGTAGCACCCGCCCGCGACCAGGCCGCACGTCGTGTCCATGACGGGGTAGCCCAGCCGCCCGGTCTCCCGGCCCAGGGCCGTCCAACGGTCCAGGACGAGCCCGACCACGGCGTACGAGTTGGCCGGTGTCCCGCTCACGATGCCGCCCTGGAACGCCTGGACGCAGCCGTCGGCCCGCAGACCACAGGTCACCGGTCCCACGGGGTAGCCCAGCATCCCGTTCTCCCAGCCCAGCGCTTCCCAGCGGTCGCGGATCGCACCGCTGGTGACCTGGACGCCCGACGCCGGGCTGAAGTAGATCGACCCGCCCTGGAAGTGCTGGAAGCAACCGCCCCTGACCAGACCGCACACGGTGTCGGTGACCGGATAGCCCAGCGCGCCCCACTCCCAGCCCTGGGCAGCCCACCGCTGGCGGATCAGACCGATGACCGCGTGCGCCCCTGTAGCGGCCTGGGTGTAGACGACCCCGTACTGGAACTCCTGCAGACAACCACCGTTGCGTGCGCCGCAGGTGAGCTCGCCGACCGGGTAGCCCAGCATCCCGTTCTCCCAGCCCAGCGCTTCCCAGCGGTCGCGGATCGCACCGCTGGTCAGCTGGACCCCGGACGCCACACTGAAATAGATCGACCCGCCTTGGAAGTGCTGGAAGCAACCGCCCCTGACCAGGCCGCACATGGTGTCGGTGACCGGGTAGCCCAGCGCTCCCCACTCCCAGCCCTGGGCAGCCCACCGCTGCCAGACCAGCCCGACTGCGAGATGCGCCCCGGTGGCAGGGGTCCAGTAGACGACGCCGTCCCGGTAGCGCCGGAAACAGCCGCCGTCCCGCAGTCCGCACGTCTCCGGTCCGGTGGCGGTCCCCAGCACGCCCCGCGCCCCACCGGACGCCGCGTAGCGAGCGAGCACCGGGCCGGCATCGGTCTGCACGGTCACGACGGCCGCGCCGCCGTCCTGACCGGTCAGCGTGAGCGTGAAGGCACCGCTGGCGATCTGAACGGGGACCCCCACGGGCAGCGCGGTCGCCAGGTCGCCGCCCCAGCGGGACGTCCGGGACGGCGTGGGGTCCAGGAGCAGAGACGAGTCGCCCTCACCGGGAGCCTCCCGGCGCACCAGCACGCCGGCCTGCAGACCGATGCCGGCACCGGTCGTCGACAGCCATGCATCCCGGCCGGCAGACGTCCGGTTCTCGAGCCAGTAGCGGCTCCCGTCCGGCGCAGTCAGCCGGACGGCACGCAACCCGGTAACCGCGGTGAGTGGCTGGAGGCGCACCTCTCCGGGGCCGTCGACGGTCAGGTCCCTCCACTGGTCGGCCGGCAGGACCCCGAGCTGGCCCTGCTGGAGGGCGTTCAGCGTGCCGAGCTGGCTCCAGGAGAAGCCCATCACGTCGTAGTAGTCCCGGTACGAGGCCAGCTGACAGGCGCTCGACGTCGACTCCTCGGACGCCTGGTCGCACTGCAGCTCCGAGGAGTGCCCCAGCCCTAGGTTGTGGCCGAACTCGTGCGCGATGACGGAGGTCCCCGAGCCCTCGACGTAGGCGAGCCCCCCGTCGTCCAGGCCGCCACCCACCGTGCCGAGGCCGTAGGAGCACCCGGGCGAGTCGTAGGGGACGTAGACGAGCAGGTGCTTGCCGGCGCCTGCCGTCCAGCCAGCGCGGGCAGCCGCCGCCTGCCACAGGTCGAAGGGGCGGGTACAGCTGGCCGTCGTCGTCGCCCAGTCGAAACTGGCGACGACCCCGAAGCGGACCGCTCCGCCGCTCTGCTGCTCCCAGAAGTCCCGGACCGGGCCGTTCACCGCGGTCACTATCTGGCTGAGCGTCGTGGGATCAGCCGCCCGCTGGGCGGCGGTGCCAGCCGGCTGCATCATCACCACGGTGACCTCGTGGTTCACCGGCGCGGCCGTCGAGGCTGTCGCCGGCTCGTCCGCCGCGGCGAGGACCTCGCTGCTGACCACGGCACGTGCTGGTTCCAGGCCCTCGGCCGATGCCTCGTCCCGGACTGTGCGCCCCACGGTGACCTGGATCGTGGCCCCGGCATCGATGTCGGCGACGTCCTCGGTCGGCACCCGGACCGCGTCGCCGTCCTCCGTCTGCACCCAGCTGAGCAGTCCCGACCCGTCGTCGTGCGGGTGCGCGTCGTCCTCGCGCGCCGGGCCCGGGTCGGCGTAGCCCTGCACCAGTTCACCGACGACGGTCGCCGCCGGCACGCCGTCGTCGGCACGGGCGACGCCCGGGACCGCGAGGGCACCGCCGACGACGGCGGCCAGCAGCGCGCCGACGGCACGGCGCGACCGCGGGGAGAGGACAGACAGCACGCGGCGACTCCAGGCAGAGGGGACCGCCCCAGGATCGGGGACCGACCGCCAGATCGCGGGCGACCGGCCGGGACACCCGCGACCGATCACCTCAGGAAGACCCTCGGTCCTCCTGCGTCACACGGTCAGCTGTGCTCGTCCTCGATGCCCATGAGCCGGCGGCCGGCCTCGGTGATCGACCCGGACAGCGACGGGTAGATGGCGAAGGTCTGCGCCAGGTCGCCGGCGGTGAGCCCCTTGGTGACCGCGAGCGCGATCGGCAGGATCAGCTCCGACGCCCCGGGGGCGACCACCACGCCGCCGATGACCACGTCGGTGGACCGGCGCGCGTACAGCTTCACGAAGCCGTCCTGCAGGTCGCCCATCTTGGCCCGCGCGTTGGTGCCCAGCGGCAGCCGGACCACCTCGACGTCGGAGCCCTCGGTGAGCGACTTCTCCTGCACCCCGACGGTGGCGATCTCCGGGTGGGTGAAGACGTTGGCGGCCACGGTCTTGAGCCGGATCGGCGCCACCGCCTCGCCCAGCGCGTGCCACATCGCGATCCGGCCCTGCATCGCCGCCACCGAGGCCAGCTGGAAGACCCCGGTCACGTCGCCGGCCGCGTAGATGCCCGGCACGGTGGTGCGAGAGACCCGGTCGACGACGATGTGGCCGGCTTTGGTCACCTCGACGCCGCACTCGGCGAGGTTGAGCCCCTCGGTGTTCGGCACGGTGCCCACGGTCATCAGCGCGTGCGAGCCCTCGACGACGCGGCCGTCGGTCAGCTCGACCCGCACGCCCTTCTCGGTGCGCACCACCTTCTCCGCGCGGCCGCGCTCGGCGATCCGCCCGCCCCGGGACTGGAACACCCGCTCCACCACCGCGGCGGCGTCGGCGTCCTCACCGGGCAGCACCTGGTCGCGGGAGGAGACCAGGGTGACCGGCACACCGGCCTCCAGGTAACCGGAGGCGAACTCCGCCCCGGTGACGCCGGAGCCGACGACCACCAGGTGCTCGGGCATCTCCTCGAGCTCGTAGACGTCGCGCCAGGAGAGGATCCGCTCGCCGTCGGGCTCTGCGCCGGGCAGCACCCGCGGGTCGGCGCCGGTGGCGATGAGGACGACGTCGCCCTCGATCGCCTCGACGACCGCGCCGTCCCGGTCCAGCACGTCGACCTGGTGCGCGGCCATACCCCGGGTCTGCTCCGACAGCCGCGCCGAGCCGTTGACCAGCCGGACGCCGTCGGACTCGAGCCGGGCATGGATGTCGGCGGACTGGGCGACCGCGAGGCCCTTGATCCGCTGGTTGACCGCGGCCAGGTCCAGCCCGACGGTGGCCAGGTCGGTCCCGCGCAGGCCGAGGACGGCGGAGTCGCGGACCGCGGTCATGGCGCCGGCGGAGGCGATGAAGGTCTTGGACGGGACGCAGTCGGTGAGCACGCTGGCGCCACCGATGCCGTCGCGCTCCACCACGGTGACCTCGGCACCGAGCTGGACGGCGACGAGCGCGGCCTCGTAGCCGGCCGGTCCGCCGCCGATGATGACGATGCGGGTCATGGTCTGGGTCTCCTGGAGCTGGATCGACGTCTCTTCCGGCATTGTCCCTGTTCCTGGCTCCCGCGTCGGTTCCCCACGCGGACGAGCCCGGTCCCGGGACGGTCGATAGTGTGACCGGGATGGGCCTCTACGCCGCGTACGGGTCGAACATGGACCCCGCGCAGATGCTGCAGCGCTGCCCGTCCTCACCCTTCGCCGGCACTGGCTGGATCCGCGGCTGGCGGCTGACGTTCGGCGCGGAGGAGTTCGGCTGGGAGGGCGCGCTGGCGACCCTGGTCCCGGCGGAGGACGACGTCCCGGGGGTGTTCGTCGCGCTGTACGACCTGACCGAGGGCGACGAGCGCACGCTGGACGCCTGGGAGGGCGCCGACATCGCGCTGTACCGGAAGGTGCGGTTGCGGGTGCACACCCTGGCCGGCGACGTGGTCGCGTTCGCCTACGCGCTGGACGCCTTCGAGGGCGGGCTGCCCTCGGCCCGGTACCTCGGCGCGATCGCCGACGCCGCGGAGGCCGCCGGCGCCCCGGACGACTACCTCGCCGCCCTACGCCGCCGCGACTGCCGCTCGATCACCAACTGAGGCCTCCCGCTCCCCCGCGATCTTGGCGCCCGGTGAGCCGCGAGCCGGCACACCTGTGGACGACGGCTGCCGCTGGGGACAACCCGGCCGGCCACGCCGATCATGGCGCCGCGACCACCGACGCGGCGCGGCGCGTGGTCCCGGCGCCATGATCGCGGAGGAAGTCGGGGGGCCGTCAGCGGGCGAGGAAGGTCTCCAGGACCTGCCGGGCGGCCAGCGCCGGGGTCAGCTCACCGGCGAGCACCGCCTGCTCCAGGTCCGGTACCGCCGCCCGCACGCCGGGGTGCGCGCGGAGCTGGTGCTCCAGGCCGTCGCGGACCAGCTGCCACGTCCAGCGCACCTGCTGGGTGCGGCGCCGCTCGTCCAGCTCCCCCGACGCCCGCATCCGGTCCTGGTGCTCGACCAGCTTCGCCCACACCTCGGGCAGCCCTGCACCGGTCAGGCCGGCACAGGTGAGCACCGGCACGTCCCAGTCGGCGCCGTGCCCGCGCAGCATCCGGATCGCCCCGGCCAGCTCCCGGGCGGTGCGGCGGGACTCGATCTCCCCTGGCCCGTCGGCCTTGTTGACCGCGATGACGTCGGCGATCTCCAGGATGCCGCGCTTGATCCCCTGCAGCTGGTCGCCGCTGCGGGCCAGGGTCAGGAACAGGAAGCTGTCGACCATCTCCGCGACCGTGACCTCCGACTGCCCCACGCCCACGGTCTCCACCAGCACCACGTCGTAGCCGGCCGCCTCCACCACGACCATCGACTCCCGGGTCGCCTGGGCCACCCCGCCCAGCGTCCCGGCGGTGGGCGCGGGCCGGATGAAGGCGTTCTCGTCGACGGCGAGGCGGGCCATCCGGGTCTTGTCCCCGAGGATCGAGCCGCCGGAGCGGGCCGACGACGGGTCGACCGCGAGGACGGCGACCCTCGAGCCGGCCGCGGTCAGCGTCGTCCCGAGCTGGTCGATGAACGTCGACTTCCCCACCCCGGGCACGCCGGAGATCCCGACCCGGCGGGCGTCGCCTGCGTGCGGGAGCAGCACGACGAGCAGCTCCTGGGCGGCCTCCCGGTGGTCGGCGCGGCGGGACTCGACCAGCGTGATCGCGCGCGCCATCGACCGCCGGTCCCCCGCCAGCACCCCCTCGGCGAGCGCGGGGACGTCGGGTGCCGGCATCAGTGGCCGAGGCGCTGAGACAGCGTGCGGAGCAGGTCCTGGGCGGCGTCGGCGATGACCGTGCCGGGTGGGAAGACCGCGGCGGCGCCCATCTCCTTCAGCGTCGGGACGTCGTCGGGCGGGATCACCCCGCCGACCACGACCAGCACGTCGTCGGCGCCCAGCTCGACCAGCGCGTCCCGCAGCGCCGGGACCAGGGTGAGGTGACCGGCGGCGAGGGAGGAGACGCCGACGACGTGCACGTCGGCCTCCACCGCCTGCCGGGCGACCTCGTCGGGGGTCTGGAACAGCGGGCCCACGTCGACGTCGAAACCGAGGTCGGCGAAGGCAGTGGCGATGACCTTCTGGCCGCGGTCGTGGCCGTCCTGGCCCATCTTCGCGACCAGGATCCGCGGCCGGCGCCCCTCGGCCTCGGCGAACTGCTCGGCCATCGCCCGGGTCTCGGCCACCGCGCTGCCCTCTCCCGCCCGCCCCACCCTGTCGGCCTCGTCGCGGTACACCCCGGAGATGGTGCGCACCTGCCCGGAGTGCCGGCCGTAGACGACCTCCAGCGCGTCGGAGATCTCCCCCACCGTCGCCTTCGCCCGAGCCGCGTCCACGGCCAGCTTCAACAGGTTGTTCTCCAGCGAGGAGTCGCGCCGTCCCTCGGCGGCCGCCCGGGCGGCGTCGGTGAGCCGGCGCAGCGACTCCTCCACCGCCCCGGCGTCGCGGGCGGCCCGCAGCTCGGCCAGCTTGGCCTTCTGCTGGGCGAGCACGTCGGCGTTGTCCACCCGCAGCACGTCGACCGCCTCGTCGGTGGTCACCCGGTACTTGTTCACCCCGATGACCGGCTGCCGGCCGGAGTCGATCCGCGCCTGGGTGCGGGCGGCCGCCTCCTCGATCCGCAGCTTCGGGATGCCGTCGTCGATCGCCTGGGCCATGCCGCCGTGCGCGGCGACCTCCTGGATGTGCGCCCAGGCGCGGCGGGCCAGGTCGTAGGTCAGCCGCTCGACGTACGCCGAGCCACCCCACGGGTCGATGACCCGCGTGGTGCCGGACTCCTGCTGCAGCAGCAGCTGGGTGTTGCGGGCGATGCGGGCGGAGAAGTCGGTCGGCAGCGCGAGGGCCTCGTCCAGGGCGTTGGTGTGCAGCGACTGGGTGTGGCCCTGGGTGGCGGCCATCGCCTCCAGGCAGGTGCGGACCACGTTGTTGTAGACGTCCTGCGCGGTCAGCGACCAGCCCGAGGTCTGGCAGTGGGTGCGCAGCGACATCGACTTGTCCTTCTGCGCGCCGGCCTCCTTGACCAGCTTCGCCCAGAGCAGCCGCCCGGCCCGGAGCTTGGCGACCTCCATGAAGAAGTTCATCCCGATGGCCCAGAAGAAGCTCAGCCGCGGCGCGAACACGTCGACGTCCAGCCCCGCTGCCTGGCCTGCCTGCAGGTACTCCACGCCGTCGGCGAGCGTGTACGCCAGCTCCAGGTCGGCCGTCGCCCCGGCCTCCTGGATGTGGTACCCGGAGATCGAGATCGAGTTGTACCGCGGCATCTGCGTCGAGGTGAACGCGAAGATGTCGCTGATGATCTGCATCGAGGGCTTGGGCGGGTAGATGTAGGTGTTGCGGACCATGAACTCCTTGAGGATGTCGTTCTGGATCGTTCCCGTGAGCTGGTCCGGGCTCACCCCCTGCTCCTCCGCGGCGACCACGTAGAGCGCCAGCACCGGCAGGACGGCGCCGTTCATCGTCATCGAGACGCTCATCTGGTCCAGCGGGATGCCGTCGAAGAGCTGCCGCATGTCCAGGATCGAGTCGATCGCCACCCCGGCCATGCCCACGTCGCCGACGACCCGCGGGTGGTCGGAGTCGTAGCCGCGGTGGGTGGGCAGGTCGAAGGCGACGCTCAACCCCTTCTGCCCGGCGGCCAGGTTGCGCCGGTAGAACGCGTTGGACTCGGCCGCGGTGGAGAAGCCGGCGTACTGCCGCACCGTCCAGGGCTGGGTCGTGTACATCGTCGGATACGGCCCGCGCAGGTACGGCGCGATCCCGGGCAGGGTGTCCAGGAAGTCGACGTCGGCGAGATCCGCCGGGGTGGCCAGCGGCGGCACGGCGATCCCCTCCGGCGTCTGCCAGGTGGCGTCGGCAACGCTGCGGCCGCTGGCGTCGGCGTAGGCCTTCGCCCAGTCCTCGGCGGTGGCATCGGTCGTCGGGCGGCCCAGCTCCAGGCCGCCGAAGTCGGGGATGGTGGTCATGCCGACACCTCCTCATCGGAGGGGGCGGACGTGGCCACGTCCGCCCCGGGGAGCTGCTCGAGCGCGCTGCGCAGGACGGCGAGTGCGTCACATCCGGCGTACACGTACCCGTCGACGCCGTCCACCTCCAGGGACGGCGGCCCGGCCAGCCA
>Ga0210040_10002552_pt1 | contig 25578 bp, 15 predicted proteins | sample CryGeyCG12114_NA_FD_185462 | JGI IMG/M metagenome (GOLD analysis project Ga0210040, IMG submission 185462) | Groundwater microbial communities from aquifer - Crystal Geyser CG19_WC_8/21/14_NA (SPAdes) (version 2) | ecosystem: Environmental > Aquatic > Deep subsurface > Groundwater | place: USA... | reverse complement strand
CCGTAGTAAGATCAGGCATAGAAATACTAAATAACGTTCTGGTGGCACCACACCTGCACTACCGTAATTACAAAAAAGGAGTTGTATACTTTACCCATAAATATGCGATTTAATATTTAGTATACTACCTATTTTTGATTTTAAAATTACCAATATACACGAATACCAAGCGCCATAGTTTCTGATTTGCTAAATTAAGGATTAAAATAATCCTAATTACTATTCGGTTGGTTTCTAATCGGATAATTAATTAAATAATAGCCTTGGCTACTTAAATCTGGGCTTAGCAGACTTCCTACTCCCGGATTATTTTTGAACTGTAAGGCCTATTTAAGAATTTATTTGGATTACTTCGGCTTGAAATTACTGTAGTTATATAGCTTCTCAGAAAAAAGTTATAACACTAAGCATTATAAATAAACATCTATTTAGCTATAATTTATTTATAATTGATTACCTTATATCTGACATTAGTTTGACCTTTAGCTTAAATATGAGCTTTCATTTGTAATCAACTGATATCTTAATAACTTTGTAATAATTTCCCTTCTGTAAATTTCTGGCTGCGTAGTTCAATGGATAGAATAGAAGTTTCCTAAACTTTTGATATGGGTTCGATTCCCGTCGCGGCTACATAATGACCAAATTAAATCTTTGTAAATTTGCCAGTTGCAAGATTTTTTTTTGCAAGTAACAAGAGGGTAACAATTTAAAAAGCTAAGAAAGAAATAGTTCTTTATTTTCATGAATTCCAAACTCGTGCTCTTTCCAGTAACTATCACTTAATAAGGGGCAACCATTTTTGGCAGTTTTCAAAAGAGCATTATAAGTATCATTATTACTCTCTACAAAGTTTTTCCATATAAAGTAATATATATGTTTAATGACAAAGAGAGTAAACTTCAATGGAGATAAGATTTTATCACATGGTATTCTAATATTATTTAAATGGCCTATGTGAATATGCGAAGTAGAATGTATCAATGGATTATAATTATGGGGATCTACATCATACCTAATAGTAATGCTTGACATATTAAGCTGTTGTTCATCTAAAAACTGTTCATATTCTTCAAGATATAATTCTCCTATTTCATCGTTAGTTTCGTCGAGCAAGTTTAGGTTTCTTTGTATGTCTAGAAATTCATAATAAGAAATGAAAGTTTTGGGATTTTGAAAAAATGCATACCTTACTTCAGGAATATCCAATCTTTCTTTATAAGAGAACTGAAAAATTGAATTGTCTTTTAATGAGAAATCAAAGTCTAAATTTCTTACTGCTGTTTGATAAACAATATGGTAATTAGATTGCTGACTAGCAGATTTAAATTCAGATGATACTCCATTCTTATTAATGTTTTTTGTCCCGTTAGCCCCATAATGGTTAATGCTTTTCAGAAATAAAATAGACTCCTTTAAAGAAGCTTCAAATGCATTTACACTCATTCTTTCTTACCTAAAACCCTAATCTTTAAATCCGCAATAATCTCCTCTTTAGAAAGATCATGCTTTATAGATAGTTCATCAGCTAATCTTTCAATTTCATTTAAAGCTGCTTGTTTGTTATTAATGTCTTGTTTTACAGTTTTTACTTCTAGTTCGCTAGGTTGTGTAAAGACTAGGTTAAAATCGTTAGCAGCTAGAGTTTGTAACTCTTCAAGACAATAATTCACAGTTTCACCTACTCCAGTTAAAGTAACCCAAGCTTGAGCTCTTGTCATTGCAGTGAAGATTTTATTTCGTTCAGTAATTGAGTTTTTATTGGAGAATACAGCATCAATTCCAATAATATAAACACTTCCTGCTTCATTGCCTTTAGCTTTATATATGGTTGATAATGTAATATGATTGGGTACTTTAAAGATCAATGTATCAGGTGGTACAGTGGAAAGATTAAAAGTTGCAATATTATTTGACAATAACAGCTTGCTAATTAATTCAAAATAATTCTTTGCAGCTCTATTGTCTAGACACACTACATTAATATCTTCAGGATTTAACTCTTTGCTCAAATCATCCATTATTAACTGGACTACCTCCTGGCATTCATGAGCAAAACTTTCACAAGATTTAACTTTAATAACAGCTTGGTCATCTAAAAACCTATTTTTTAGCAATGGACTATTTTCTATTGGTCGGCTTATAACCATAGCGTCTCCTGTCTCAGAATTGCCCCTTTCGACTTTAAATCCTAAACTTTCCCAGTGTTCATTGTTTTCTAACCTCTGAACTATTTTGGCCTTTTTATTATTAACTGAGGGATAATTATATATACCTAGTCCTAAAGCAAATGCAGCTAAAAGAATTTTCCTAGGGTTTCTATAGCATTTATGTAAAACTAAATCTTGCAATTCGTCCTCTCTTCTAGAAAAATCAATATACCAATTTCCATCTTTATCTTGCCCAAAAGTGTCTTTCTCACTTTGAAGTTTAACATTCAAAATATTTTGGAAATCATCAAAAGCCCAAACTACTCTATTCTTAGCAGTAATTTGCCTACATATCCTGTAAAAGCTAATTGGAAAATCCTGCGCTTCATCTAATAACGCAAAGTCATACTGAGTTTTTAATTCATGAGAATTCAAATGTTCGCATGCGTATTCAAATGGATTTGATGGATTATATCTTTTAGCATCTAAAACAGAATACGTGGGAATATTATTGTTTATACAAGCATTGTAGTACACTCCCTCTAATCCTGCACCTCCCCAAGCATGCATTATGTGAATTTTATTCCATTCTGGATCTTCTTCTGCAAATTGTCTGTAAAATCTAGTTATCAAGCGCTTAATTAGGTCATTTAGGCTTTTAGTATTGTATGTATACAAAATTTGTGCATCTGGATATTGCAAATGAATCATTGCAGCTTTCATTGCCAGAATAACAGTTTTTCCTGAGCCAGCTAAACCTCTAATTCTCTGGGCTCCATCAACAATGAAAAGTGCAGCCCTTTTTTGTTCTATATCAAAATTATAGATTTCATGTTCAATTGCTGTTAGAATTGCGCCTTTTGAATTATTTAAATCCTCTTTGTCTTTTAACTTTCTATCTATTACTCTTGGTATCCCTTTTGACCCCTCTATAGTAGCCTTTAAATCTCTATATTCCTCATTCGTTAATTCTTCACCTTTATTAGCTTCGATTATATATTTTAGGCTTTTTTCTGATGTAACAACTTCAAACTGGCTAAATAAGTCAATTATATCATGTGTAGAATCAGAATCATTAAGATAGATGGCCGGTGTGATTTGAACTTTTAAAGTTCTTCTTTTTCGCTGAAGCCTTGGTGAATCCTTTAAGATTTTAGCGAACAGTAATCTATCTATTTCATTAAGATTCAAGATATCTTCATCAAAAAGGTGTCTTAACCTCTCTGAATATTCAACACATTGGAATATTATAATGCCATAATTTTTACTTACAAAAAGAACGTTTGCAGTATATGCATTTTCACCATTTGGGTTTGGGTAAAGGGGGAATTGATGATACAGTGCAACCTTGCCTAAGTCACTTGATTTATCTATATCATAAATCATTTTTATTAAAGCTGTAGCGCTTGGTTCCTTTTTAACTAACGCTTCATTTATATTCTTTTCTATCATCAATTTAAAATTTAAACCAACCGAACTTAGACATTTAAAATTACTCTTTTTATTTTTAAAGAGACTTAGAGCATGTTTAAATTTTGCTTTTGTTAGCAAATGAGCTTGTAGTTGAGTTCTCATAAAACATATTTAGAGCAGCACAAGAGCCCAGTAGTTCTAAAATTTAGCAAAATCAGATTTCAATTGTGGACCTTTACAGTCTATTTTTTAAATTTAAACATACTCTTAAATTAATGTTAGATGATTATTGCTTTTAAAATAACTAAAAATTTTACAATTCCCGTGGTTGGTGGCGCACCAACCCTATTCTTCTAAATTTTCTTTCCTGTTCTCATTTTACCTGTGCCTGCTTTCCCCGCAGATTTAAAGATATAGAAAATTAAAATTACAGATCCGGTATAGGTTTTGGCCTCGGCTTCGAAATTGAGTAATATTATTATACTTTTTACCAGCTGCAAACTTCTTAAATAACAAATATTAGCTATATTTAACACATATAATTTACTAAAGATTTTCAATGGCTGTTATTGCTTAAATTACCGGCTAAGCACTTGGGACTTTGTTTATTATTTAAAAATATTAATAACCCGGAAATTAGGTGAGTATAGGTCAAGTTTGGCTACCTGAGTATATTGGTTAGTTTCTATAATTTTAACTATTTCCTTTTTCAAAAATGAATTGGTCTGAAGAACAGGTATTGGCCTTATCGCCGGATACCTCCTTTACTAAAGCAGGAATAGATTTATCCCGTCCCGAAAAATCGCAGCTATTAGCCGTTGATGTGTTGGCACTTTGGGGTGAAATTAAAGGCAGCGGCAGTACGCCTTACCGCACGCAGATCGATTTACAAAATATAGCTTTTAAATGCTCGTGTCCCAGCCGGAAATTTCCCTGCAAGCACGGTTTAGGTAGCCTTTCGCAAAATATTAAACAACTTTAATGCTAATAAAATAAATTATCCGGATCAAACCATTAGCCCATTACGGAACATTGTAGATTCTTTAAATTTTAAATTCAAGGTTTGTGAATTAAAATTTTACAATGAATTTACCACAAATATTATCCGGGCATATAAAGTTCATTTCTTTATATTTACAGAACTTAATATTTAATTTGATTCCACTTCTGTTTTTGCCAAGTCCCGTTGTATGAAAACAATTTTACTATTCTTGCTGTCCTTTCTTCCGCTGTACTTTTCATGGGCCCAGAATCCTGCCTATCAGGAGAAGTATGTTATAGGTAGCGTTCCGGCTATGAGTATTGATAACATGGCAATTGATACCGAAAACAATCTCTACCTAACCGACATGTCCAGGATAGTGAAGGTAAAGGATGGTAATATATTACTGGACTTCAAAGTAAACCAAGACGACTATAATGCCGGGTACGATAATAGTGAAGGGGTATATCTGGACATTGAAGTGGATCGGTCCCAATTCATCTACATCCTTAACCCAAGAAAGAACCGAATTGAGAAACACGATCAGCAGGGGAACCTGGTAAAAGTATTCCCTCCTATTCCGGATGCCATTATGAACCAGTTTTTGTTTACGTCTTTACATATGGATCGTAATGAAAACCTGAACATTCTTGATAATTACAAAAGGAGGATATTAGTTTATAATGCCGCGGGCACACTTTTAGAAATAATTTCCCTGGCTGACCCTGCTCCTTCTTCGCCGGCAGAGCAAACCACTATAGCATTTAACCATGAAAATAATATTTATGTGGCTGAACTCAAGCGAGGTGCCTGGAACCCCACAGCTTACATAACTCTCCTAAACCGCGAGGGCAAGATCATCCAGCGTTTCAGCGACGCCGTCATGAAATAAAGCGGGTTCAACAGGAATTACGCGCTAGCCATAAACGTAGATAAAAATGGTGACGTCTACGTCTACAATAATGGATCGGTATACACCAACCTTATTAATTGGCCAATCGTGGTTTTTTCAGCAACTGGTTCATTAAAAAAAAGACTTCCGATTAATGCAGAAAGAGGAAGTTTAATTCTTTTTGATAACCAGAATAATATGTACCATAAACTGACCAGCTCCGATGGAGACTACCGGTTGACCAGATCAAGTGGAGACTACCTTTTAAAATATGACCGCGACCATAAACTTATTGAACAAATAGGTAACCTGAAGCGTCCTTATGAAGTTGCGTTTGATGGATCTGATAATTTATATATTCTGGATCAACTAAAAAGACAATTAGTAAAATATAATGCTGCCGGGATAGAAGACAAGGCTTTCAAGTTAAATAGTACATTTTTTTCAAATATTTTAACGTTTACGATTGATGATAAGGGTTTTATTTATGTTTTAGAGAATAGCAGCACCACATCTCTGATTAAGAAATTTGCCCCGGATGGAAACCTGGTTACTACATTACCGCATTTTACATCAGGTTCCTATGAAATTTTTCAAGGGTATCATGTTTCAGCCGGATTAGCGGTTGATAAAGAAGGGAACATTTATGTAACCACTTATAACAACAGCGATTCCCTCTCTTTATTAAAATTCAATGCGCAGGGAGCAGCAATGGCTAAATTTGGACCTAAGGGTAAAAATCCCGGGGAATTAAGCAAACCTTTGGATGTTACCGTAGATGCTGCCGGCCAGGTTTATGTTTTGGATATGAACGGCAGGAGAATTCAGAAATTCTCTTCCAGCGGGAAGTTTATCCAGCAATATGGTTCTTTTAATACCAATGAAGGAAGCATCGCTTTACGCAACAGCATTACTGCAGATGCATTTGGAAATGTTTTGGTAGCACAAGCTGGCAACGATGCAGGTAATATAGATCCGGATGTTAAATATTACGATTTAACCGGGAATGTAAACTTCACATTTCCAGTTAACAGTGCAAGTGTGGCCATGAACAAGAGTGGCAGCCTGATAGCAATGGCTGATCCAAAGTATGACCTTGTAACCGTATACGCAGTAAGCTCAAGCCGGAAATATAACGTTATTACAGGAAATATATACCAAGATGCAAACGCTAACTGTGTGTTTGATGATAATGAAACCGGACTTGCCGATATGCTTGTTATGGCAGAACCAGGACCTTATTATGGAATTTCGGATGAAAGGGGTAATTACACCATAAATGTAGATACCGGAAGTTATATTCTGAACTCTGTAATACTCCAGGAACCAGGAAAATCGATTATTCCGACCTGCAATGCTAGCATTACAAAACCTGTTATTATAAAAAGTTACAACCTAGCGGTCAACGGACCGGATTTTGGTCATCAAATCAGTATAGCGCCATTTCTCGAAGTATCGGTCACTTCTAACCGTCGTAGGCGGTGTATGCAGAATATTACCACCGTAACTTATGCCAATACTGGGTTTGCTACTGCGACAAATGCGAAGGTCACTGTTCAATTACCAGAGCATGTGTCTTTCATTTCCGCTGATACAACTCATACCAAAGACAATAATGGCAATTATATTTTCTCAGTTGGCACTTTACAACCCCATCAAAGAGGCACCATTACCATCATTGATTCAGTTTCCTGTGCAAACCCTGATATCCGCGGCTTAACGGTTTGTACCAAAGCCTGGATTACCCCGGTTAATACTTATCCGGCTGCTTCTAACTGGAACAAAGCCACAATAACGGTTACAGGTAAAACAGTAGAATATAATCAAGTTCGCTTTGTAATCCGTAATACCGGCGCCGGGGATATGACGGACAGCCTGTTCTTTCGTATATATCAGGATGAAGACCTGACCCTGAATAGCAAGTATAAATTAGCTTCCCAGGACAGCCTAGTATTACGCTTTACCCCGATTGGCAGAGCGGTTAGAGTAGAAGTAGATCAACCGGAGGGCCACCCCTTAAAAGCAACTGCCGGTACCAATGTAGAAATACCATCCGTTAATAAGTCTGGGCTTCCCTCCCTCCTAATGATGGCTTACCCACCAGATGATCCGGAACCTGAGTTTACGGAAGAATGCTTACCTATCATCGATTCTTTTGACCCGAATGATAAACAGGTAATACCGGTTGGCTTAACCGCCGAAAATTATACTCCCACCAATTCACCTTTACGCTACACCGTTCGCTTTCAGAATACGGGTACCGATGTGGCTTACCGCGTGGTGGTGGTAGATACGCTCTCCACCGATTTAGACCTAAGTACCTTACAAGTAGGATCTGTTTCGCATGGCTATCAGTTAGCCGTATCCGGGAAAGAGAAACCGGTACTAACTTTTACGTTTGACAATATCATGCTGCCCGATAGTACTACAAATCAGGCAGGAAGTAATGGGTTTATCCAATTCAGTATCAAACCAAAAGCTAATCTGCCGGTTAAAACAAAAATAGAAAACTACGCCGATATTTTCTTTGATTATAACGATCCTGTCCGGACCAACACTACTATAAACCGCATATATGATATGCCGCAGGTACTCAATACGGATAAACAGCTCCTGGCCCAGAATATTATTACAACACCCACTATCCAAACCTTTTCACCTACGCAAAGCCGGGCCGGTACAGTAGTTACTATAACCGGTAAACAGTTTGCCGCAAGTGCGGAAAATAATAAAGTTTTTTTCAATGACGTAGCAGCCATGGTTTTAAGTGCTACACCAACTACTTTAACCGTTAAGGTACCCCATACTGCTTTCACCGGTAAAATTAAAGTGGTTACTGCCGATGGGGCAGCTCAAACCCTTGAAAACTATATCATATTTCAGCCACCAACTCTAACCGCGATATCAGCATTAGATGCAGTACCGGGTTCCGTTATTACCTTAACCGGTACGCACTTTTCTCCGGATGCTACTTTAGATACGGTAATTTTTAATGGCTTAAAGGCTAGTATCCTGGAAGCTTCGGAAACTACTTTAAGAGTGGAAGTACCAGCTGGTGCCACCATTGGTAAAATCCAGATTAAAACATTAGGCGGACAGGTAGAAAGTACCCAGGATTTTAGGGTTTGGTATCCACCGGTTATTACCGATTTTAATCCGGGAAAAGGGAAAACAGGAAAAGCCATTGTTTTAAACGGTAATAATTTTGCCGAAACCCCGGCGCGCAATGTCGTAAAATTTGGGAATGCACCGGCCCAAATAGTAGAAGCATCGGCTACGCATTTGTTAGTGAAGGTACCGGTAGAAGCTGTATCGGGCAGAATAATGGTGGAAACACCCGGCGGAACAACCAGTACGCCAACTGATTTTACATTTATTCCGCCTCCGATAATTACATCTTTTACCCCAAACAGCGGCAATGCCGGAGATATTGTAATTATAAGTGGTAATCACTTTAATGCGGATGGGCAAACTGATACGGTTTACTTTAATGAGATTCAGGCCAAAGTTTTAAAAGTAACCCCGACTACCTTAGAAGTACAGGCTCCTAAAGGTGTACGTTCAGGTTCAATAACCATTGCCGGAGCAGGTGGAAAAGCGGTAACAACTGAATATAAGGTGCCGGATTTAGCTCCTCAGGATGCCATTAGTATTTTTCCTAATCCAACAAAAGGAAAAGTAAAGATTAACTGGTTTAAAGCTAATTTTAAAGTTGAAAAAATTGAAGTTTATAATGCTATAGGGAAATTAATAATTGCCTCAGATTTGCACAAGGTAGCAAATGACGAGTTAAATCTTCTGCTTTCTTCCTTTGGCTCAGGCTTTTACATTATTCAAATACATACTTCTGAAGGTCCGGTAATAAAACGAATATTGGTGCTTTAAGCAATGCTAAAAATTTAACCAAAAGCTGCGTGTAAGTAAAGTCTGCAGCAAAGCAAGGGCTTTATATACATCGTGTCAGCCAATCGTGTTTATTCCTTTTGCTTTTTATGAAGATAATCGGCAACTGATTTATTAAAACTTATTCTTAGTTATAAACCTATCTCTGGAGATACTTTGGCTATCGAAGGAAAAGTGCATACCGATCAATCCCATTTGTAGCACCTGGAACATATCCGGGAGTTCTGTGCCCAAAACCCAACGCATTTAATGGTTACCAATAACCGGGTGGTTGAGCTGCAACAAGAAGAAAGCATCCAGGCGGCAGTTGACTGGTGGGTTACGTTAACGCACCAAGGTGGCGAAGGCATAGTGGTAAAACCGCTGGATTATATTTCCCTGCACAAAGACAGAATTATTCAGCCGGCCATAAAGTGCCGGGGCAGGGAATATTTGCGCATTGTTTACGGTCCTGAATATGATTTGGGGAAAACCGGCTAAACCTGAAACAACGAAGTATAAAAACCAAGCGCCAGTTGGCCATCCAGGAATTTACCTTGGGAATTGAAGCATTAAGTAGATTTGTAGACCATGCCCCACTTCGAAAATCCACGAGTGCGTGTTTGGGGTCTTGGCTTTAGAAAGTGAAGGGGTAGATCCCAGCTTGTAAATTTAAGTTTAAACTTACCGACTAAAGCGAATTTATTTAAAATGCAATATTTTAACCGGGCATACGCACGGTGATCAATGTAAACCACCTTTATTACCAGTAAAGAATAAAAAATATACCGCTGGCGAAATTGATTTGAAAGGTGGCCGAACACTCTGCATCAACCGAGCTTTAGGTCACTTATGGCAAGTTCGGTTTAATGTAAGGCCCGAGATAACTTTGTTTACACTCAGAACAGCTTAGATAATAAGTAATAATTAAAGCCGAGTGCGTATGCACACCCAAAAACCCTACTTACTCCAATCATCATTGTCCTAAAGGATGCACTCTACCCCCATTTATTCAGAAAGCGCGCAACTGGCAGCTGCGCTTCTCTGTCTAAAATTCAATTAAATCCTTAGTTATGAATTAACTTTTCAACTATTCTGCGCACGCCGCGTTGAGAAATTACTATATTTACTTTACAAAACCCTTCCTGTAACCCGCTTATGTTAAATTATTCACTTCTAGACCTATGCGCATGAAAATCTTTACCCAAAAACTTTATCGCAATGCAACATTTTACCCGCTAAAAAGCCCAATCTCTCCTCTTTTTTTTCTTTTTGTCATTATTTTAGTAGGCACTACTCTTTCTTCTTTTGCCCAAACCTTCCCTGCGGGCTTTAGCCAGGTACAAGTAGCGAGTGGCATTAGCAATCCAACGGTGCTTGCTTTTGCGCCCGATGGGCGCATTTTTGTAGCCGAACAGGGCGGCAAATTACGGGTTATAAAAAACGGTACGTTACTCCCTATTCCTTTTGTGCAGTTAACCGTTAATGCATCGGGCGAAAGAGGTTTAATTGGCATAGCGCTCGACCCCAACTTTGCTACAAATAAATATATTTACCTGTATCATACGGTGCCTACCGGAACCCTGCCCATGCACAACCGCATTAGCCGCTTTACCGCGAACGGCGATGTGGCTTTGGCTGACAGTGAAAAAATTATATTGGAATTAGACCCTTTGAGCAGTGCCAACAACCACAATGGCGGCGCAATGCAGTTTGGCCGGGATGGCAAACTCTACGTGGCCGTCGGCGAAAATGCTTACCGGGCTCACGCTCAAAACCTCGATACTTACCACGGCAAGGTACTCCGCATCAATGCGAACGGCAGTGTACCTACCGGCAATCCCTTTACCTCCGGGTCGGAGCAGCGGAAACGGGTTTGGGCTTACGGGTTGCGAAATCCCTATACGTTTAATTTTCAACCGGGCACCGGCAAACTTTTTGTGAACGATGTGGGGGAGATTACTTGGGAAGAGATTAACGATGCCACTACCGGCGGCTTAAATTTTGGCTGGCCTAGTGCCGAAGGTGTTAGCAGCAATACAGCGTATAAAAACCCGGTTTATACCTACCGGCACGGATCGGGCGATGGCTTGGGGTGCGCTATTACAGGCGGTGTGTTCTTTAACCCGGCTGCTTCTAACTACCCGGCCAGCTACACCGGCAAATATTTTTACCAGGATTTATGCAACAACTGGATTGATTTTATTGATATATCCGGCAGTACGGCCGTTCGTTCTTCTTTTGCTACCGGATTACCGGGCCAATCGCTTAGTATTTCGGTGGGCAACGATGGCAACTTATATTATCTTAGCCGCACGAACGGAGCTTTATACAAAATTATATATTCTGCTAACACTGCTCCGGCTATCACCAAACAACCAAGCAACATAACCGTTTCGCAGGGCCAACCCGCTACTTTTACCGTGAGTGCTTCGGGTACAGCTCCTTTGAGTTACCAGTGGCAGAAGAATGGCGTTAATATTACGGGTGCTACGGGAGCTACTTATACCATTACCAGTACCAGCACCGCTAGTGCGGGCCAATACCGGGTGGTAGTTGCCAATGCTGCCGGTAGCGTTACCAGCAATGCTGCTACTTTAACCATTACTGCCTTTAATGCTGCTCCTACCGCTAAAATTACTTCTCCCGCCAACCATACGGTTTACCGCGCGGGCACCGTTATTTCGTTCACGGGTACCGGTTCCGATCCGGAAGATGGCACCTTGCCCGCCAGTGCTTTTAGCTGGACTGTTAATTTTCACCACGATGCCCACGAACATGATGGTCCGCCCGTAGCCAGTGGTACTACCAGCGGCTCTTTTTCCATTCCGAACCAAGGCGAAACAGCGGCCAATGTGTGGTACCGGCTTATACTTACCGTAACAGATTCTAAAGGACTAACGCACCGGGATTCCATCGATCTGAATCCTCGCATAGTAACGGTAAACCTGGCTACCAGCCCGGCCGCCTTGCAACTAACCTTAAACAATCAAGTTAAAACAACCCCTTATTCCCAAAATTTTGTCGCGGGCATGCTAATTCCTTTAAGTGCTCCCGCTTCCCAAACTCAAAACGGCGTTACGCATCAGTTCAATCGCTGGTCGTCGGGGGTGGTAAGTGGCGGCAATATAATTATTCCGGATATCAACACCACCTATACAGCTGCCTATACTGCATCGGGCACTACTTTTCTTTCGGATTTAACCTGGACCTCCGCTACCAACGGCTGGGGACCGGTAGAAAAAGATAAAAGCAACGGGGAAAACAGTACGGTTAGTGATGGCAAAGTTATTACTCTGAATGGCTTAACGTACAATAAAGGATTAGGTGTGCATGCTACCTCTACGCTCGTGTATAACCTGGCGGGTAAATACAGTCAGTTTATGAGCGATATTGGTTTGGATGATGAAGTAGGAAACAATGGGCAGGTCAATTTCCGGGTGTATCTGGATAATGTGCTGGCTTACGAAAGTGGCAATATGCGTGGCAGTACGGTTACCAAAGCTATAAACCTGAATGTAACTAACAAAACCGAGCTTAAATTAGTAGTAACGGATGGTGGCAATGGCTTTACGCTGGATCACGCGGATTGGGCCGGAGCCCGTTTAATTCCGGCAGCCACCTGTACGGCGAGTGGCACCATTTTGCGAGAGTACTGGGCTAATATTACCGGACAATCCACAACGGCAATACCCGTAAACACTACTCCTACCACTACGGGCCAGCTTACCTCTTTTGAAGCTCCCACCAATGTAGCAACTAACTACGGGCAGCGCATCAGGGGTTACATTTGTGCTCCCATCACGGGCAACTACACTTTTTACCTGGCCGGCGATGATTACAGTGAGTTATGGCTCAGCACCAGCGATAATGCGGCGGCCAAACAGAAAATTGCATTTATTACGGGCTGGACCAATCCGCGGGAGTGGTTCAAGTACCCATCGCAAAAATCAGCCGTGATCACGCTACAGGCAAATACCAGATATTATATCGAAGCGCTGCATAAGGAAGGAACAGGCGGCGATAATCTAACCGTGGGCTGGCTAACTCCGGGTGCCTCGGTTATTACCATTATTCCGGGTTCGGTGCTTTCACCGGTTACCTCCGCCACTACGGCCGCTGCTTTACTAACCAGCAGCAAGCCCACGCTGGAATCAGACCTACGTCAGGGTGTCGGTAATACCTTTCAAAGCTATCCCAATCCTTTCACGAATAAAGTGACCCTGGCGTTCTCTTTCCCGCAGGAAGAAGAATATACCGTTAAGATTTACCACGCTAGTGGCACGTTGGTGAAAGCCTTTAAATCCGGGAAAGCTGCCGCCAACGCGCTGGTACAATTGGAATGGGCAACCGAAAAGATAGCTACTGGTTTATATCTCGTGCGCCTCGAAACCAAAAGCGGTGTACAGACCATACGGCTGGTACGGCAATAAAGAATATTCACTTTTAGTACTTACAAAGAAAAGCCCCTGCTACTAATTAGCAGGGGCTTTTCTTTATTTTAAGGTACTCCTTATGCAAGTTGATTTTATAAATAAAATAAATCACTAAAACTAACTAAAGGAGAATAATGTGGAACAAGTGTAGCTAGTCCTTTAATATATAATCATCTGTCCTTTCTCAATAATAGCACCGCAAACCCAACCTACATAACTGCGATAACTAGGATAAAAGGAATAGGCAGGCATTTTGTCTGGAGCAATTCTAATGCTTCGTGCGAGTTAAAAGCAGGTAGCAAATGATCCGCCAAAACAATACCCAGAGAGAACTCCTTTAAAGCTATTGGTGTAAGGTCCTCCTGCTTTAATTATTTAATATCGCAGCAATCATCTGCTCAATTTTTATTATATTAAACTTATATTATATTACATGGAATTACGTTTTTGCTTGTAGCATTTACTATAAAAGTAACCCAGGCACTTAGTCGTAATAGCAGGTATCAGGAATTAAAAACTAATATTACCTTCGCTTCTAAATTCTTTTTTAACTTAAATTTAAACTATGTTAAAACATGCTATTAAGTTTTCTGGGATTACCTTTCTGGCCATTACCTCGCTCTTAACAATTAGTTGCAATAAATCCGTAACTACCGAGCAAAACAAAGAACTGCATTCGGGTATTATCCGGGCTAATATGGATACTATTGTAGCCCCCGGAGACAATTTTACCGCCTATGTAAATGGCGGCTGGGTTAAAAAGACCGAAATACCCGCCGACAAAGCTTCGTATGGCGTTGGATCGATTGTGAACGATAAAGCCCAAGAAGATGTAAAAGCTATTATTGAGGCATCAGTGGCCGGCGATTTTAAGCCCGGCTCTGACGAACAGAAAATAGGCGATTTGTACGAATCTTACATGAACCTGAAAGCCCGGGATTCCATTGGTTTAAAACCTCTAACCGCAGAAATGCAGCGAATTGCAGCTATTACCAATTACCAGGGCTTAGCTCGGTACTTTGCTTACGCGAATAAATACGGCAATACCATTCCGTTTAGCTTATCGGTTACCGAAGATTTTAAGAATCCGAAACAATATATGTTGCTTACCTGGCAAAGTGGATTGGGCTTACCGGAGCGGGAGTACTACTTGCTAAATGATGCCAAATCGAAAGATATCCGGACTAAATATGTTGCGCACGTTGCCAAAATGTTCCAGCTGGCGGGTATATCGGGAAATCAGGAAAAAGCCAACCAAATAATGGCTCTGGAAACCCTAATGGCGAAAGAGCACATGAAAAAAGAGGATACCCGCAACATCGTAGCCCTTTATAATAAATATTCGGTTAAAGATGCGGCGGCTTTAATGCCCGATTTCGACTGGAATACCATGTTGCAGGAGGCTGGCATTAAACAAGACAGCCTGGTTATTGCCCAAGTAGCTTATACCAAAGCCCTGAACAATATAATTAAAACTACTCCTATCGAAACCTGGAAGACTTACCTGCAATGGAGTTTAATCAATGGTTCGGCGGCTTATTTAACCACTGCGCTCGACGAGCAAAACTTTGAATTTTATAACAAAACTTTGTATGGCATGCAAAAGCAAAAGCCGCAGTGGCGCCGGGCCATAGACGTGGTAAATGGTAGCTTGGGCGAAATAGTGGGCAAAGTGTACGTAAAGAAACATTTTCCGCCCGCCGCCAAAGAACGGATGGATGCGCTGGTAAAGAATTTGCTGAACGCCTACGAATCGAGTATAAAGGAATTGGATTGGATGAGCGAAGACACGAAGAAACAGGCCCTTGATAAGTTGAGTAAATTCACGCCTAAGATTGGTTATCCTGATAAATGGCGCGATTATTCCGCTTTAAAAATTGCAGGAGGTGATTTGTACGGAAACATGCTGCGCGCCACTGCTTTTGAATACGCGCGCAACATAAACAAACTGGGCAAACCCGTTGACCGAAGTGAATGGGGCATGACTCCCCAAACCGTTAATGCGTACTACAACCCGCCGCTGAACGAAATTGTGTTTCCGGCCGCTATTTTGCAACCGCCTTTTTTTGACTTAAACGCTGAAGATGCTGTTAATTACGGGGGTATTGGTGCCGTTATCGGGCACGAGATTGGCCATGGCTTCGACGACCAAGGCAGTACGTTTGATGGCAACGGTGTAATGCGCAACTGGTGGACGGAAAAAGATCAGCAGGAATTTAAAAAACGTACCAACGCCCTAGTATCGCAGTACAACGAGTTTAAAGTATTTAATGATTTAAACGTAAATGGCGCCTTTACTTTAGGAGAAAACATTGGTGATTTAGGCGGCTTGAGTATTGCCCTAAAAGCGTATAACAACAGTTTAAACGGGAAAGCAGCTCCCGTTATGGATGGATATACCGGTAACCAACGGGTGTTTATTGGTTGGGCGCAAGCCTGGCTAAGTAAAGCCCGCGAAGAAGCCTTACGCAACCAAATATCAACTGATCCGCACTCACCGGCCAAATTCCGCGTGAACGGAGTGGTGCGGAACATACCGGAGTTTTACACCGCTTTCAACGTAAAACCCACCGACTCGCTTTATTTAGCTCCCGAGAAAAGAGTAAAAATTTGGTAGTAAATCAAAGGTAAATTATTGATTTTAAATAGAAAGCCTGCTTGTTTAAATAAGTAGGCTTTCTCTTTTTGTTGTAAATATTTTTTTTCAGGAACAAGTCCGAAGCCACGAACTCCGGTGCATTTTTTTCATTCTAGCCGACTATTAGAGTAGATTCTAATAAAGCTAAGAATAAAAATAAAAACCCAAATCTTATCCGATTATACTTTTCTGTTGTTGGCACCTGTACTAGGTAGCTCTTCCAAGAACCGCAGCTTTTGTTTGTGTTTAAGGGAGTATTTTAAAGGCGCTCCTAATAAAATATAAATCGCTAATTTAAAATAAAGTCGGTGCCGGAACACTTTCCGGATATTTTTTAGAAAATATATAAGTTTAAGAACCAGGTAAGAGGGGTACGAGTTAAACTTGCGGTGGTAATACAATAAAGAGATGTAATTTTCCAGTTCTATCGGGAAGTTCCGGATGGTGCTCTTACCCATGTGGTGCTTAAATTGGGCTTTGGGTACCAGGTAAATACCGTAGCCTTGCCGACGCAAACGCCAGCACAAATCTTCTTCTTCGCAGTACAGAAAATAATTAATATCAAAGCCCCCAATCTCCGCTAGTTTTTCCCGGTCCACGAACATGGCCGCCCCGGTTATTAGCGGCACCGCCAATGGTTGTTCGTATTTTTTTTGTTTAGCCGGATAACTAGCCGGCGAAAAAAACCGCAGCAAACCCGACCCCAACAAACGCAAAGCCAAAGTAGGAAAATACCCGAACGACGGGTGAAAAGCAAGATTCCCGTAAAACATTTGCCCGGTGCAAGCGCCCACGCTGGGTTGATCTTGCATAAACTGGTACAGTTGGCTCAGGTTATCATTTAGCAGTTCGCAATCGTTGTTCAAAAAGTAAATATACGCCCCGGTAGCCACCTGTAAACCCAGCATATTTCCGCCGGAAAAGCCCAGATTCAGGATACTGCGAATTAATTTCACTCTATCGGTCTGTTTACAAACCAGTTCTAATTGCCGGTAATCTTCGAGCTCAGAATTATTATCAACTACAATAATTTCGTAAGTTAAATGATTGGCGGTGTGCTGCTGAATAGATTGCAGGCAAGCCGCCGTGAACGCATGGGAATTGTAATTAATAATAATAACGGAAACCTGAACCATGAAATGAGAACTGTTTTGCCCGGCCGGTAGCCCTCTGGCTACGCTTAGCAGCTACATCTACCGGGAATAAACTAAATTTAAAACTGTAGCCGCTGCTTTTGCCAAGTGCTGCAAAAATAAAAATATAATACCGGTAAAGCTATTCTATCAACCTGCCAGCGTAAACCTAATAAATCAAATGCCATCAATCATCTGCTGCCTTTTACCAGGCCGCTGGCTTAATTCCAGTTTAGTTGCGCTACTATATAACTAGCAATTTGTATCTTTGCACTTTATGAAAACGTATCTCCGCATTCTGCAATTTGCCAGGCCTTTTCGCACCTTTGTTCCTTTCTATTTTGTCTACACTATATTAGGCATTATTTTCGGTTTGTTCAATTTTGCCTTGGTAATGCCGCTCTTAAACGTATTGTTCGATACCGTGAGCCCGGCAGAAGCTACAAACATGCTGCAAAAACCAGCTTTTTCGCTCACGCTCGACTATGTTATTAAAACTTTTAATTACTACTTTGGGCAAATAATCCTTACCCGGGGCAAATCCGGAGCGCTCCAGTTTGTTTGTATCTTAATTATTTTTTCGGTTTTATTTTCCAACCTTTTTAAATACCTGGGCTTGCGCATCGAAGCTTTAGTCCGCGCAAAACTGGTGCACAACCTGCGGCAGGAAGTGTATGAACGCATTACGCAACTTCAATTAGGTTATTTTTCGAACGAACGCCGGGGCGATATCATGTCGCGCCTAACTAACGACGTATTGGAAGTAGAAAATTCCGTGGTAAGTACCTTAAACGTGGTTATCCGGGAGCCTTTTACCTTAATTGGCTACTTTGTGGTGTTGTTCACCATGTCGGCAAAAATGACCTTTATTACGCTGTTAGTACTACCGGTTTCGGGTTATTTAATCGCTTTTATAAATAAAAAAATCCGCCGTACCGCCGAATTAGGCCAACAGAATTTAGGCAATATTGCGAGTGTCATTGATGAGACTTTAGGCAGTATGCGCATTATCAAAGCTTTTAATGCGCAGGATTATGTTATTTCTAAGTTTACGCAATTTAATGATAGGTATGCGCACGATATGGAATCGATGCATAAAAAGCGGAGCCTTGCTTCGCCCATATCGGAGTTTCTGGGCGTAAGCAGTGTGGCCGGCCTCTTATATTTTGGTGGTAACCTGGTGCTGAACGGCACCTCCGATTTATCGCCGAGTGAGTTTATTGCTTATCTAATTGTTTTTTCGCAGGTACTGGTGCCGGCCAAAGCTATTTCTAATGCTTTCACCAATATTCAGCGGGGCCTGGTTTCGGGTGGCCGTATTTTACAAATTATTGATACGGTTCCGCAAATCCGGGATAAGTCCAATGCCGCGGTATTGCCCGCTTTTAAAGAGGAGATTGCATTTAAGGACGTTTCTTTTTCTTACGCGCAATCGCCAATTCTGCAAAACATTAACTTAACTATTCCCAAAGGTAAAACTATTGCTTTGGTGGGGCCTTCGGGTGGTGGCAAATCTACCCTGGCCGATTTATTGCCCCGCTTTTATGATCCGGCAAGCGGCGCTATTTTAATTGATGGGCACGATATTCGAGATTATACCATCCACTCCGTACGGGAGCAAATGGGCGTAGTTACCCAGGAATCTATTTTATTTAACGATACCATTTTTAACAACATTGCTTTTAACAAAACCGATGCTACCGAAGAACAGGTAATTGCCGCGGCTAAAATTGCCAATGCGCACGAATTTATTCTGCAAACAACACATGGTTACCAAACCTTTATTGGGGATCGGGGCGGTAAATTGTCCGGGGGGCAACGGCAGCGGATTAGTATTGCCCGGGCTATTTTAAAAAACCCTTCTATTTTAATTATGGATGAAGCTACTTCGGCGTTGGATACGGAATCAGAAAAACTTGTGCAGGAAGCCCTTATCAACTTAATGAAAAATCGTACTTCGCTGGTAATTGCCCACCGCCTGAGCACCATCCAGCATGCCGACGAAATAGTGGTGTTGGAAAAAGGCAGAATACTGGAGCGCGGAAGTCACGGACAACTGGTGGCTCTAAATGGTTTGTACGCTAAATTAACCCAGATGCAAGGCGCCGTTCAGCTTACCTAAATGTCAGGCTCCATTCACATGAACGAAGAAGGATTAGTAAGAATTCACATTGATTTGCTGAACCATTGGGCGGTTGGAGGTGAGTCCCTTTGGGCTGAGCCACTCGGGAACGATTTATATAAAATTGAGAATGTTCCCTTTTACGTCTATGGTTTAAGCTTCCAAGATATTGTTCGTGCAACGCCTGAATCGGAAAATCAAATACTAGAAATTAGAGAGCTTAAAATAGCAAGCGGTCACAGGACATTTCGGGTCTTTTTCAAGGAACAAATAGACAAAGCTCAACAAGAAGCTATTTTAGACTCAATGAAAAATCTTGGGATTTCGTATGAACGGGCTAACCATATTTATGTAGCTCTTGATATGAAACCTGAAGGAGATTATCAAGCTGTATTTGACCAACTTGATGAATATTCAGAACAAGGACTTTTAGGCTTCGAAACGTGTGAAGCAAGAATAGAAGGAAGCTTTGATGATTTACCTGAAGAAGAAGAAAATATAACATGAGCCTAACACAAGCTAAAAAGCAATAAAACGCTTTTTAATCTAAACGGTATGGTGACCCGGTTAAATATGCCATCCTACTGTATACATTTTACCCGGGTTTGTTTTTATCTTCGTTGCCCAGTTTGCGTACAACACTAATATTCAGAGATTAATATACATTGCTATGGAAGGAATAAAAAAAATTATGAATATTGTGGTAATGGTATACCTGGTCTCCGCCGCCCTTATTTATCTGGATATTCTCAATATAGGTCAGCATTCCAATCCTGGTTTCTATCCTACTTTTTTCCTGGTAGGCGGGGCGATTATGCTTTTGGAATTATTTATTGAAAACCTGTACATATTATACATAAAACGCGGCTTCAAGAGTTCGGAACAAAAGATAAACGAATTAAAGGCGCATTTATACGATCATAAACTAGAAATCCAGGACCTTAGAAAGAAACAAACGGCGGAATCTATTTTAACCAGACCGACGGTGATTCCTCCCGCAGCCCCCATTAATTATGGTTCTTCCGGAGATCAGTTTACCCACAATCCCCAGCCGGTAAAACCAGTTCCGATTACCCATACGCCGCTTACTGCTGCCCCCATTGGTTCTGACCCGCTGCCACCGGTAGCTAATCCGAATACAACCGAGTCCAACCGACCCGTTGTTATTACGCCTGCTCAGACCGCAAGCGCCCCCAAAACCAATAACCGGTTCTCCGACAATAGCAATTCTTTTTAATCTTACATGAACCCACTCACTACGCTTATTCACGCCGAACTGACCGAGGCCCAAACTGTTTTAGATATCTTTTTAAATAATCAGGAGAATGTACACCGCATTGCGGAAGCCGCTACTATAATGGTAGCGGCCGTAAAAGGCGGTGGTAAAATATTATCGTGCGGCAACGGTGGCTCTATGTGCGATGCCATGCATTTTGCCGAGGAATTAACCGGTCGTTACCGCCAGGACCGTCCGGCTATTCCGGCTATTGCTATTTCGGATGTGAGCCATCTGAGTTGCGTTGCCAACGATTATGGTTACGACCACGTTTTTTCGCGCTACGTAGAAGCCCTCGGCCAACCCCACGATGTATTTTTAGGCATTAGCACCAGCGGAAACTCGAAAAATGTGTTGCTAGCTGCTGAAACTGCCCGCCGCAAAAGACTAAAAATAATAACGCTTACCGGGAAAGATGGCGGCCATTTAGCTCCTTTAAGCGATGTAGAAATAAGAGTGTCCCATTTTGGTTTTGCCGACCGGATTCAGGAAGTACATATTAAAGTAATTCATATTCTTATATTATTGATGGAGCAGCAACTGTTTGGGGAAAAGTCTTAGCGTTGCTGGCTTTGCTTGCGCAAAGGAATTTATTTTCTAACCGGCATGTTGCACTTCTATATTGCTATATACCTAAATTTCTGTTTTAAATTTAAGTTGTTAATTTTATCGAATCAACCATTGTTTGTGGCTCATAATGATTGTTCGGTTAATAACTAAATGCTACTTGCTAACAGCTATTTAACATGCTTACAAAAACTTTCGGCAGTGCCGTACACGGCGTTAATGCTTATACCATTACCATCGAGGTAAATGTAACCCCGGGTACCAAGTATTACATGGTGGGCTTACCCGATAACGCAGTTAAAGAAAGTGAACAACGAATTGAGTCGGCTTTAAAGCAACACGGCTACCGGATGCCCCGCCAGAAAGTTGTTGTAAATATGGCCCCGGCCGATATCCGGAAAGAAGGTTCGGCTTATGATTTACCCATTGCCATGGGGGTATTAGCTGCTTCCGACCAAATGCGCGGCGAGCGGCTAGCCGAATACGTAATGATGGGCGAACTGTCGCTGGATGGGGTTTTGCGTCCCGTAAAAGGCGTGTTGCCCATTGCTATTCAGGCCCGGAAAGAAGGTTTTAAAGGGATTATCTTGCCCATCGAAAATGCACGGGAAGCCGCCATTGTAAATAAACTCGATGTTTTAGGAATTGAGAACATTCGGCAAGCCATTGATTTTTTTGACGGAAAACAAGATATAGCTCCGTTGGTAATTGATACCCGCGATATTTTTCAGAACTCCGTTGATCAGTACGAAGCCGACTTTGCCGACGTACAAGGCCAGGAAAATATTAAAAGAGCTTTAGAAATAGCCGCCGCTGGTGGTCATAATGTTATCATGATTGGTCCGCCGGGCGCCGGTAAAACCATGTTGGCCAAACGTTTACCTTCTATCCTGCCGCCGCTCACCATGCAGGAAGCACTGGAAACCACCAAGATACATTCCGTAGCGGGCAAACTGGGCGTAGCGGCTTCTTTGCTATCGGCCCGGCCTTACCGGGCCCCGCACCATACTATTTCGGATGTGGCCTTGGTGGGCGGCGGCGGTATTCCGCAGCCCGGCGAAATATCGTTGGCGCACAATGGGGTTTTGTTTATGGATGAACTACCAGAATTTAAACGCACGGTACTGGAAGTAATGCGCCAGCCTTTGGAAGAACGCCGAGTAACTATATCGCGCGCCAAGCTCACCATTGATTTTCCTTCTAATTTTATGCTGATTGCCAGCATGAATCCGTGCCCGTGTGGCTACTACAATCATCCTGATAAAGACTGTGTGTGTGGCCCCGGCATCGTACAGCGCTACCTGAACAAAGTAAGCGGTCCTTTACTCGACCGCATTGACCTGCACGTGGAAGTTACCCCGGTCACTTTCGACCAAATGACCGAAACCCGGCGTTCCGAAAATAGTTCGTCCATTCGGGAACGGGTGGTAAAAGCCCGGGCTATTCAGGAAGAAAGATTTGAGCCTTACAAGGAAATTCATTCCAATGCCATGATGCCTTCCCAAATGGTAAAAGATATCTGCGAAATAAATGCGGTGGGCAAAGTATTATTAAAAACGGCTATGGAACGATTGGGGCTTTCGGCGCGGGCTTACGACCGTATTCTAAAGGTAAGCCGCACTATTGCTGATTTAGCCGGTAGCCCGGATATTAAAATTGAGCATTTAGCTGAGGCTATTCAGTACCGCAGCCTGGACCGGGAAGGCTGGGCGGGTTGATTTCGTTGATCCTTAATCTTATAACTAATCCGACTAACGATCAACGACCAACGAAATTTATATCTTTATCCCAATCCGGTATTCAATAATATCCGCTTTTATCAAATCGTGTAATTTTAAGCTGGCGGCAAGGTAAAAGTTTTTGTGCAGGTGCACTTTTGTTTCCAGGCGCTGGTAAAAAGGGGCATCGGATTTATACGGCCGGTACACATACCAACCCACTTGAGTACCAAAAGCAACGCTACCAAAGTTCAGTTCGTGGCCGGTATTAAGGCCCAGGCGCCGGATATCCGGGGTAGTTCCGGGCGTCACCCGAGGGTCCCAGGCGCGCCGGGCTACCAAAGACGGATCGTAAAATCCTTCTAAACCCAATAGCAAGGTACTTTTATGGTTGATTTTGTGCAGCGCCGTTAAAGCAACTGATTTTACCACATATTGGATTGTATCAAAATCGCTGCGTTGCTTAAAGCCCAGGCTACTACTAAGCGTTAAAAAATTCTGCTTTCCTAAAAAGGGCGGGTCCTGTACCATCAAGGGTTGCTTATAATACGTGCTCAAATTAAACCCGAGGGTGGCCGTAGCAATATTAATACCCAGATTGGGCTTTGAATTACCGCCATTGGAGTAATGATTTATACCAATGGCCGCTAACCCAGACAACTGCGAATGCAGCGGAAATTCATACTCCAATCTCGTCTGAATGACCGCATTCCAGGTAGAGCTAACAACATTGTTGCCGGGATTCTCCACGCGGTCAAATTTATTCGAAAAATAAGCTAACCCGGTGCCAAACCGGAAGTGCAACCGAGCGGTTTTATTTTGGAGAACCGGCAGGCTCATATAAGTACTTAAAGCGAACGATTGCCCCAATACCGGCTGCTGATAGTTTAAATAAATAAGCGACAGGCCTAGACGTGGATATTTATAAAGCTGCTGCCAGTATTTTCTACCCCTAGTTTGATATTGCAAATTCAGCTCTAAACCAGTGGGGTTAGTGCCGGCAAAATGCTTAATTTTAGTTGAATGCTTAATAATTGTTCCGCCCTGAAAAGCTGCTCCCAAAACTAGTTTTGGAATTTCCTGGGCGGCTGCCGGGCCACTGCTACCTAGTAAGGTAATAAATAAACAAATGAAAAAACTTAAACCTGAAAACAGCCGGGGCATGGACAAAAAATTTATGAACAAAGTTATAAATAATTTAGGCCATTTACTTACCTATCCTAAATCGTTAAAGTATTATAGATCAAGTAGAATTAAATTAGTACAAATACGGATACCAACAGAATGAATACGGATGCTCCTAAAATTTATCAGCCATTATTTAAGAAGCGCCGTACAACTAGGTAAAACAAGCGATTATAAGCACTTTTAAAAAACATAACGAAATTAAAACTCTAAAACGCAACATTCTATTTCCTGCACGTATAGTATTCCAAAAAATGGAATGTATATAAAATACAAATTCTATATTCTAAACAAATAATTTTTAACTGTAAAACTACAATTTCTATGAAAAAGATTGCATTACTAATGATTTTAGGTTTAAGTATCTCTTTTGCTCAGGCGCAAGCTAAATTTGGAGTAAAGGTTGGTGCTAACTATTCCAATTTATCCGGTGATTTAACTGATGAAGATGCTAACCAAAGCAAAATTGGCCTTTTAGGTGGTGTCTTAGCTAATTTCCCTTTATCAAGCGATAACTTCATTTCGATCCAGCCCGAATTACTATATTCTCAGAAAGGGTATCAATTTCAGGATGATGAAGTTAACATAGGTGGAGCTATGTATCGTTATAAAGGAAAAAGAAATTTTAATTACCTGGATTTACCGGTATTAGTTAAAATTAATGCTGGTCCTATCTTCTTCGAAGGTGGTCCTCAGGCCTCTTATTTATTAGGTATCCGCGATAATACCGAAAGAGAACTAAATGGCATTGACGATAAAACTTGGGCCAAAGTAGAAAAAGATGACCTTTCAGAATTGGAAATTGGTTACGTAGCCGGTCTCGGATTCCAAGCCCCAATGGGAGTTGGCATTGGACTTCGTTACAATGGTAGCATAAACGCTTTAGCAAAAGATAATAGTGATGAATTAACTAATGCTCGTCATTCGGTTTTCCAACTGCAATTAAGCTATATGCTGGGTGGTGCTGCTCAGTAAACTTAAATTAGCTATTATAAAAAAAGCCCGGCTTTCCTGAAGCCGGGCTTTTTTTATTGCTCCTTTTATTTAGAAACAGATATAAGTAAAGGGACAAAAATAGGTATATAAATGTTTCTATAGCTATGCGCTATATTACAATAACAGAAACAGAAGAGCAAGAGTTAAAACAAGTCTATAAACGAAGCCAGCATATAGTAGAACGGCAA
>Ga0210040_10002551_pt1 | contig 25593 bp, 17 predicted proteins | sample CryGeyCG12114_NA_FD_185462 | JGI IMG/M metagenome (GOLD analysis project Ga0210040, IMG submission 185462) | Groundwater microbial communities from aquifer - Crystal Geyser CG19_WC_8/21/14_NA (SPAdes) (version 2) | ecosystem: Environmental > Aquatic > Deep subsurface > Groundwater | place: USA... | reverse complement strand
GCGAGTCGACCGTGCCCCCGCTGACCCCGCCCTTGATCGCCCGGACGTGCAGCACCGTCTCGGTGAGCGAGCCCTGGCCGTCCGCCGCGGCCTGCCGGGCGCAGAGCCCCACGCCGAGGTCGGACGGAACGGAGTCGAAGCCGCAGGAGTGCACGATCCGGGCGCCCGTGGCCACGGCCTGCTCGTGCACGGCGTCGATGCTGCGGCGCACGAACAGCGTCTCCCCGGTCAGGTCCGCGTAGTCGGTCCCGGCCTCGGCACAGGCCCGCACCAGGGGCATCCCGTGGCGCAGGTACGGGCCCACCGTGCTGAGGACGACCTTGGTCGCCACGGCCAGCGAGGCCACCGCCTCCTCGTCAGCGACGTCGACCACCAGCAGGGGCCAGGCGGCGGCCGTCCCGCCGAGCTCGGCCCGGACGGCCGCCAACCGCTCCTCCGAGCGGCCGGCGAGGGCGATTCGAGCCTCCGGTGCCGCGTAGCGCGCCAGGTGCTGAGCGGTCAGCCGTCCGACGAAGCCGGTCGCCCCGACCAGCACGAGGTCGTGCATCCTCCTGGTCCGGATCACGAGCGGTCCTCCTTCAGGGCCTTGGCCGAGGAGCGGTTGTTGGCCTTCTGCAACGCCTCCACCAGCTCAGGCTTGGTCATCCTCGAGCGGCCGCCGACCCCCAGCCGGGTGGCGAGCTCGTAGAGATGCTTCTTGGACGCGTTGGCGTCCACCCCGCCGGCGGTTCCCCGGTCGGTACCCCGGTTGCCCTCGGCCTGGGCGTCGGAGGGGCCGTACTCCTCCTTTGGCTCCCAGTGGTCGCCCACCTTCTCGTGGGTGTGCTTCAGGGCGGCGAAGGCGACCCGGTTGGCGGCCCCTTCGTCCCCGTCGTAGGTGCCCAGGGCGGAGTCGTGCACCAAGGCGTAAGTCACCTGGGCCTTGTCGTCGGAGCGCTGCAGGGTGCTGGGCAGCTCGTCCTCGATCACCTTGCCGGACTTGGTGGTCTTGGGCATGACGCTCCTCGCTGCGGGTCGGGCTGGGCGGTCGGCGGCACTCGCCGGCGGGTACGGGCCCCATCCTGCCGCGAGGGCCCAGGCCGTACGGGTCAGCCCCCGACCACCCGTTGCAGGCTGTGCTCCATGGTCACGTAGGTCAGGGCGAAGTGAGCGCGCGCCACGCGCTGGGCCCGCTCGCGGTCGCCGGTGACCACCGCCTCGATCAGCTCCTCGTGCTCCTGCAGCGCGCGGACGAAGAAGTCGGGCTCGTAGGGCTCCGCACCGAAGCCGAGCGTGGCCGCAGCGGTCAGGTGGGCGCTGAGCGAGACCAGGTGGGTGTTCTGCGCGGCGGCGCAGACCAGGCCGTGCAGCCGGTGGTCGAGGGCGCGCGCGGCGGCCATGTCCTCTCCCGCCAGCCGGAACCGGGCGAGCGCCGCCTGCAGCTCCTCGACCTGCTCGGCGGTACGCCGCTCGGCCGCCGCTCCGGCGATCATCCCCTCGACCATGCAGCGGTAGTCGAACAGCTCGCGGAGCCGGGGCAGCTCGACCTCCAGCGTCCGCCGGGCCTCCTCCGGGGCGACCTCGCGCCAGGAGACCGAGGTGACGAAGGTGCCGCCCCCGCGGCCCCGGCGCGACTCCACCAGGCCGAGCTCGGCGACCCGCTGCAGAGCCTGCCGGACAGTCACCCGGCTCACCGACAGCCGGGCGGCGAGCTCGCGCTCGGGCGGCAGCTGCTCGCCCGGGGAGTAGGCGCCGACCGCGATGGCGGTGACCAGACGGCTCGCCACGCTCCCGGCCATGGTCGCCCGCGTCATGCCCAGCAGCGCCGGGTCGAGGCCGTCGTCGTCCGGCTGATGGACCTGAGAGCCAGAAGGTATTGTGACCACACCTTTGACGTGTTTTACTGCGCCGGCAGGAGCGTCGCTCCGCCAGCAGGAGAGCCCGGGGGGACGAGGAACGAGCATGACAGAAGATCCGCCGGTGAGCACGGGCACGCTCGAGTTCGAGGGCCACCAGACCTGGTACCGGGTCACCGGGACGCTGGACCCCAGGGCCGACCGGGCCCCGCTGGTGATCCTGCACGGCGGCCCGGGAGCGGCCCACGACTACTGCCTGGCCATGGCCTCCCTGGCCACCGACGGGCGCGCCGTCGTGCACTACGACCAGCTGGGGTGCGGACGCAGCACCCACCTGCCCGACGCCGACCCGTCCTTCTGGACCGTCGACCTGTTTGTCCGCGAGCTCCGCAACCTGACCGCAGGGCTCGGGATCGACGACCGGTTCCACCTGCTCGGCCAGTCCTGGGGCGGCATGCTCGGGCCGGAGGTGGTGCTGGCCGGGGCGCACGGCATCGTCTCCCTGACCATCTGCGACAGCCCGGCGTCGATGCCGCTGTGGCTCGCCGGCGCCGCCGAGCTGCGGGCCGGCCTGCCCGCGGACGTCCAGCGCGTGCTGGACGAGCACGAGGCCGCGGGCACCACCGACTCCCCCGAGTACCACGCCGCCACGGACGTGTTCTACGCCAAGCACGTCTGCCGGGTGCAGCCGATGCCGCAGGAGGTGACCGACAGCTTCGACCAGATCGACGCCGACCCGACGGTGTACCACTCCATGAACGGGCCCAGCGAGTTCCACGTGATCGGCAGCCTCAAGGAGTGGAGCGTGGTCGAGCGCCTCGACGGCATCGGCGTCCCCACCCTGGTGGTGGCCGGTCACCACGACGAGGCGACACCTGCGGTGTGGGCGCCCTTCGTCGAGCGGATCCCCGACGTCGCCTCCCACGTGTTCGCCGAGTCCAGCCACATGCCGCACGTCGAGGAACCAGCAGCGTTCTCGCGCGTGGTGGGCGAGTTCCTCCGCAGCCACGACTGACCGGCGCCACACCTTTCCGTCCCCCTCGGCCGGCGCTCGACGACGCCGTACGGCCAGCTCATCCCGTCCGCACCCCGAGAGGGAACCGATGACCGCTCAACCCGCCGACCAGGGCTCCCATGACCTGGCCGAGTTCGGCTACCGCCAGGAGCTGAACCGCACGCTGTCCACCACGGACCTGATCGTCTACGGCCTGGTGTTCATGGTGCCCATCGCACCGTGGGCGATCTTCGGCGTCGTCTACAACGCGGCCAGCGGCATGGTGCCGCTGGTCTACCTGATCGGCCTGGTGGCGATGATCTTCACCGCCCTGTCCTACGCCCAGATGTCCAAGGCGTTCCCGATCGCCGGCTCGGTCTACTCCTACGTCGGCCGCGGGCTGCACCCGGTGCTCGGCTTCTTCGCCGGCTGGACCATCCTGCTGGACTACCTGCTGGTCCCCACCCTGCTCTACGTCTTCGCCGCCGAGTCGGTGGCCGGGATCTTCCCCGGCGTCCCCAAGCCGGTCTGGATCATCGCGTTCCTGGTGATCAACACCGCGATCAACTACGTCGGCATCTCCTTCACCGCGATCGTGAACCGCCTGTTCCTCGCGGCCGAGCTGATCTTCGTGGTGATCTTCGTGGTCATGGCCGTGATCGCCATCTCGCGTGGCGTCAACGGCGCCCAGTTCACCACGACGCCGCTCTTCAACGCCGACCTGTTCACCCCGAGCCTGGCCGCCGCGGCGCTGTCCATCGCCGTGCTCAGCTTCCTGGGCTTCGACGGCATCGCCACCTTGAGCGAGGAGGCGAAGGGCGGCCGCCGCTCGGCCGGCATCGCCATGATCACCGGCCTGGTGCTGGTGGCGCTGTTCTTCGTCACCCAGACCTGGCTCGCCGCGATGCTGGTGCCCGGGACCACCGCCTTCGGCGACGACGAGGTCAACAACGCCTTCTTCGCCATCGTGGGCTCGATCAGCAACAGCGGCTGGCAGGTCGCCTTCCTGGCCATGAACGCCCTGGCCGTCGGCATCGCCAACGCCGTCGCCGCCCAGAGCGCCACCTCGCGGCTGCTGTTCTCGATGAGCCGGGACGGTCGCCTGCCGCGGTTCCTCTCCCACATCAACCCGACGACCAAGGCCCCGCAGCGGGCCATCCTCGTGGTGGGCGCCCTCACCCTGGTGCTCGGCCTGGTCTTCGTGGGCCAGATCGACGTCATCTCCGCCCTGGTGAACTTCGGCGCCCTGACCGCCTTCCTGCTGCTGCACGTGTCGGTGATCGGCTACTACGCCGTCAAGCGGCGCAGCGGCAACGTGCTGCTGCACTGGGTGGTGCCCGTGCTCGGCTTCGCCATCATCGGCTTCGTGCTCTGGAACGCCGACCCGCTGGCCAAGATCGGCGGCCTGATCTGGCTGGCCGTCGGGGCCGTGGTGCTCATCTACTACCAGCACAAGGGCACCGGGGTCCTGGCCGAGCACGCCGCCGACCCGTTCGCGACCGCCGAGCAGACGGTGGGCTGAGCCGTGGAGCACCTGCTGACCAAGGACCAGTCCAGCGCCGCGTTCCGTGCCGCCGGATCCCCGGCGCTGACCGTCCGTGCCGGGGCGGGCGACCGGATCACCTTCGAGACCGACGACCTCGCCTACGTCCAGATGGAGCAGTACGGGGACCTGGCGCAGGTCACCGCCACCATCAACCCCATCACCGGGCCGTTGTTCGTCGAGGGCGCCGAACCCGGCGACGTGCTCGCGGTGGCCATCCACGACATCGTCCTGGCCGAGCAGGGCTGGTCCATCTCCATCCCCGGTGCCGGGGCGCTGGCCGGGGTGATGGGACCGGAGTTCTTCGTCCGGCGGGTCCCGGTGCGCGACGGCCGGGTGCAGCTCACCCCCACCCTGGACTGCGCGGTGGCGCCGATGATCGGCTGCGTCGGCGTCGCGCCGGCGGACCGGGACGGGTCGACAGTGATGCCGACCCTGCCCACCGGGGGCAACATGGACCTGACCGACGCCGCGCCGGGCAGCACGGTCTACCTACCGGTCCAGGTGCCGGGCGCGCTGCTGTCCGTGGGCGACCTGCACGCGGTGATGGCGCGTGGCGAGTCCTCCTTCGTGGCCATCGAGATCGCCGGCCGGGCGACCGTGTCGGTGGACGTGGTGAAGGGTCGCAGCATCCGCGGGCCGCAGCTGGACACCGGCAGCGAGTACCTCTGCGTCGGCCTGGGCGACCCGGTGCAGGACTCGGTCCAGATGGCGTACGAGTCCCTGTTCTCGGTGATGGTGGACGAGCACGGCTGGGACCCGGGTGACGCCTACGTGGTGATGAGCGCGCTGGCGCACACCGAGCTCGGCGGCCCCACGGGCTCGGTCGACCCCGATCCGCTGCACCCGTTCCGGGCGGTCGGCGCGGTCACGGTCGCCCGGATCGCCTCCGAGATCCTCCGTACCGGAGGCCGCCGGCCCTGACCCCGGCTGAGCGCTCCTTCCCGCGGTGCGGTAGGCAGGACCTTCCCCTACGTCGAAGGAGCGTCATGACGACCAAGGTCGAGAAGTCCATCGAGGTCAACCTGCCGGTGAGCACGGTCTACAACCAGTGGACCCAGTTCGCGGAGTTCCCGCACTTCATGAACGGGATCACCAGCATCACCCAGCTCGGGGGCGACCGCATGCTGTGGGTGGCCGAGATCGGCGGCATCCGCCGCCAGTGGGAAGCGAAGGTGCTCGAGCAGGTGCCCGATCGCAAGGTCGCCTGGGCCGCCACGGAGGGGGCGACCAACGCCGGCTCGGTCAGCTTCACCGACCTCGGCGGCCGGACCCGGGTCGACCTGTACCTGGAGTACGAGCCCGAGGGCCTGGTCGAGAAGGTCGGCGACAAGCTGAACGTGGTCGAGAACCAGGCCGAGGGCGACCTCGATCGCTTCAAGGCCTTCATCGAGTCCGAGGGCTACGCCACGGGAGCCTGGCGTGGCACCGTCCCCGCCTCGGGGCACGTCGGGACGCCGGGCGTCGAGCACGCGGCGGGCTCGCGCGGCGACGACGGCCACGCCGGGGTCAGCGGCAAGGCGGTGGCCACCGGGATCGGGGTGGCGACGGCAGCGGCCGCCGGCATCGCTGCCGTGGCTGCGGCCGGCGCGAAGAAGAAGGAGCAGGAGAGCCCGGCCGCGGCGACCCCGCCGCTGGAGGTCACACCGGCCACCAGCCCCGGCGAGCCGATCAGCACCTCCTTCGACGCCACGGAGAGCCCGGTGCCCCAGGCGACACCGGCCTCACAGACCACGCCCGTACCGCAGACCGATCCGGCCTACACCGACCCGGTCGGGACCGGCGAGATCGGCCGGCTGGACGAGGGCGTCTACGGGACCGACGGCGGGACCCCGCCGGCCCGCTGACCCCGGGGTCCGGGCTGGCTTCCCGGGTCACGGACCGGCCGCCGGCGGAATAGCTCCGTCCGGCGGCCGGTTGCGTGAGGCGTGACCACGACGCTGAACCGTGCTGGATCCCCGACGCCCGGACCGGGGGGCTCCGCCGGGCGGCCGCTCACGCTGTCCGTGCTGGACCTGATCCCGGTCCGGAGCGACCAGACCACCGGCGACGCCCTCCGGGCCACAGTGGCGCTGGCCCGGCTGGCCGAAGCGAGTGGGATGCACCGCTACTGGGTGGCCGAGCACCACAACATGGCCGCGATCGCCTCGACCAACCCGCCGGTGCTGATCGCGATGCTGGCGGGCGCGACCACCACCATGAAGATCGGCTCCGGCGGCATGATGCTGCCGAACCACGCGCCGCTGGTCGTGGCCGAGCAGTTCGCACTGCTGGAGGCGGCCTACCCCGGCCGGATCGACCTCGGCATCGGCCGCGCCCCGGGCAGCGACCCGGTCACCAGCTTCGCGCTGCGGCACAACGGCCCGCAGACCGCGGACGCCGCCCGCTTCGACGAGGTGGTCGAGAACGTGCTGGCGATGCTCGAGCCCGCGGGCGTCGGACTGCAGGTGCAGGGCCGGACCTACCCGCTGCGGGCCACGCCGCGTGCCTCGGGCGTCCCCGAGGTCTGGCTGCTCGGCTCGTCGGACTACTCGGCCCGGCTCGCCGCCGCCGAGGGCCTGCCGTACGTCTTCGCCCACCACTTCTCCGGCGAGGGCACGGCTCAGATCATCGACCTCTACCGCTCGTCCTTCCGGCCCTCGGACCGGCTGAGCGCACCGAAGACGTTCCTCACCGTCAACGTGGCGGTCGCGGAGACCCAGGCTGAGGCGGAGCGCCTGGCGCGCCCGCACCTGCTGGCCATGGTCGCCCTGCGGACCGGCGGCGAGCTGCGGGCCCAGCTCAGCGTCGAGGAGGCCGAGCGCACGGTGCTCGCCGAGTCGCACACCGCCCTGGCCGAGCAGCTGCGCAGCCGCTGGGTGATCGGCACACCGGAGTCGGCGCTGACCGAGCTGACCGAGCTCGCGGCCGGCTACGGGGTGGACGAGGTGATGGTCCACCTGGTCGCCGGGGCCTCGGAGTCCGACCCGGCCGACCGCTCACCGGCTCGCGAGGCCTCCCTTCGCCTGCTGGCCGGAGCCCGGGTCTGACGAGCGGGCACCGCCGAGCACTGCGCCGACAGCGCTGGTCGCGGGCGCGCTGCGCCACCGATGCTGGGGCAGCACTCTGACGCAGGATGCGGAGCCGTCGGCGTCCTCTCGGCGGTGTGAGCACCGATCGTCCAGGCCCGGATCCCGGCCCGGCACAGAGGGCCCGGGCCTTTAGTACCCAATTCACCGCCTATCTGCTTTCAACTCATCAATCCGGCGGTCGTTCCAATTACAGCACCTATTCTTTTCCTCAGCGGGGGCTATGGATATCAACCCACTCCCCTAAGGAACCCCGCATGCGACCTCACATCCTGGCTTCTTCTCCGGCCATCCAGCAGTCCTCCTCCCGGTGGCGGCTGACCCGGAGCCTGATGGCCACCGCGGCTGTGGGTGCGATCCTCTGCAGCGCCGCAGCACCGGCCTTCGCCGACACCGACACCGACACCGTCGTGGCAAGCGTGGTGGTGAACCCGTCGATCACCCTGACCGGCCTCACCGCAGCCTTCTCCCTGACCGGCGACATCAGCTCCACCGTCGAGCGCATCGGCGCCGTCAGCTTCCTCGTCAGCTCGAACAACCCGTCCGGCTACGCGGTCACCGTGGAAGCGGCAGCCAACACTCTGAGCGCACAAACCCCGACGAACACCGACACGATCCCGATCGGGGCCCTCAGCGTCCGTGAGGGCGGCAGCAACGCCTACGCGCCGATCAGCAGCGTCACCCCGGTGACGGTGCACTCGCAGGCCACGCCCTCGGCTGCCGTCGGTGACGCACTCACCAACGACTACCGCGTCGAGATCCCGTTCGTGACCCCGGACACCTACACCGCCACCCTCAACTACGTGGCGACGACCCTCTAGCGGTCGCTCCTCCTCGGGCCGTCCGACAGACCGGAAGGTCGATCATCATCTCGTCAAAGCTCACGATCCTGCGCGGGCTGGGCGTCCTCCTGGTCGGGGGGGCGCTCAGCCCGGGCTTCGCGTACGCGGCTCCCACCGCCCCCGCCCCGACGCCCGCGCAGTCCTCCGCCGCAGCGGGGCCCTCCGCCACACCGTCGACGACAACGACCTATCCGGTGTCGAAGGAAGAGTTCTCGCTCAGCGTCACCCCGACCCGGCTCGTGGTCGGGCCGGCCGACCTGGACACGACCCAGCAGCTGCTGGTCGTCAACCGGGGTCGGTCCTCGATGCCGGTCCAGGTGCAGAAACGCAACTTCGTGTCGATGCCTGACGGGACCTTGCACTACCAGGACGACGCGCCCTACGGGGGCGCCGACCTGGTCACGGTCGAGCCCACCCAGTTCGAGCTCGCACCCGGCACCTCTCAGGTGATCACCGTCAAGATCGACGCGGCTACCGAGACCGACTCGGGCGACCAGCAGCTCGCCGTCGTCGTGCTCGTCCCCGCGACGGAGACCGAAGCCAACATCAGGGTCAACCGGGGCGTCGGCGCACCCGTGTACCTCACCCTTCCCGGACCCGTCGAGGACTCCGTCGCCCTCAGCGACCTGCACGCGCCCGCCTTCGTCGCACGCGGCCCGGTGGACCTGAGCATGAAGGTCCGCAACCTCGGCACCGTCCACCACGACTTCCGGGGTCCTTCGGCACTGACCGTCCGCAGCGCCGGTGCCAGCACCGCGTTCCCCGACTTCACCGTCCCCCGCGACGCCACCCGCGACATCAGCATGACGTGGGACCCCCCGCTGCTGTGCCTGTGCCACCCAACGGTCTCCTACACCGATCCCGCCGGGGCCACCCAGACCGTAGCGGTCCGGGTCATCGTCTTCCCCTGGGACCTGGTCCTGGGTGCGCTGGGCGCGCTCGGCCTGGCGCTGCTGGCCGTGCGGCTCGCCCGCCGCTCCTTCCGTAGCCAGGTCGCGAAGGCGGCAGCGGCTTCAGGGTCTTCGAGCAACCACCATGGGGCCTGACCACCGTAGCCGCGGCGGCGTGACCGGCGGGTGGGCGCTCAGGCGACGCCAGACTCGAACGCAAGGGCACGCGGCCAAGAACTGGGTGCTGCTGACCGCGATCGTGATCCTCGGTCCGCTCCTGACGGCCGTGCTCCCGGCCCCCGCCTTCGCGGCCGGCGCGATCTCGGTCAGCACCACGGCCTACACCCCTGCGACGCCCACCACGGGCAGCCCGGTCACCTACGTCTCCCGCACGACTGTGTCCAGCGCCACGGTGACCAGCAGGATCGTCGTGACCCAGACGACTCCGGTGGGGGTGCTGCCGCTGGCCGCCTTCGCCCAGGGGTTCACCTGCGCTGCGCCGTCGGGTCGGACCATCGCGTGCACGACCACCGGCTCGTCGTTCGCCTCGGGGTCGTCGTCGCCGGACATCACCTTCGTGGCCATCGTGACGGGCTCCATCACCGCCGCCAGCATCCGCAGCTCGTCGAGCACCACCGCGACCGCCACGGGGGCCACCTCCGGTTCCGACACCGCCATGGCTACCGGGACCCTGCCCACGGCCCCGAGCGCCGTGGCCGTCTCCCCCACCTCAGGCTCGACGGCAGGCGGCAACACCGTCACCGTGACCGGATCGAACATCATCGCGGCGACCGCGGTGGAGGTCGGCACCACCGCCGAGATGCAGGCGGGCACCCCGGTGACTCTGCTGGACTGTGGCACCGCAACCAGCAGCTGCTTCAGCGTCAGCGGTAGCAACTTGATCGTCTACATGCCGCCGCGCTCGAGCCCAGGGGCGGTGAACCTGACGGTGGTCACCCGGGGCGTCAGTGACGCGGACACCTACACCTACGTCGCCCCCGCCCCCGCCACGCCCAGCGCCCCGACCGCCACGGCGGGAGCCAGCAGTGCCACCGTGAACTGGGTAGCCCCCGCCAACAACGGCAGCGCCATCACCGGCTACGTGGTCACCCCCTACAGGGCCGGGGTCGCCCAGACCCCGGTGACCTACGCCAGCACCGCCACGGTCCAGACGCTGACCGGTCTCACCGCCGGCAGCTCGTACACCTTCACCGTGGCTGCCACCAACGCCAGCGGGACGTCGACGGCGAGCGCCCTGTCGGCGGCCGTCACCCCCTACGCCGTGGCCGGCGCCCCCACCATCGGCACCGCGACCGCCGGCGACTCCCTGGTCACCCTCACCTGGACCGCGCCCAGCAGCAACAACGGCAGCGCCGTCACCGGCTATGTCGTCACGCCCTACGTCGGCACCACCGCCTCGACCGCCCAGACCTTTCCCAGCACCAGCACCACGCAGAACGTCACCGGCCTCACCCCGGGCACGGCGTACACGTTCACCGTCGCCGCGGTGAACGCCGCCGGCACCGGACCCGCCTCCGCCAGGTCCGCCGCGGCCACCCCGAACGCCTCCCCCACCCTGACCTTCGCCGCTCCCCCGGACGGCCGGACCGGCGTGGCCTACAGCAACCAGCTCGCGGTCACCGGCGGCACCTCGCCCTACGTCTGGTCGGTGAGCAGCGGCAGCCTGCCCGACGGCCTCACCCTGGCCGCCGCCACCGGGCTGCTGAGCGGCACCCCGACCACGGCCGGCGCCTACACCTCCACGATCAAGGTCGTCGACGCCAGCGCTCAGAGCGCCACGAAGTCCGTCACCATCACCATCACGGGCGCACCCGGCACGCTGGCGGCGCCCACCCTGACGGCGTCAGGCACCACCGCCACCGCCAAGTGGGTCGCCCCCAGCGCCAACGGCAGCCCCATCACCGGCTACTCCATCCGGGTGTACAAGGACGGCACGCTGCAGGCCACCGTCGCCGCCGGTACCGCGACGACGTTCACCAGCTCTGGCCTCACGGCCGGCAGCACCTACACGGTGACGGTGGCGGCGGTGAACGCGGTCGGCACCGGGCCGTACAGCGATGCATCGAACGCGGTGGTCGCGTACGCGGTGGCCGGCCCCCCGACCATCGGCACCGCCACCGCCGGCGACTCGCTGGTCACCCTGAGCTGGGCCGCGCCCAGCAGCAACAACGGCAGTGCCATCACCGGCTACGTCGTCACCCCCTACGTCGGGACCACGGCGCAGACCGCCCAGACCTTTCCCGGCACCGCCACCACGCAGAACGTTCCGGGCCTCACCCCGGGCACGGCGTACACGTTCACCGTCGCGGCCGTGAACGCCGCCGGCACCGGGCCAGCGTCCGCCCAGTCCGCCGCGGCCACTCCCAACGAGTCCCCGACCCTCACCTTCGCGGACCCCCCGTCCGGCCAGGTCAACGTGGCCTACAGCAACCAGCTCGCGGTCACCGGCGGCACGTCGCCCTTCGCGTGGTCGATCAGCAGCGGCGCCCTGCCCGGCGGTCTCACCCTGGGCGCGGTCACCGGTCTCTTGAGCGGTACGCCGACCAACGCCGGCAGCTTCACCTTCACGGTCAAGGTGACCGACGCCAGCGCGCAGACCGCGACGAAGTCGGTCACCCTGGTCGTGGCGGCCGCCCCCAGCGTGAGCTTCTCACCCACCCCGGGCGAGGTCGGGGTGGCCTTCAGCCAGCAGCCGACGACCTCCGGCGGCACCGGACCGTTCACCTGGAAGGTCAGCGCCGGCAGCCTGCCCGCAGGGGTGACGATCGACTCCTCGACAGGGCTGGTCAGCGGCACCCCGACCGCGTCGGGCACCTTCTCGGTGACCATCGCCGCCACCGACACCTTCAACCAGGTCGCGAGCCGCACCGTCTCGATCGCCATCGCCGCGCTCCCCACCCTCACCTCCTCGGCCCCGCCGGCGGGCCAGGTCGGACTCGGGTACACCACGACCTTCACCACCGCCGGCGGGACCTCGCCCCTGGTCTTCTCGATCGCTGCCGGCAGCGTGCCCGCCGGTCTGAGCCTGAGCTCGAGCACCGGCGTGCTGTCCGGCACCCCCGCGACCGCGGGCAGCTCGTCGTTCACGGTGGCCGTCACCGACGCCAACAACAAGACCGCCACCAAGGCCGTCACCCTGGTGGTCACCACCGGCCCCCTGGTCATCACCAAGACGGCCAACGTCACCTCCGTCGTGGCCGGCGGCACCGTGACCTACACCATCGGGCTCACCAACACCAGCACGACGGCCTTCAGCAACGTGGTGCTGAACGACCCCCTGGGCGGGGTCCTCGACGACGCGAGCGTGGGCACCCCGGCGCCCACGGCGACGTCGGGAACCCTGAGCCTGGCCGACTCGACGCTGACCTGGACCGGGAACGTCCCGGCCAACGGCTCGCTCACGATCACCTACACCGTCCAGGTGAACAACCCCGACGTGGGCAACCAGGTGCTGGCCAACACGGTGACCTCGTCCACGGTCGGCACGACCTGCCCCAGCGGGACCACCGACACCCGGTGCACGGCCACCGTCACGGTGTCCGGCCTGAAGATCGTCAAGACGGCCGGTGTCGCCACCACGACCCCCGGCACCAGGGTCACCTTCACCGTCGTGGCCACCAACACCGGGCAGACCCCGTACTCGGGTGCGACCTTCACCGACAGCCTGACCGACGTGGTGGACGACGCCACCTACAACACCGACGCCACCGCCACGTCGGGCGGCGTCAGCTACGCCAGCTCCTCCCTGACCTGGACGGGGGATCTCGCCGTCGGCGCCAGCGCGACCATCACCTACACGGCTACCGTGCTCAACCCCGACCCGGGCAACAAGACCCTCACCGGCGCGGTCGCCTCGCCCTCGGCCGGCAGCACCTGCCCCAGCGGCAACCCCGCCGCCTCCTGCACGGCGACCGTCACCGTCCTCGTCCCCGCCCTGGCGATCTCGAACACGACCAACGTCAGCACGGTCACGCCGGGCGGGCGGGTGCCGTACACGATCACCTTCGCCAACACCGGCCAGACGGCCTACACGGGGACCTCGGTCACGCTCGCCCTGGCCAACGCCCTGGACGACGCGACCTACGACAACAACTTCGTGCTCTCCTCAGGGGCCTACACCTTCAACGCGACCACCAACGCGTTCGTCTGGACCGGCGACATCGCCGTCGGTCAGGTCGTGACGATCACCGGCTCCGTGACCGTCCGTGACCCGGATCCCGGCAACAAGTCCGTGGTCACCGTGGCCAGCTCGTCGGCGGCCGGCAGCACGTGCCGCACCGCAAGCACGAACGCCGCCTGCACCACCACGGTGCAGGTCCTCGTGCCGCAGCTCAGCATCACCAAGGCGAGCGACGTGGCGACCACCACCCCCGGCTCGGTGGTCCGCTACACGGTCACCGCGACCAACACCGGGCAGACCGCCTACACCGGGGCGACCTTCACCGACGCCCTGGCCGGGCTGCTCGACGACGCGACCTTCAACAACGACGCCGTCACCACCGCGGGCTCGGTCTCCTTCGCCAGCCCCAGCCTCACCTGGACCGGGGACCTGGCCATCGGGGCGACCGCCTCGATCACCTACTCGGTGACGGTACGGCAGCCCGACGCGGGCGACCGTGCGCTGACCAGCACCGTCACCTCCACCACCGCCGGCAGCACCTGCCCGGCCGGCGGCACGGACGCCCGGTGCGGCAACAGCGTGCCCGTGCTGGTCCCCGCGTTGGCCCTCACCAGCTCGGCGTCGGTGTCCACCACCACACCGGGCGGAATCGTCCGCTACAACCTGAGCGCGACCAACACCGGGCAGACCACCTACACCGGGACCGCCGTGCTGTTCGACCCGCGGCAGGTCTTCGACGACGCCAACTACAACAGCGACGCGACGTCCACGTCCGGCAGCTTCGCCGCCCAGGCGAACGGCACCGTGGTGTGGACCCTCACCCTGGCGCCCGGCGAGAGCGCCAGCGGGTCGATGTCGGTCACCGTCAAGAACCCGGCCACCGGTGACAAGTCGCTGACCACCGTTCTCAGCTCCGACGTTCCCGGCAGCACCTGCCCGACGGGAGCGGCTGACGCCATGTGCCGGACCTCGGTCACCCTGCTGATCCCGGGTCTGACCATCACCAAGACGGCGGACGCCGCCTCCGTCGTCACCGGCGGCCGGGTGACCTACACCGTGAGCGTCCTGAACAGCGGTCAGACGACCTTCCCGGACGCGACGTTCACGGACTCGCTGAGCCGGGTGCTGACGGACGCGACCTACGCGGGTGACGCCACAGCCGACGTCGGAGCGGTGAGCTACGCCTCCCCGACGCTGTCCTGGACCGGAGCGCTGGCGCCGGGAGCCCGGGCGACGATCATCTACTCGGTCACCGTCCTCGACCCGGACCCGGGCGACAAGCGGATCAACAACACCGTGGTCTCCTCCACGCCGGGGAGCAACTGCGCCACCACCAGCACCGATGAGCGCTGCACCGCCAACGTCGACGTCCTGGTGCCCGGCCTGACCATCGCCAAGACCGCCAACCGGGCAACCACGGTGCGCGACGGCGTGGTCGCCTACACCGTGCGGGTCACCAACTCCGGGGCCACCCCCTACACCGGGGCGACCTTCACCGACGACCTCGCCGGGATCGTCGACGACGCCGTCCTCGACGCCGACGCGGCGGCCAGCGCCGGCTCGCTCACCACGGCCGGCGCCACGCTCGGCTGGACGGGCGACCTGGCGGTCGGCGCCACCGCCACCATCACCTACTCGGTGACGGTGAACCACGAGGACGTGGGCAACGACCTGTTGACCAGCATCATCACCTCGACGAGCCGGGGCACCAACTGCGCCCCCGCGGGCGGTGACCCGAGGTGCACCGTGACCGTCCCGGTCGCGCGGCTGATCATCACCGAGGTGTACGACGAGGCCACCGCCGTCCCCGGCCAGATCCTGCACGCCCACGGTTCCTTCGTGAACACCGGTCAGGTCGCCTACACCGGCATCATCGTCAGCCTGCCCGGCGACGACGTGAAGGACGACGTGCTGGCCAACGGCGACCAGAGCGTCAGCTCGGGGACCCTGGTGCTGACCCCGACCTCGTTCTACTGGACCGGCAGCATCGCCATCGGCCAGACCGTCACCGGCGCCGGCACGGTCACCGTGCAGGACCCGGATCCGGGCAACAAGATCATCACCAGCACCGCGGTGTCGACGGCGGTGGGCAGCAACTGCCTGCCGGGCAGCACCGACAGCCGCTGCACGCCCGTCGTCCTCGTGCTGATCCCGCAGCTGAGCGTCACCAAGACGGCCAGCACCACCACCGCGATGCCGGGAGACCTCGTCGGCTACACCGTCACCCTCCGCAACTCCGGTGAGACGCCGTACGTCAACGCCTCGGCTCGCGACCTGCTCAGCGGGGTGCTCGACAACGCGGCCTACGACGGCAACGCGACCTCGACCACCGGCGCCGTGTCCTACGCCGGCTCCACCCTGACCTGGACCGGCGACCTCGCCGTGGGCCAGACCGCCACCATCGCCTACTCCGTGACCGTGGGCAGGACCACCCAGGGCGACAAGACCCTGATCAACACCGTCACGTCCGACGAGGTCGGCAGCACCTGCCCGCCGGCCACCGGCAACGCCGCGTGTCGCAGCTCGGTCGACGTCTTGACCCCGGCACTGACGATCCGCAAGTCCTCGAACGTGGCCAACGCCACGCTCGGCACCACGGTGACCTCCACCGTGACCGTCACCAACTCCGGGCAGACCCCCTACTCGGCGGCGGCCTTCGAGGACCCACTGGCCGACGTGCTCGACGACGCGACCTACAACGCCGGCTCCACCGCGGCGACCAGTGGCACGACGACCTACGACGGCGAGGTCCTGCGCTGGTCGGGCGCCCTGGCGGTGGGGGCCTCGGCGACGATCACCTACCGGGTGCGGATCAACAACCCGTCGACGGGGAACCGGTCGTTGGTCAACACGGTGGTGTCGACGAACACCGGCAGCAACTGCCCGGCCGGCTCGCTCGACTCCCGGTGCACGTCGACCGTGAGCGTCACCAACGCGGTGACCCTGACCTTCACCAAGACCGCCGACGCCCTCACGACGGTCGGTGGGGCGGTGGTCACCTACACCACCACGGTTACCAACTCGAGCGGCTCTGACGTCACCGACGCGAACGTCACCGACCCGCTGGCCGGCGTGATCGACGACGCGACCTACAACGCAGATGCGAGGGCAACCACCGGAACGCTCGGCTACAGCGCCTCGACCCTGAGGTGGACGGGCCCGATAGCCGCGAACAGCACGGTGCAGATCACCTACTCCGTGACCGTCGGCTCGGCGATCACCGGTGACCAGATCCTGGTCGGGACCCTCGCCTCCACCTCGATGATGGCGAGCAACAACTGCGTGTCGGGAAGCGCCGACGCGCGGTGCGCCAGCAGCGTGGCCGTGGCCCGGCTGGACCTATTCACGACGACGACGGAGACGACCGCCACACCCGGGTCTTTGCTTCACCAGGTCCAGACGTACACCAACACCGGCCAGGTGGCTTACCAGGGGATCACGGTCCGTAGCCCCCGCGCCGATACCAGCGACGACATAAGCCCTACCGGTGACCAGGTGGCGTCGTCGGGGACGCTGATCCGCACGGACGCCGACCTCGCCTGGACCGGCGACATCCCGGTGGGTGGCGTCATCACCATCACCCGGACCTCGACCGTGAACAACCCGGATACGGGCAACCACGTGATCACGACCACGCTGAATTCGACCGCCCCAGGCAACAACTGCGCCAGCGGTACAACCGATCCCCGTTGCACGTTCAGGGTCATGGTCCTCACGCCGAAGCTCACGATCACCAAGAAGGCCGACACGCCCTACATGGTCCCGGGGAGCAGCACGCAGTACACCATCACCATCAAGAACACCGGCGAGACGCCGTACGTCGGAGCCAGCATCGACGACAGCCTCGCGGGCCTGCTGGACGACGCCGTCTACAACAACGACGCGACGGCCACGACGGGCAGCACGACCTACACCAGTCCGAGCCTGTTCTGGACCGGCGACCTGAGCGTGGGTGCCACCGCGACCATCACCTACACGGTCACCGCGCTGATGACGTCCTTCGGCGACAAGACCACGGTGAACGCCGTCAGCTCCACCGACGTGGGCAACAACTGCCGGCCGGCGAGCGGTGACCCTGCCTGCCGCACCACGGGCATCATCCTCACCCCGGCCCTGACTCTCACCTCCAGCGCCAGCACGGCGACGACGGTGCCGGGGGCGACGGTGGCCTACACGGTCACCGCCAGGAACACCGGGCAGACCTACTACCCGGCAGCGAACCTCAGCGTCCCGCTGGGCGCAGTCCTCGACGACGCCCGGTACGCCGACGACGCCTCCGCCACCTCGGGGACGGTCGCGGTCAGCGGAGAGACGCTGACCTGGTCGGGAGGGCTGGCCCCGGGTGCATCCACCACCATCACCTACTCGGTCACCGTCCGCGACCCGGTGGGTGGCGACTCCCGCCTCGAGCAGTCCGTGACCTCGACCACCCAGGGCAGCACCTGCGCGGTGGCGAGCGGCGACCCGCGGTGCACGACGTCGGTTCCCGTCGCCGGCCTGCTGGTCGCGAACTCGGCCGACGTCTCGACCGCCGAGCCGCTGTCGGTGGTCCGCTACCGCGTCACGTTGACGAACACCGGCCAGGTGCCCTACGTCGGGACCACGATCCGCGACCACTTCGCGGGCACCCTCGACGACTCGGCCTACAACGGTGACGCGGCCGCCACCTCGGGCAGCGTGACGCTGGATGCGGCCACGGCCCAGATCCTGTGGACCGGCGACCTCGCCGTCGGCGCCAGCGTCACCATCACCGGGTCCGGTACGGTCTACAACCCCACCCGCGGTGACGACGTCATGACCACCTTCGTGGAGACCGACGCAGCCGCCAGCAACTGTGGCCCAGGCAGCAAAGACCCGGCATGTGCGACCTCGGTGGCGGTGCTGACGCCAGGGCTGACGGTCACCAACACGGCGAGCGCCACCACCACGGAGCCCGCGGGCACGGTCGGCTACACCCTGACCATCGCCAACACCGGCCAGACCCCCTACACCTCAGCGTCGGTGCGGAACACGTTGTCCGGGCTCCTCGACGACGGGGCCTACGACAACAACGCGGTCGCCACCGGCGGGGTGGTCACCTTCACCAGCCCCGACCTGGTCTGGATCGGCGACCTGGCCGTCGGCCAGAAGGTCGTGGTCACCTACAGCGTCACCGTGTACATCCCCGACTTCGGCGACAAGGCCATGGTCGACTCGCTGAGCTCGGACGAGCTGGGCAGCAGCTGTCCTCCCGGCACCTCGAGCACCGCCTGCTCGACGCTGGTGACGGTGCTGACACCCGACATCACCCTCTCGGTGGTCGCCGACCGGGCCACCACCACTCCGGGGGCCGTCGTCGGCTACACCGTCACCATCACCAACACCGGCCAGACCAGCGCCCCGGGCGCCAGCGTGGACATCCTGCTCGACGGGGCGCTGGACGACGCGAGGTATGACGGGAACGCCCGGACCACGCTCGGAGACGTCACGCTCGCCGGGTCGGCTCTCACCTGGAGAGGTGACCTCGCCGTCGGCGGGACCGCCACGGTGAGCTACAGCCTCACCGTCGCCCGGCCCGACAGCGGTGACCGGATCCTCACCACCACGCTCAGCTCGTTCATCCCCGGCAACCGCTGCTCGGGCGCCGGCGGCCCTGACGGCCCGGGTGGCCCCGGTGGGCCGGGTGGCCCCGGCGCCCCCGGCGCGGACGATCCTGGGGCTCCGGTGCAGGACGCCTCCTGCACCTCGACCGTCACCGTGCTGATCCCCGCTCTGTCCATCCAGACCACGGCGAGCACGCCGACCGCCAGCCCGAACGGGGCGGTGCAGTTCAGCCTCACCATCTCCAACACGGGCCAGACCGCCTACTCCGGCGCCGTGGTCACCACGTCGCTCAGCGACGTGCTCGACGACGCGAACTTCGGCACGGCCACCGCCACGGCTGGAGCCGTCGCCTACACGGCACCGAACCTGACCTGGACCGGAAACCTGGACCTCGGCGCCACCGCCACCGTGACCTACACGGTCACCGTGCGCACCCCGGACACCGGCAACAAGCTGCTCTCGGCCACAGCGGTCTCGGCGGAAGCAGGCAGCACCTGCCCGGCGGAGAGCTCGAACTCCCTGTGCACGGCCACCGTGCAGGTGCTGGTCCCCCACCTGACCCTCAGCCAGTCGGCCAGCAGCGCCACCACCACCCCGGGTGGAGTGGTGCGCTACACCATCACCGTGCTCAACGACGGCGAGACCGCCTACGCGTCGGCCCGGGCCACCGACAGCCTGTCGGACGTCCTGGCCGACGCCAACTACAACGCGGACGCATCGGTGGTCGGCGGCGGGACGCTGACCTACAGCGCCGCCGGCACCCTGAGCTGGGTCGGCAGCCTGGCGGTGGGGGCGAGCGCGACGATCACCTACTCGGTCACGGTGCGCAACCCCGACACGGGCGACAAGCTGCTGAGCAACCGGGTCACCTCCACCAGCACCGGCAGCACCTGTCCTGCCGCGGCACCGGCGGCGGCCTGCTCGACGTCGGTCCAGGTCCTCGTCCCGAGCCTGTCGATCACCAAGACCGCCGACACCAGCACCGTGGTAGCCGGCAGCGCGGTCAGCTACACGGTCAGGGTCACCAACACGGGCGAGACGGCGTACGCCCCGGCCACCTTCACCGACGCCCTCACCGGCGTGCTGGACGACGCGACCTACTCCGGCGATGCCGTGGCCACCAGTGGCACCCTGCAGTACACGAACCAGACCCTGGCCTGGAGTGGTCCGCTGGGCCTCGGGGAGACGGCCACCATCACCTACTCCGTGACCGCGACCTTCCCTGCGCTGGGAGACCTGTCGATGGACAACACGGTGCGGTCGGGCTCGGCAGGATCCACCTGTACCGGAGCCATCGACCCGGCCTGCCGTGCCGTGGTCGCCGTGGTGGTGCCCGAGCTGACCCTCAGCAAGACCGCCGACAGCAACCGGATCGTGGCCGGAGGCACCGTGGAGTACACCATCGCGGCCAGCAACACGGGTGAGGCGGACTATCCCGCCGCCTCGCTGACCGACGCGCTCGACGAGATCCTGGACGAGGGCACCTACAACGGTGACGCCACGGCGTCCACCGGTGTGGTCGGCTACGACGACGAGACGCTCACCTGGACCGGCGCGCTGACCCGTGGCTCGACGGCGACCATCACGTTCTCGATGACGACCAGCGCTGACCTGACCGGTGAAGCCTCGCTGGCCAACCGCGTGGTCTCGACCTCGCTGGGCAGCACCTGCCTGCCGGACAGTCCCAACCCCGACTGCGTCGCGTCGACCGCGGTGGAGGCGACGGTGCTCACGCTGACCGGGTTGACGCCGTCCTTCACCCTCACCGGTGACCCCGAGAGCACCGTGACCCAGGAGGACGCCGTCACCATGACCGTCACCACCAACAGCTCCGGGGGGTACGCGGTGACGGCTCAGCCCAGGACCAGCACCCTGTTCGCCGGGACCCCGGGAAACCCCGACGCGATCCCGATCGACCGGCTGGGCGTCCGGGAAGCCGGCGGCACGGCGTACACGCCGTTCTCGCCGGGCTCCTCGCTCACCGTCCACCAGCAGGGCTCGGCTTCCTCGCCCGACGGGGACGCGGTCAGCAACGACTACCAGGTCCGCATCCCCTTCGTGAGGGCGGACACGTACTCCACCACGCTCGACTACATCGTCACCAGCCAATGAGGTCGCCGGGCGCGTCCTCGTCGGTGGTGCAGCAAAGGAGCACCATGTCTCTACCGACACCCACCCTGCGGTTCTCGGCCGCGGCCTCAGCGCTCGGGCTGGGTCTCGCCCTGACCGCCGGCCTGGCCCCGCCGTCGGCCAGCGCCAAGCCGGCGACCCCGCAGCTGAGCATCGCCGTCGACAACGGCCAGACCACGACGAAGGCCGGCGGGCGCTCGACCTACACCATCACCGTGACCAACCTGGGCACTGCCACGGTCAAGAACCTGGTGGTCTCCCAGACGGTGCCGACCGGGGCGCAGCTGAAGTCCGCCGACGCCGGGGGCGACGACGAGGCGGGCACGGTGCGCTGGGCGCTGAACCTGCGCGCCACGAAGTCCGCCACCTTCCACACCACCATGACCGTGGCCGCCACCACCCCTGAGGAGCTGCTGCGGCTGGCCACGGTGGCCTGTGCGCAGACCTCCCGCAACGGATCGCCGCTCGTCTGCGCCTCGGACTCCGACCAGCTGCCGGCCGGCGCGGCCGCCGAGGCCAACCGGGCGGCCCTGGAGACCTCGCCAGCGGGACGTCCGGTGGGCTGGTACGTCGCCGCCGGCCTCGCCGCGGCTGCCGCCGCAGCCGCCGGCGTCCTGGCGCTCCGGCGGACCCGCAAGGCCCCTACCCCGAGCGCGTGACGGCCTTCGACAAGCTCAGGCAGCGTGCGGTCCGTCCCCTGAGCCCGTCGAAGGGCCAAGACCCGGTCCCTGAGCCCGTCAAGGGCCTCCGACCAGCTCAGGCCGCGGTGGGCAGCGCACTCACTTCTTCTTGCGGGCCGACCATCCCAGGAAGGCGGTCAGGGCTCCTGCGGTGCCGACGCCGGCGCCGATCACCGGGACGTGCCACGCCTGGCGCCGGCCGGAGCTGCTCGTGGCCAGCTCGGTGACGCCGCGGACCAGAGCGGCGGCGACGATCCCGAAGACCACGCGCTTGGAGATCGTGTCCAGCCGGTCGACCAACGGCTCGAGGTCGGTGGTGCGCAGGTGCACCTCCGGTCCGCCCTCGTCCATCATGACCTGTAGCCGGTGGAGCTGGATGGGCAGCTGGGTGGCGAGGTCCATCGCGTCCACGCCGGCGTCGGCCAGGTAGCGCAGGAACGCTGTCGGTGAGTAGCGGGCCACCACGAGCCGCGAGGCGTACGGGCCGGCCACCACCCCGAGGTTGAAGCCCGGGTCGAGCGAGACGCCCATCCCCTCGGTCATCACGATCATCTTGAGCAGCAGCGAGAACTCGCGCGGCAGCTGCAGGTGACGGCGTCGCAGCACGCTCAGGATCTCGCGGATCAGCTTGCCGACCGGCACCTCCCCGAGGGGCTTCCCGTCGTACAGCTTGATGATCGGGACCATGTCGGTGCTCAGGGCGGCGAGGTCGACCCGCGACGGGCTGGTCGCCAAGCGGTTGAGGGCCACCGCGATGCGGCGTGGGTCCTTGCGGGTCAGCGCGACCAGCAGCAGGCCGAGCTTCTCCCGCATCTCCGAGTCCACCTCCCCGACCATGCCGAAGTCGATCAGCCCGATCCGTCCGTCCGGCTCGATGAAGAGGTTGCCCGGGTGGGGATCGGCGTGGAAGAAGCCGTCGTCGAAGATCATCTGCGCCGCCACCTCGGCGGCATGGGCCGCCAGGGCGGGGCGGTCGATGCCGGCCGCGTCCAGGGCGGCCAGGTCGCTCACCTTGAGCCCGCGGATGCGTTCGATGGTGAGGATCCGGGACGTCGTCGTCTCCCAGTGCACCGTGGGGATGTGCACGCCCGGGTTGCCGGCGAAGTTCTTCGCGAAGCGCTCGGCGTTGCGGCCCTCGGCCAGGTAGTCGAGCTCGGCCCGCAGGGTGCGCGAGAACTCCTCGGCCAGCCCGGGGAGGTCGTAGCCGGCGGCGTCCTCCCAGCGGCGGTTCAGCTGGGCGGCCAGGTTCTGCATGATCTCCAGGTCGACCTCGACCTGCTCGGTGGCCCCGGGCCGGCGGACCTTGACCACGACCTCCGTCCCGTCACGCAGCGTGGCCGCGTGCGCCTGGCCGATCGAGGCGCTGGCCAGCGGGACCAGGTCGAAGGCGGCGAACACCTCGTCCACGGAGCGCCCGAGCTCGGACTCGACCAGCTCCTGGATGACCGGCGACGGAATCGGGGTCAACGAGTCCTGCAGCCGGGCGAGCTCGGTCAGGTAGGCCGGGGGGAGCAGGTCCGAACGGGTGGACAACAGCTGCCCCAGCTTGACGAAGGTCGGCCCGAGCTCCTCCAGGGCCAGCCGCACGTGCTCGGCCGTCGAGCGGTTCTCCGAGCGGTGCGCCACCCGCGCCAGGCTGCGGTGGAACGGGATGTAGCGCTCGATCCCGGAGGCCCCCAGCAGCACACCGAGGCCGTGCCGGGCCAGGGTCTCGGCGATGACCCGGTACCGGTCGAGGTGGTTGATGACCGCGGGGCGCAGGCTTCGCCGCTCGGGGTGCGTGCGCGGGCTCCGCGGCTCGTTCTGCATGCGCTGAGCGTAGGCGTGGTGACGCCGGGGATCCGAACACGGGGCCGTGCGGACGCCCGCGACGAGGCAGCCGCCTCAGGGGATCCGGACCCCCACCCCGGGTCCCATGTCGAGCTCGAAGAAGTAGAACGCCGCCAGCACGAGCACCCAGGCGACCCAGAACGTCACCACGAACGGCAGCATCCGCGAGATGACCGTGCCGAGCGCGGCCCCGGGCTCGTAGCGCTCCAGCAGCATCAAGAACACGAAGAGACAGGGTTCATCGGCGTGACCACCTGGGTGGCGGAGTCGCCCACCCGGAAGGCGCCCTGGATGAAGCCGGGTTCGAAGCCGAGCAGCGCGAACATCGGCACGGACACCGCGCCGACCAGGGTCCACATCGACGATCCCGACACGATGAACAGGTTGAGCAGCGAGCACAGCTCTGGGCCACGTCGGCCGCCCTGGTGAGCGTCCCGACTCTGAACCCGTACACCAGCCCGGGGACCAGGAACAGGACGAAGACGATGAACACGACCGAGTCCAGCAGCGGCGACTTGGGCAGGAAGGCACCCGCCTCGTTCCGCCACGGAGAACCGGGCGCGAGCGCCGCGACGGCCATCACCGCCCCCAGGAGCACGGTCACGGCCAGAGCGACGCCGAGACCAGGCCGCTCCTTGGGCTCGAGGGTCGCGCTGACCGGCGACCGGTTCGCCGACAGCGCGGCCGAGGTCTCCTCGTCGCTCGAGCTGAGCCCCTGGTCGTCCTCGTCGACCTGCTCGGTCGGGACGCCCTGCCGGGTCAGCCGTGGCTCGACCACCCGGTCGATGACGAGACCGGCGATGACCGCCAGCACCAGCGAGGACGCGAGTTGAACCAGTAGTTCGAGATGGGGGTGACCTCGGTCCCCGGCTCCGGCAGCCCCGCGGTGACGGCGTTCGTGATCCCCGCGAACAGGGCGTCGAGGCTGGTGACCAGTGGCCAGGTGGAGTAGCCGGCGCAGGCGGCCGCGAAGCCCCCCACCAGACCGGCTACCGGGTGCCGACCAGACCCACGGCGTAGGGCAGCAGCCAGCGGGGCGCCGACCCCAGCAGCAGCCGGACGCCGGCACCGAGCAGACCGGTGCGCTCGGCCACCATCACCGCGAGCAGGATGGTCAGCACGGTGGCCAGCGGCGGGAAGCCTGAAGTTCTCCCCGAGGTTGGCGGTCAGCCAGGTCAGCCCTGACCGGTGAACAGCCCGCGCACCACGACCGGCTCCTCGGCGCCGGGGACGGTCACCTGCGTGCCCGCCAGGACCATCACCGTGGAGACGGCCCCCACCACCAGGAACAGGATCAGGAACAGGATGAACGGGTCGCGCAGCTTGTTGCCCACCCGCTCCACCCCACCCAGCACCTTGTCGACCCGGGTGACCGGGGCCTCGGCGACCTGCGACCCGCTCATGGGCGAACTCCCTCGGGGACAGGGATCAGCTGAAGAAGCGCGGCACGTCCAGGGCGCCGCCGGCGTCGGCGAAGTCGTCGTCCACCGTGGTGCGGAACTCGGGGTCGCCGAGGTAGTCCGCGGCCACCGCGGCCAGACCGAACGCGGCGTCGAGCAGCACCCGGTCCGCGGTCTCGGTGACGGCCGCGGCGGCGAACTCCCGGGTGTGCAGCGAGATGTCGTCGTCGGTGATCTTCACCATCGCGTGCAGCCCCGGCACGCGGTAGGAGACGTTGCCGAAGTCGGTCGACCCCGCGAACGTGCTGGGCACCACCCCCGGCGCCAGCATGGCGTGCCCACGATCGCCGTAGCGCCGGTTCCAGGCCTGCGCCAGCGGCTGGTTGGTGCGCAGCGGCAGGTAGGGCGGGGCGTCGTCCCAGGTCAGCTCGACCGCGCAGCCGGTCATCAGCGCCGCACCCCGGACGATGTCAGCGAGCCGGCCGCTCAGGATCTTCAGGCTCTCCGGGTACTCGCTGCGCAGGTAGAATAAGATCTCGGCCCGCTCGGGGATGACGTTGGGCCGCTCACCGCCGTCGGTGATGATGCCGTGCACCCGGTCGGTCGGCGGCATCTGCTGCCGGTGCAGCGCCACCCCGGTGTAGGTCAGGTTGACCG
>Ga0210040_10002550_pt1 | contig 25614 bp, 10 predicted proteins | sample CryGeyCG12114_NA_FD_185462 | JGI IMG/M metagenome (GOLD analysis project Ga0210040, IMG submission 185462) | Groundwater microbial communities from aquifer - Crystal Geyser CG19_WC_8/21/14_NA (SPAdes) (version 2) | ecosystem: Environmental > Aquatic > Deep subsurface > Groundwater | place: USA... | reverse complement strand
TTGGATTCTGGGATTTTGAAAAAGTACGAATTCACGCCGTTTTTAGCAGCACATTTTGCACAAGAAAAGCTAGATCGGGTTAATTCTTATTGAGTGTCTATTTCCCATTGTAACTAAAAAACTAACTGTGTGTGTTGACAAAATAAGGTTTTCACATGAAGTGAAAATATTGTTGTTGTAATTTATGAATATTTATATTTAAAGCAAATACAATATTATAGTTTCAATTTCATTACAAGAGTAAAGTAATCTGATTTACTATAAACATGAAGTGGCATTGTATTTCATTCATAGTTTTTGTAGCATTTTCAACGAGTGTTTTTCAAAGGGAAATTAGTGCATTTCAAAATCCTTTATCTTCGTTTTGCACGTTGCGTCCACTTTTGCATAATTTATACTATGGCACTCATAAGGTAATATTTTAGCAATGCTACTGTCTCATATGCATGTGTAATCCCAGCCAAAATTATACTTCATGCCGGGGCTTTTTGTAGAAAACGTGGCAGCACCGCGTAAGCGGTGCTGCACATTTCTAAAAAGCCCTCCGGCACTTTCCAATTTTACATTCAATTTCATATGTAGGTTGCATGGAGAAACGCAGAATGGTGCTGCAATAGTAAAGGACTATCTTTGCTTCAAATTGATAAAAAGGAAATAATGGAATCCATTCGAGAAGCCATTTTAGATACCGCCTCCTGTAAAAGCGTCCATGTTTGAAAAAAAATCATCGACAATTTAAACTTTAAATCTAACTAATTTTTGTTTGTCTAAATTATTGACTTGTTTAGGGGAACGAATTGGTGGAAAAAATGGCAATTTTTATATCCGACCAATCCGCAAGAAGCTTTTTCAAGAAATTTCTCCAGTTTTCCAAGAATGCTTAGATCCAACTAATTCTAATAACAATTGCAGTTGTAATATTGTCAGTTTAGTTGGAAATAAAAACCTGACTGCACAAATTACCTTTTCAACCTGCACAGAAGAATTTCATTTCCTGTGTACTGAAAAACAATACAATTCTGGAGGAGATAAAAATTTGTGTGAAAATATTAAATATACAGAAATCGCTGATGGAGAATATTTCTTCAGCCCCACGGAGGTACCATTATTTTTACCTTGGAGTTTCACTTAATAGAATAAATCAACTTTTTGATAATTTTAGCTTGCATGGATGAATGCCCAAAAGTGTTGTGAGAAAAAAGGAGGTCATTTACCATCTTTTAATGAAGAGATAAATCTGGACCAAGATCTTAAGATGTATTTAAGGTCAATTTTAGGTAAAATCCTGAAAAAAGCGTGATTTTATGGATTGTTGAATCTTTTATACACACAATTGTTGCTGTTTTTAGATGAAAAATCTATAGAAATGTGGACAAGCGGATTCCGTAAAGTTGAAACAGCGCAAAACATTTCCCTTGCGCAATATGATTGGGAAAATTTCCAATTCATTAATTTTGCTTCAGATCCAGCTTTGTCAGAGTTCTGTGTGTCTGTTACCACAGACTGGACTACAAATGTTTCAACAGTTGAACCCAAACCATGTGAAACTCAATTGCCCCATGTCTGTGAAATTAGTAGTAAGATTTCTATAAAAAATTAAAAACTTCAATTTTGAATTTTTTTTATTGAAAATGGGTTAATTTAGTTCCCAAGAGAAGATCGGAATATCAACTGAATTTACTAGCATTCAAGACTGTGAGGAAAAACTATTTCTACAGTGGAGCTCAAAAGGTGAATTAATGGGAATTAAAATAATTTTTCAAAAATACTGAAATTCGTAAAAAAAAACTGCAGGCAACTTGGAAAGAAGCTTTCGTAATCTGTCAAAATCTAAAATTACAATTGCTGACAACATTTTCGGATGAATTTTCATCAGTTTTGGCATATACTTTGCAAGTCAACGAAAATACTAGTAAAAAATCCACACTAGTTTATATATTAGGGGTACACCCGATGTGTGTAAGGTCGTACATTTCTACGTGCGTAAATCTCCCAGCCAATCAGATCAGTAAGGAGAAGTTGGAAGTCTGCTCTGATTGGCTGGGAGATTTACGCACGTAGAAATGTACGACTTTACACACATCGGGTGTACCCTTATTGTTTCACAGAATGCTATATACATTTCATGGAATATTGTTTACAGGATTTCGTCATGTTGGTCATCAAAATGGAATTTGGACGTCAGGTCGTAAACATGAGAATGGTGACTTCGAATTTGTCCCAGTCCATGCAAAACGGAATTTGAATCAGTTTTCGGGTCATTTTGTTCCTGGCCCAGATCCAGGAGCATGTTTACAATACTTTGTTGATGCTCGAAATTCCTACAGTTTCTCTGATTTACCGTGCCGACGTTTTAGAAGCTTCATTTGTGAAGAAAAAGGCACTGACACTATTTTGTTACCTGATAATGCTGGACTCCAAGAATTTGGAAATCAATATTTTATTAGTACTTGGCTGGTAAATTGTAATCAATGTGTGCATTGCTTCATAAATAGTATATTTTTTGCATGCATCTCTATAATGCATAACAATATGCTGAAATCTATAAAATATATTACGCGAATCGAAAAGCTTTTTCTATTTTATACTGCAGGCAGATTGGGAAAAGGCTTCCAAGCATTGCATAATAAATAAGATGAGTTTGATGCGGATTGAATCTCAAACCGAATACGAAACTTTCAAATCTGCTGTAATTACTTTGCCTGGTGAAACTTAACTTTTCAAAACACACAATTATGCCTAATTAGTGCTGCCGCTGTATAATTATACGATGAATTTTTCTTGAATTGCAGATATACCAAATTTAGAAGCCCATGGGGCAATCTGGATGCATCAAGAAAGATTAAAAAACAAAAATAAAATATTGTGTCCAATATTGAATATTACAACAAATCCCATTAAGTTTGCCAAATCTAATTGCAAAGGAAAATTTTTCTTTATTTGTCAGTTGCACGGTACTCTATCTTGAAATTTTATAACTTTGCATTGAAGTTTTTATAAATTTTTGATTTTATCAGTAGAAGCATTAAATTTATTGATTTATGAATTGTAGTTACCACCATTTGTACAAAAAAATCCGTTAAGCCGTATGGAAACGGATTTTTGAGTGAGCAGCCAGTAAGTTGAGAATTATTGCCGTCTACAGTTAATTTTTCATGTCATTATAATTGAATCAGTGCAAACATTTATTCATTTCATATTTCACAGTATGACTTCATTTGTAGATGAAGTGGAAACAAGCGAAAAAATGCTGCAACGAGTTAGGATATGGACTGGCTTCACTCTCCACCAACAATAGTCTGACAGAAATGTATTTAACGACAAAAAGTAAATTCAAAGAGCCCGGACTGGGATTTTGGGTTTCCGCTTCCAATACAATATTTGGAGGATCAGTGTACGTTTGGCAAGATGGGGGAATTTTTTTACACGAAAAAAACCCAAATTTCTATTATAAAGAGAGTGACAATGGGGTAATAGGAGAAGCACGTGGAAATTCTGATAAATTATCCCGAAAATTTCCTAAATGTGTCCAAGCATTTGCTGACTCCAGCACAAAACAGATAGGTTTTACTGTTGCAGACTGTAATCTACATAATGATTTCATGTGTGTCAAAAGTGAGATTTTAAAATCATCATGATTGGATAGTAAGCTTTCATTTTAAGTTCATGTATGTTATAAGTCTATTTAAAACAAATAGATGAACCAAATGGAGCTAGCTGTGGAAACATTGAGCTTGAAAAATTGGGGACTTCACGCATGTATTATTCATCTGAAAAAGTAATCAGTGATTATAAATCTGATTTCACTAGAAATTTTACTGTTATTAATTAACCTGTTGTCTAGATGACCTGGACAAAAGCAGCAGAATGTTGCAGAGAAAAAGTTCTTAATTTGATTAACTTGGATCAAATAGAAACATCCCGGAGATTGTATCGAGCCTTATCTCGGCTTGCTGGTAATTAAAACAATAACTTAAAATATTTGATTTGTTTCATAGCAATCATAGCGATAGCTATCTTTGGTGTGTAAAATCGAGGTTTTTGCTCATTATAACAGTAAACAAGCATAAAAGCAGAATTGGGGGATTCTGGGTCAGTTTTTCTGATGGGAACATTGAAGACAAAAATAATCAAGATAAAAATACAACCCTGGACTCCGACTCGGATAACTCAAAAGAATTCATGTGCAGCGCTGGTTTTCCCAATCACGAACTGAAACGTATGAATGTGGAACATAAAAGATGCATGCAACAGTATCATTTCGTTTGTCAAGAAAGCCAAAAAACGAACACTAACCGAGAAGGATGAACTGAATTGCTTTAGATTATTTAACTGCTCAGTAAAAACAACAAAATTATTGCTTTTTTCATGCCTTTTATTCCACTACTAAGTTTCAGGTTCACTCACATAAATTAAATTATACTAATGAGAATTGCAGTAGTACAATGATATCACCACGGTACACTAATTCAGAACTATACATCAAGACAAACACGTTGTTAAAATAGCTTTCTATGTAATACAGATAGATTAGGCGGACTAAAAGCTATCAATACAAGGATTATATATTTTATCAGGTTTAAAAGTTACTAGCTGTCTCAGTATATGTATGCTCCGGTTTGAAACAGGCAACAGATCTAAGAGATACACTAAAAATAAAAGATGCATAATTAATTAATTAGCTTGATTCTAGCATGGAACAATAGCATCGCACATTCCTGTGGTCTTATTATTGCATTTTTGTTTATTATCTGTTTTTTTTTTCATCAGCAATTAAAAAAGTCTATGCTCTGCAGAGTAACTTGTTCAATGCTCTCTATATCCATTTCCAGCATTTACTATCGCGTCTAATCTACGGATCAAGTTGGAATTGGAATGCAATGTGGTGAACATACATTAAGAGAATGAATGATAACTATAGAATAGAGTGGGGAGACAACTTCTATCACATTTGGTTGGAAATACTGTCATGTCTAATTCTGGATAAAAGCTACTTCAAAGTTCATTTGAGGTGTCACCTAAAAACTACCGATAAAGTCCTCTACAATGCAAACATGGTTTAAATTATCTAGATCCTAGATGGAGCGTTCTATCCTCCCTACGAGAAATTGAAGTACATTTTGGCTATTTTATTTTCATCCTGATTATAGTAATAATATTAACATAGCAGTTTCAAGCACATCGTTTCGATACAAACAATAACTTTTAAAACTCCCGTCAATAGCCGTCTCATCGCAGTTGACCACCTTTTTACATATTTATAATATTTCACAAAACATGCAGGCCTAGAGGCAATACAATTGTCCAATAGTAACTACATTACATTTGCCACCAAAGCAAAATACCATTTGTTCAGTTTGGCAGTATGTGGTGTTCAAGTCACCAATAAATACCAATTTCACTCATGTATAGCCACGTCATCATCATTTAGGAATTGAAAATTAGTGTATTTGTCCTCATTGACTTGTAGGTTGGGGTGGGAAAGGGCTTTGGCTACCTTGTGGCCCCTGTGCTCCTGATGAATAGCCACTTTGTTGTGGAGGCAGACCAGGCCTATACACATAACTGGGGTAACTTTGAGGTGCTCCATACCCCTACAACAAGTTGGAAACATTCCATCATGCAACAACAACACGCTTTGCTTCAATCATCTTCATTGTATTACGTATCAAAATGTGTAAACTCTAGTACCTGGTATTGCTGCTGATACGGGGGATATTGGGAAGCCTGTGATGGAGGCGCCCCAGGCTGAGCTGACGGGGGACCATATCCACTCTGAGGAGAAGGGGGGTAATGAGGCTGCTGATACTGAGATTGTGTTTGTCCTGGTTGTGGTGAATATTGCTGCTGACTACCATAAGCGGAAGGGTAACCGGAAGGTCCTGTAGCAGATGCGGCAACAGGAGTGCCAGCATTTGGAGTTGCAGTCGGTTGATAAGGACCACCAGGAATGTAGTTATATGTCGACTGACCCTGTGGTGGACCCTGACTCACATTCGGATTTCCTGGATAATTCGGACTTGAAGGATACACAGAACCACCAGGAGGGGGATAACTTCCTTGCTGCGAAGGCTGGGGTCCCTGTTGAGGTCCCTGCGGTCCATACGGATTCTGAGGAGCAGGATTACTATATTGTTGTTGCTGATAGTTTTGATGATATTGAGGATACGCAGAATTTGATGGGGCTGGGTTCATTTGTGAATTTTGAGATGGTGGAACTGGAGATGCATTGGGTTGCTGTTGATAAGCCCCAGAAGGATTTTGGGATCCAGATTGCTGAGGCATACCAGGCCTAGGCGGCATTTGCTGGCTCTGAGGGGGTGGCATTTGAGTTTGCTGTCGTTGAAGATCTTGCTGAGTTGCTGGTTGAGACTGCGGCTATGGAAATGGAAAGGAATCATAGAATGAAATATTTGTAGATCTAAAAGACCTAATTTATTGTAGTGTAAAATACTTTATGTACTGGCATCATTTGTTGCTGCATATTTTGATTCCCATATCCAGGGTATTGTTGTTGATTCGGAGGTCGTCCATAAGGATACTGCTGAGGATTTTGCTGTCCAATTTGAGCCTGCTGCTGATTTGGTTGCTGAGGAATATTTCCATCTTGACCTGGAGGCTAGGTTCAAAATAATGAGTTAAAAACCACAACACCACGACGAGGGGGGCAGATAATAGTGGCACAAAAAAGTATGGGGGGAGGGAAAACCTAGGAGCCACATACCGGTAGCATTTGCTGAATATTTTGATTTCCATCAGCCAGCGATGCCAAATACACTAAGTTTCGATGAAGGGCCTGCTGGTACTGCAAACAATCCTGACCTTTCCCTTTGTTCTGATAATCTTGGATTGTTTGAATGAGATGAGCATTTTCATCCAAAACTTTCTGAATTTGCGCAGGATTCGGAGCGGGGGCCCTCATGCGACCTTGCGCACCGAATGCAGCGATTGACATTTTGTCAAACTTTAAAAATGAAACTGAACGCAAGATAATGCGTTAATTCAGTTATGTATTTGTATAGTAAAGGACCAGGTTTAACGGGACGAAGCAACTCCTACCAAGTTTAATTCCTTTCTACTTGCTGCAAACTGATAAAATTCTCCCCTGTGGATCCTAATTATAACAAAAAGAATAAATAAATCCTTTTTTTAAAATTATATACGAAAATAACACGAAACAAAAATTCCTTTTTTATAAGAAGTAGTAAGACGCCTAAATACATTGGATTTGAAATTCAGCGGCTCCACACCGGTCCAGGGATAACCATAAAGAAAGGAATGCACAAGTGCGGATAAGAGAATTATGAAGTTTCACTTTTTTTCACTTTCTTAGCTTCCATATTTATGCAGCAAAATCCATTCGTACAGACGAAAGTTATCAGAAAAATTCCGAACAATTTAGAATGTAATTTTCACGATCAAACATAACTCGTTTATTGTTCTGCGATTCATTCATAATCATACATTTCTATTACACAAATATTCACTCACACTACTCACTTATCGTATATTCATCAATGTAAATACTCATTTTTTACATTCTCCGACATCATAAAACGTATCTATAGAAGAAAGACAATAATTCTGATTAAAGCCCTTACTTTTAGGTAAATTGTCAAGCTTATAAATAAACTTACAGTGTTGATGGGCATATTGCAACATTTTGATGCCAAAAAATCGGAATTAAACAAGTTTAAACCAAAAAATCTTAAGTTAATTACATCTGGAACGCTTCGATTACCTGAAGGTAAATATTAGCTCACATCTCATAGTTTGAACTGACTGACGATTATCAATTTATCAATCAACAATGATAAGTTTCGTTTCAGAAAAAATACATACAACTACCATTTGTCAGATTCTATCACAATATAGGTACTGTAAATAATTTCACTCCACAAACTAAAATCATGAAAAATACAGAACACATACTTTAGTGCCCTGACTTAGGTATATTCCAATTGAAATAAAATTACATCTTGCCGATACCACATTGGGTACTGCTAAAAAAATGTTTTTACCTTGCGCTACAATATGCTTTTCTCATTTAGTTCAGTAAACATTTAACGTAAATACTGTTACGAAACCAACATAGAACCTCCCATACTTTAACTTCACAGTAATTAACTCATGCAATACATTAAACAGAACATAAAAAAATATCAAAATACAATATACGTAGCTATCGGTTTGCTTCATGATTACTACAACTTATAAAGACAAGAACATAAAATTATGCATGCTGCATATGATTTCAATACGTAATCCAACTCATTTTCAAATCTTACACAACTTAATCAACAAACTGAAGTTGGCAACCGTCTAAAAACTGCAATCTCAGCCCATTTTTTAATTCCCTCATCAAAGATCATACAGAAAAGGAAGAACGCGAAGTCAAAACTATATTTTCTTTCATTAGGCAAAATTAACTGGCTTTATATTTACTTTGGGAAAGTGCATGCACAATATGGTATTCAACTCCCTCTGTTTGTTAACCTGATATTCTGAGTAACGGTGATTTCAATAGTAATGTTATTACGAACATTAGCTGACAGTTTATAGTCTGTTATTCTTATAGCTCAAAATAACTACAAAGAGTCTTTCATAGTAGTTAATAGCACTATTAGAAGAATAACTTCACCGTTTTTTTAGGTTTGTGAAAGGTTGAGTGATTTAGTGGCAGTAACGTACCATGTTCCCCGTAGATCAAAACTAGAAAACAGTCATGACAGCTCATCAAATTAGGAATATTTACGCACTTAGGAATTCCCTGACCAAACTTAAGAATAATCACATAAGGGGGTTGTCTGTTTTGTAGTGATGTAGACGATTTTGTCAGTTGATGGAAAAAATCATTTGATGAAAAAACATTCCATCAAACAAACCATACAGCAAAATCAGATTTTTACTAAAAAAAACGGATATTACTAAAATGTGTAATACAAAATTTACTGGAAGACACAAGTAGAAGGGGACCACAACATAAACAGTTAGGGAAACGCAAAACTAAAATTGTATGCATGATAATAATAAAACTTTCTAGCCAATTTTCATGGTAGTCCTTGTCTTTTACACTATAGTTAGTAACTAACTACTACTGTGTCAATATATCCCTGTACAACTTTTAAAATTATTACTATAATATTATGCGCTTATGTACATGACGCGATTCTCTATAGGCTACGCAACAAGCAAGGATCAGGAATCATAATACATCAATGATCATACTCAAACGTATTATTACTTCAGAATCCTGGCATTTCAAATTTTGTACTTTGGATAGAAAATTGTAGTTCCCACTCATTCTCCTTTACTTACAACTTGGTATCATTATCATAGGTACTGCATATGTATGTTTATTAAGATTGTAGAGTCCACGCACAAATATTTACTCAAACAATCTCATCATTGTTTTCCAATTTCCAACAAGTAACGAAGTAACATCAAAAATGATTTAGCTCTACTATACAGAACTCGCTAGATCATATTTAGTATGGATGACAGATTCAAAAACATAAGTACAATGGATGAACTTTAATGCCAGTAACTATTGCCAGCAAATGCAATAGATTTTTGAGTGTCAACCAAACTATCCTTCCTTCATATTTGCTATCCAATCTCTACGCATCTTACTCACTATATGAAGATCATACACGCCTTAAAATGATAGCTCATGTTTAAATTCCTGAACGTTTATCGTGAATTCTAGACATGTTAAGTAGCCTACTTTTAGTATTACATATTGGTTTCTTAACTAAGATAGCATTTGTGCTAACTAACTAACTATGCGTACTAAATAACTACAAGCTACACGAAATTGAACAATTGAATGCCCATTTTCACTAGCACGAGATAACAGGTAATTGGGGACCCTACGGGTCTAATAAACTCTTTTCATATACTTTCATTTAGTAATCAATAGTTAGTTGGTATTTACATTGAATTCAGTTGAAATCATGATATTAGATCATGAAGACATCAGAATCACACGATTTTGCATGCATGGAAACTTAAGATCCGAATGGAATCAGATCTGGACGCTCAACTAATAATGATGAGAGCAAAAAGCAAAAGTTTGACCGTATACTCTTACCTAGATGTCATGCACACAACTAACTAAATATTATGGCCTAATGCACGATTCAGCTTATAGTAAAATACACAGTTTGTCTTTCAGTGGCGGAAAACACTTATAATGATTATATTTAGTTAGTTACGACACCGTCCCCACCCCCTTAAAAACGGATTTTTATCCAGAACGATTTGAGCTACATAGTTTCTACACGACTATTGAAAGAGGACTATGTTTGTAGTTAGTGAACTTGATCGAGATTTGTATAAGCAGCATTGACTGACTATTAATAGTATGTATAAACTCAAGCCTCTGTCAAACCAATCAATCCAAACGGATACGAAGCCTTGTTCTGTACGTGTAGATCGCCTATCTTCATTGTTATACACTCTCTTGCTGTTGATTAAAATTTATTTCAGCAATTCCAATTCCAACGGAATCCAAAATCAATACCGTTGTGTATAACTAACGAAGAAAAACAATATACCGACACCTGCAATAGATTTTCATGAATCTACCACAAATGCCAATTGACCGTATACTTAAATGTTCCAATCTAAACTGCCTTCACCAAATGACATGGTCAGTCTTGACTGGTAAAAGTAGAAAATTGTCACACAAGCAAGCTGAACAATCTGTACAAAATACTCCGTATCCCTTTGTACACATTTTAGAAATCCATAAAGAGAACATTTAAACAAGGGGAACTAAAAATGCAGCATTCATTCCCATTCAACAGTAGCAAAAATTATAAAAAGTCATTATTGATTGTTTTTGCATATTAGTTTTGAATGACGACAGTGAGTGAGTTGATAACTTCACATTAGCTGTAATGTAATAGTTTTATCAGAGCAAATTGGTTTATAGGCGATTCAAATTTTAGCAATGAGATTCTACTAAAGTTTTAAAATATTTTCTCTGCCAATTGCAACATCCCACAGCACGCATTTGCAATGTAACAACTTTATTACTACAACATGGGATCATGTGTGAGGACACAACTTATGCATTCCATTTTTCAATTTATGGCAGCATAAATAACCTTTCTAAAGGCTAACAAAAAGAAAAAAAAAATCAGTAACTTTTGGAACGCAAATTTTATACTCAATTGGCTTACTTTTTTCTCCTTTACTATTCCATACTCTTTGATTCGTCTGCGCATTAACTTATTTGAAAACTTTTGACTGGATTTCAATAATGCACATGAGATACGACAACTAACATTTGAATGAATCTCGCTCGACTTGTTTTTTTTTGTACAAGATACACTTTGAACTGCAATTTTCAATCCCTTTCTCCAATGCCCACTTGGCTATACTACACAAAGTCACCAAGTGCATTATCGTTCCGAACATTATTTTGTGGCTCTAAAAGTGGTAACTAAGTAATCAGTGTCCCCCATTAACTACTCAAAATGCCGCCGTCACAAATAAATGGCCTTCGTACGAGAATCAAATTTGAGAACATATATGTAATGCTCATCTTTGTTTGTACACTAACATCATTACGACTATGTTAATTCAAATTTTACCTAACAAATCAACTATACTTACTTTTAAAATATGGATTATGGTGAATATTCCCTTACTAGTGTAATAATCTTTATAATATCTGTATAGAGACTACTTTTAGCATCAAATAAAATATATTTTTCTAACTAACTAACTAAGCCGAAGAGCATGCGATACTAGAAAATAATAATAATTACGACAACAAAAAGTACATAGGTGAAGGAAAGTAACATATGGAAAGTAGAGACAAGTTTCAACAAATCGGATCCTTCAATTGGTACATAAGCCCGGAAGGAAATGTACACACTTTCATAAACTATAGTTTTTTCTCCACCGTGATCTGGACATTCCCTTAGATATACACAGTGCTCAAAATAACACTAGATTGTATATATTCTCATAGCCAACATCTTAAAGCAAAAACCTATACATATAACAAAAACATTCAATAAATTAGCGTCACGATCATTATACAATCAAACCTTAAAGATTAAAATCCTAGCTTTACTATTCAAAGTTTCATCAACGTATCCTTTGTTTGGCGAACTTTTCTTTTATTCACCATTGGATTTGAAATGCGAAGGAGCGTGTTATTAAAAATTTTCGATTGAGTTTTGTTTTTTGTATATTGGTTTTTGACTACATTTTTAGGTCTAGTCGTTGAAGCGAGAGCACGCTTTCTTCCATTTGCATTGTGTGCACCACAAATCCCTCCTTTCCATCCCATACACCTATGTACACAACAATTCAATGTTAACTTCCGAACCGTCTCCAATTCTAACTAACTGACATAGTTTATCTGATGTGCACAATACCTTTCGGCATTTTTTCGTTTCACCCCTGGGTCGACGAACCGGGCTAGATTTTGGTGAGCCTTTCTTCTTAATGCTTAAGTGAGTATTTGCAGGAGACTTCCTTTGATGCATCGTCAGATTAACTTTGTACTCTGGATCTGAAAACAAAAAATAATGATTTCTTAGAAACCCATCCCTTGATTGCCTTATCAGCAACCCCAATTCCTTCAATTGGCTCCCAAAATCCAATCGAATGCCAATCTAAATCGTATGAATCCAGCCAACCAACCAATCTACACAAACATCCTGAATCTCTCCGAGATCAATGTACATTATACACACGCCATAAACTCTTTCTCAGATAAATTGCGCATCAAAAGATCATATTTCAGCCCACGGTTTTAACTATGTCATGCGTTTCCATTTGCCTCACAGCCAAAGGATGTGGAAAGAAAAAGTAACTCAACACCAGAATTCAAGGTGGTTACACTGTTAACAAAAACGTAAAGTATTAGGAGCCAAGAACACCTTGTACAGTCAAAAAAAGCTGTTTGAACAGGAAACAGAGTTAAAGAAGACAAAAAAAATCACATCTTATGAGGAGCATTACTGAACGAGAGCCCTGGGAAAAAATTCTTCATGCATTTCAAGCAACCGGATCGGTTTAATGTCTTCACCTCACCGTATCAAAATGAACACATTTTTACTCAATCTACGTGCAGTATTGACAAAGAATGACATGTTTCACATCTCATGTAGCTCACACACATTCCAAAGTCGTGCACACAAAAAAACCAATACAGCCATTTAAATTAAATACGTCCTCTAAAATGCAGCGCAGGGCGAGTCCCGTCATTAATCAGTACTTTTTTCTTCCACTGATGCCGCAAGGTTATACACATTTTTTTGCCCACAAAAAAAAAACGCTCATAAATTACACATAGAGCAGATGCCGCTAACAGTATTATCTATCTCACTAGAGTCAACTTTATCACTGACTTAGATCAGATAGCATAATCCATGCGAATTAAATACACGCGCAGTCGATCTGTCTAAGCCAGCTAGTAGAGCTAAAACTCAAATAATTGGTCAACATGCCTACAATTTAAAATCCTTGCTAACCAACTAACTAACTATATGGTCGTCCACCACACTTGATTGAATAGAGGCAACCCATCAGTGTCCAAAACCACTAACTAACTAACTATAACTGATTCCGTTTCAAATCCCAACTGATCTGTTAGACCTTACCAGACTAACAAAGACAATATTTTTCTGTGTCGTCACACCACATTTCGCTCACAGTTAGTTAGTAATGAGGATCCTTGAATGGCTGACCAGCAATCATACCAAATCGGTAGCCAACATTCTAATAGCATTGTCTCTCCACAATGAACCATGCCTAATTCCACAACTATCAAACAACTATACCAAAAAAAGTTGCTCTAGGCTTTTTTGTTCCCTTACATATAGCAAAACCTTACCGCAAGTCTACAATCTAACTAACTAAGCTATAATAAGCAAACAAAAGACTACCTTCGGATGGCGGACGTGCCATATCCATATGGGATAATGTTGGAGAGAAAGCCATGGCCAATCCACTATTGGATGAGGATCCAGCAAATGACGCTGGAGATAAAGTTGAGAGATCAGACACTTCCACTTCTGTATAATAAAACTCCTCTTCATGATCTCCTGAGTTTTCCAAATTGTGACTGCAATTCCAAAATGCTCATTATAATCCAATCCCAAACTCGTCAGCTAACTACCTAATTAGGATTCAATAGGATTAGCTAGCTATTAGTTAGTTTGTTAACTCACCCCAAATGAGCGTATCGAACATGAGCCTCGATTTCAAAGCACCTTTCCTTCACCATGGTACAACCCCGCCAAGTGCACTTGAAGATGACACGAGTTTTCTTCTTGCTTGGCTCATCCACATCACACAGATCGCTCTCGATCCCATCATCACTGCTCGACGGTGTGGGACTGAAGTTGTTGTAGTGCATTTCATATGAGGAGCTGATGGGAGCTCCTCCGGAACCTGAGGAGCCCTGAGCTGAGCTCAACCATGAAGATGCACCGGATGAGCTGGAGCTCCATGAAGACGAGATCATAGCTGCAACAAGAAAAAATGCATTCATTATATACATTGCAGATACGGGCATATGACATTTTTAACGGATGATCCAATATGTTCTTTAGTTTAGTGAACAGCTGATATTAAATAGAACATAGTATGGCTGTGTTAGTTACACGTACGTCATAGAAATGTCACTTAAAGTGACTAGGTTTGGACGGGTACATTGGCGCAAGATAAAATCTGTTTAAATGCCATCTATTCGTATCTATTTTCAGACATGGAACACAAACTGTGCCAATGTGTATCTAGTAGAGGTGACAGTTTCCACATTTTCCCTATGAAATGCCCATTTGACAATGTGACCTTTGAAATCGTGTATTTATTTAGCTAACCATGTATCGATAACAATCGGATTAAATCTCTAGAGTTCATTCGTGCTTTTTAATCGGACATGCCCTTTAAACGTCCCAAGGTTTTAACCTTCACCTCATCATATTTCATGATCCCCACAAATGCATGTGCAACTTGATTAAATAATTGTTTGTTTCCAGCAAAAGAAAGTGTCAGCCACTAACTAACTAACCTATCATGAGCATCCAATAGTGCTTTAAATATAATGTATCTTCCACCTATATATCTTCACACATATCAGCTCGCTTTCTGTACATTAACATGCGTGATGAAACAAAGTCAATGAATCCTTTTTATTGAAACAGTTGTGCAAACACACAGTTAAAATCTCACCACTGACTGCGTGGACTTTTAGTAAACAACAAATTACCACGAACATGATCATGGAGCAGTATATGTAAAGCACTCTGGTCTTATTTTAGGATTAGTAAGACGTGCTTACGACTACGAGTTAAACATTTGGTGTCAAAACACAGATAAATCTTGCAATAACAACTCATTGTCCTCTTTTATACAGAAGCTACCACTTGATATGATCAAATTTCCAGCACTTTTTTTTTAAACTTTACTACTAAAGACTCAGGAGTTGAAGAAAAAAGCTACCAAAGTAATTTGATTTCGTTAGTTGGATCGCAACACTTAATTGTGACCAATTTATGTTGTCCAATTATGGGAAAGATTCGAGTTAGCAATGTTGTTCAAGCTAACTAAGCAATAGCAATGATAGTTGGATCTATTTAATTCAATTTGAAAGGATCCACACATAACTCACCAACTATTTATATACAGTGGGTTGTAAATGAATACAATTTTGTCAAGCACGCAATTCCAAAAGTTAGTTAGTCATGATCATCATGATGTAAGGTTAAGTTTTGACCTTTGTGGGCCCATGAATCCAGCATAGGGTGAATGACACTTTTTGAACGCCGGCTTTTCCACAATAATATTTTAACTGTAATACACTTTTACACAACATGTGCAACTCAGCAATAACTCTGATGATAAACAAATTATGATGATTTATGGAGTTTATAGGAAAAAGAGCTGTTGCAAGCCCTAATGCATCCACGTAAAAAACAAGTGGTTCATTTCACCAACCTTATCATTTGGATTAAATTTTATGTTTTTTTCATTATTTTATGCACATGCTCAATTACTGATACGATTGGGTGGCCTGACCAAGAATGCATGCATGCAACTGTTATGTGAGCAATACTCGGCTTTTCGTAATAGATTCACGGTGGGCAAACAAAATTGATAGATTGAAATCAGTTTGAACACATGAAATGCAGCAGTATTTTTTACTTTTTTAGTCAATGAGAATGATTTATTAAATTTGAAACCTACCCAAATGCATTGGACCTAAAGCCACAGAACAAGAATGCGGTCGTCATATATATAATGTACAGGCTAAAATTGAAAATGACGTAAATGCTACCAACTAACGTTATTGTGTTGCCATTTTCATTAAAAGATAAAAATATCCGTGATTGCATTGAGCCAGCAAACAAACAAAGTTGCCTAATAAATGAACAAGGTGGATCAATAATATAAATTTTTCATTCAACCGTCCCTTAGGAAATTAAAATTGCATAGACCACTATATCATTCACCACTCTAAATTCATTTAAATTCTCAATTTGTGAAAAAATTGGCAAAAAAGCAATGACCTGACCAATGTTTTAATGAATAGAACTCCCAAAATTACGCAATCAACCTTCACCTTCAGATTTGTCCCATAAGGTCAAAAATAGTAATGCAATTGCATTTAGCAAATCAGTACATTTAAAATCATCATCTGTTTTTTAATTCGCATCATTGACCTTTACAAATGACAAATCAAAGGTGATCGTATTTTTATCTTGTTTTTCGTACATCAGTTGAAAACAACTTCAAGTGGAGAATGGAAAAAAGTTTACCACTGACTCACTTGACTGACTATCCCATATGTAAAACGAACGGCGCTTTGTTTTCCAACAATATTGCGTATCACATATGCGACCAACAACAATTTATTTTATGAACACGCACTCCTGTTTTGTTCCAAAGGTTCCGAACAAAACTACAGTCATAGTATTTAATTTAAACAGGAACTAACTAACTAACTAACCAAGGTAGTAGAAAAACAAAAAACCTCATCGTCATCATCATCATAATATTAAGTTCACTATTATTCTTCCCCTATTGTTATGGTGCACATGAAAATATAATAATAAAATTGCAGCCACCAAAGAACGTAAACAACCATTAGAATTTCAATTGTTGATGCCCAATTTTTTGGTACGCGTGAGCACAGTAAGTGCGCACACCAATCAATTCAACTCGTAGACATAAAACAATAAGAGGTGCTCCAAACACCAAACTACAATAACATGATAATCACTAAACGAGAAAATGAAAACATGCGACTCCCTCTACTTAAGTTAGTTAATATGAAAAACTATAGACACCTAACTATAACTAAACCTTATTATCCCCCCTGAGATAACTTCATCTCTCAAGTGTAGATCCTCACACGATATTTGTCATCTCACTTCCCATACGCATTCATCATCCCAACTCACGCATTCTACTTTCCTATAATATGCTACTTTAGCCCCCAAAAAAGAGAATTAAAAAAACATTTCAACTTTCTCACTCAGATTTCCCTTACTATAGCATTTGAGTCAAGACATGACAGTGAGTAAAAAACTTTATTTCGTTGTCCACCTCAGATGCGGTCTCTTTTCATGTCTTCATAAACATAATAGCATGCACTAACCTAAAAAACTTGATGGCTTAACTGTGGGACACATAAAATCTCTTTTCCAGTTCAATACGTCCTCAACCAACATTACAGTATATGATAATATGCTATTCAAACTACACTTAAAACTGTAGTTAGTCATACAGTATGAAAACACCGGTTGATTACACTATAAACTTGCGTAATTCAATCCTTGCTACAGAAAAAAAAGTGTCACGCAGGAAACATTATACACAGTGCACAGCGATAAAAATGTACTATGATGACATCGTGTTGCGCACATCAACAACTTTCTCCCCAAAATGAATACAAAGATCATTAGCTGCGCTCAAATGCACACTCAATTTCAATGATAAACCCTTACAGTTAGTTAGTTAGTTAGTGCCAATGTGAAATTCAAATAGCTCTATAAAACTCCATATTATTGTGGGCTCGATTCAATTTTTTCCCACTCATCATGGTCATCACATACAGATTTAAAAGTCATTACTGTTGTCTTGTGCTCATACCTACTTATTGGGAACCAGTACTACACATGACTTTCGCAACCACTTTTTTACGTGCCTGCAACGCAATATCACGAGAATACAGCTGCACAACAAGAGTAGAGAAAAAACTTCAAGGAAGTATATTAAGTAATTGTATGAAATGAATGTTGAGGTGGACCATGGATGGATCCTAGTACATACTCCCATATACTGTACCACTCACTCACACCTAGAAAATATTAGTCTCTCAAGGTCTTACTAACTAACTATAAGCATACATATGGAATGAAACCAACAGGTTTAACTTTGCTAATCAAGTGCGCCTTTTTTTTGCACCAGCTTGCAGTGCGTATAAATTCCATGTTGATTTGCTTCTACCACTGCATAAAATGTGTGCCACTACCCCTACATGCCCTTAGTTAGTCGTCCATATATTATCTTTATTGTACAAGGATAAATGTAGCAGCAGATACTGCACGTGATAATGGAGTGATGCTTCATCTTCTCTGCATATAACGTAGTATATGTGCATAACGCAATTAGATAGGGAGTAGCTATCTGTACTTCCATAGTTTCCAACCTGGAGTAATATAAAAGGGAAGAAAAAAATTGGAAAACATAGTAATTTTACAGTTCTGGGAATTTTTCGTCCCCATCATGTAGCCGGTACGAATTATCTACTTACTACACGTGATTTTCAAATGGAGGAAAACAAATAGCTACAATCTGTTGCCTAAACTTGAATAAAATTCTAGTCGTAGCCAAATACAGGAATTTAGTATGCACGGAATGTGCCAAAAGAACTTGTACGAAATTTAAGTAGCAAGCTGTTTCTCATGATAAAATCTTTTTTTGGTCAACCAAATGGCTTTTTTTACAACTACAAGATAACATAATGCGCATAGAAGGCCGCTGAGAGCAAAAAACGGCAATAATTTAATAAGGATGATGTTATATTCAAGAAAAGTTTCACCATAAGATTGTTACGGTTCTTACAGATTTCATATTTGTGGCCAGGTGGGCATGTCATATAAATAAATTTATTGATAGGAACATGCACTGGTTGCATGCATAATACTTGCATTGTTGCTATTATGGATGCATGATAGAGTTCTTGTCTATAATAGTCATTCAATTCCACCCACAATGATGTAAAAAGGTCTTCCCAAGGAGAACAACACATTTAAATTTTCGTGCCTGCTCTTCATCTATACACACGTAATCACCACTGCAACTGATAAGTTTAACAACTCGGAGTGAAATGAGTTTAAAATGAATTTACCATCTCGTTTTTCAACTCGAGATAATAATGAATCTCTCTGGCAATCCGTTCCACATGAGTGTTTTTTAATGGTTTTCATGAATTTAGGCCGGCGCTTTAGAAAAAAAGAGAGTTCACTATGAAATAGACAAACTTTGAGATGCAAAAACCAGAAGCCATGTGATACGTGTCACAATAAACATTTATAATCACTGCTAATTTTAAGCTAACCAGATGAGCTGAAGAGGATAGAAAAAAAAACCTTTCAAGCTTTAAACAAGAGTTTTCTAACCAATACTACTACTTAACATGATAAGCCACTTTTTTGCCCTGCTGAGAACAAGCCATGTCAATCAAACTAAACACATTACATGCATTTTAAATTGGCCAAAGCATGGTTAAAAATAACACTCTCAAGTGAGTGTGCAATCTACAAAAAGTGTAACCAATGGACATAATAGCAATCCCGTACATTTATTGAGAAAAACTAGTCGATATTGCATAACTATTATGTGGTATAAGACACATTTAATGTGTACGCTCTATAAACAGCGTCACAATAGGATCAAACAATAATCATTATCCACTACTCAATCACTTTTAGTAGCTATAGTTAGTTACTTTTACTAGTAGTACAGTCTAGACTTGCCAAACTATAACACTATAGTTAAAACTGTGATTGCAACACAACATTTAAACCTCCGTCAATTTAGTAATGCTCATTCATCAATGCTATAGACATGCTCTATAGCGGAAGTAGGAGATAAAGCATTTATAGTTATTGTTGCATGCAAATGTTCCCAAGTTTACGTCAAACTATTTAAATCCTGCTTGCCACTATAACTTACTGTATCAGCATACTTGTTGGTAACTACACTAACTAACTATATTGAGTATTGGGCACCCACAGTTAGTTAGTTAGTTACTTTGTACTCACATACCAATTGGCAGTGATAATAAAAACGAAGAATGTGTGCCAGCAGTTTCAAGGTTGCAGCTAGTGATCCAACACGGCTACCCGAATCTACATGCATGTGCGTTTTATGTATGCTCTTTTTGTGCTACCGCTCATGATAGATACACTTTGGCAAATTGTCGGCACCCCGACTGAGAGCGCCTATTATAGGTGAAATCTAAAGCCCTGTAGAATTATCCTCCCGGAACATTCTTGGAAATCAAGTCTTTAAATATCTGTGCAACATGATAGTTTCTCACAGTTTAGAAAACTTTATTTAGCCGTGATTACAGCTAAATGCACGGTTTGTATTCAGCTATAGACGAATATTTCTAAACACACTCAAGTTTCTCAACAACTTTGTTTTCAATTGTAGTTGAGGATTCTCATTCAAATCATAATGTTAGTTGCTAAATACTTGTACATATAGTAAAACATAATATTTCCTGTGCTTGGTTTAGTTAGTTAGCTATTAGTTATTGAAAAAAATAGGAGCCCAACTCCCAGCAGGCGAGGGCTGATAAGGATATTTAATTTTAGCTAGCACACTGACTGCAAACTTATCATTCACCAGTCAATTACAAGCAAGCCAACTAACTATAAGTAAACATTGTGTGCGTCACAAAAACTACTCTATATAAACGGGCTCTACCTTATTGAAAGAAAATAAGCTAAAATTCTCATCTAAAATACATGGACGGTTTAAAAAAATGCATCCTTTTTTGTTTCAGCGTGCCAGGTAGTAATGACGTCTCTCGCTGCTTTAAAACCTTGAGTTTGCCAATGCTCGGAGCGTACGTAAAATATAATACATAGTATGCAGATTACTACTATATCCTCCATACTAACTAACTAACCAACCACAGCTATAAGTACAAACAAAAGGAAAACTTATCCATTTCAACACACCTTTTCAACTTTTTTGTACACCGTAATACTCACTCAGAATATTCATTCTCGCACTCAAGGAAACAAATACACATCAATGCAACGTCAACTTTGCGTGTCAAACAAACAAATTAAAAAAATGGGACAAAAAGTGCTAAAAAATTACATGAGAGAGTTTACGGAACTACCATATCTGATATTCTAATGAATTCAGTCAGTTAGCACAGAAAAAACATAGTATCATTAGTTACTTACTTACTGGCCCATACTGTAGTATTGTACAACCAAGTTGTTTACAAAGTTCTGTGGTTAACACACAAAGCCCTATACTGCTCTGTGTATGCAAGATCACTTGATGCAAAAAAGCCGGCCGGTATTCGTAAACAAACTTTCCTCGTATACAACCTTTTGTGGTTTATCATATGAATGGATTTGTATTTAGTGCGCAATTTAACACACTGTGATCACGACGAGTAAGTGTCTAACTCTAACTTTATTTTTAATTATTTCTAACTAACTAACTAAAACTATATTGTAGATATGGTGGTGTAATTCCTATATGCATAATATATGCTTGAATCCACACAGGGATGACGATAACAGAAACTAAAAGTGGAATAACATTTGCCCATTCTGCGCATCAGGAAAAAAACACTTACATGCTTTCATAATAATAACTAATTTTTTCATTACTTAATTTCCAATTAATAATTTAACTATAAAAATTTAATTCCCAACCCGCTTTGTAAAACAAAACATCACTCGTGCAATTTTTTTTGCTATATTATGCACACAATGATTTATTAAGCCACCACACCTACCTCGTACATTTAAAGGTCTAAAGGTCTGATGATAGAAATTGAAACCAAAGGGCAAAAATGTGAACAACCAACAAAAAAGTTAATCGAATACAATTTTCAATATAAATGGCTTGTAGCGCACTCAGTCAGCAAAACTAATGCATCCTTGAGTTAAAATACGCTGACTATACTATTTTTCGTCATTCAAAATCTGACATGAGCAACAGTCTACATATTTTTCATTGTTACCACCTCCATCTTATTAACTAGGAGAATTAAATTCTGTGCCAAATTTTTTTCTCGCTCAAACTTTAAGCAACTAACTAACCACTGTAATAACTTAACTATCACATCCTTAGCCAATATAAATACTCAAGTCTACTTGATTCTGCCTCAAAGTGTTGCTTCACACTTAAATCTGAACAACGCTACAGTCCAACAGGGAATTAAATTCCAACACAGACAAATGAGAATCCCTATAGTGATTGATGACGTAGTCACTCATTTGTCCTCGTCCCCGTACATTGCAAAAATTCTTTCATTGCATTTCCTACTATCAAGCTAACTAACTACCCTTTCATCCTTCTCACTAACTCTAGCAAACAAATAAACACAATGGGTCTGCATTGAAACCAATAATGGAAATGCATTATCCCAGTCTGTGGAGCAACACATGGAATGCATTATTAGCACATAGTGGAACGCATGAGCTGGTTACCTTGAGCTGTACTTTCAATAATGAGAACAAAAAAACATAAAGTCCACAACAACACTAAATAATTGTTCACATTCTATTTTTTTCCATCCACAATCCATATACACACATCTTCCTATAGACATAGTATCTATTGAAAGAAACTCAATCAGCAAAGTTCATCAATACGAGTTAACTCATTCCTCTTAAAACAATGGAGCCTCATAATCAGTATGATGATTGGATTCGCTTGAGTAAACTCATTGCAATAATTATAACAAACTATAGTAGCAGCTAACTAACTACAACAAGTGTGCAATGTGATGGAGAAACCTAATACAGCCTTTGATTACGATAGTTCCTAAATGTAATTCCCTATGCGGATTCAGAGAGAGAGTGTAAATTTGGCAACAAACTATATGCATACCAGTATTCTGATTCTCCCATTGTGGAGAGTGTGGACTGCATGAAAGACTCATGAGAACCATAGCGGCCGCACATTCGTCCATAACATCATCACCACCTGCCTGCATCGATCCCAATGGTTGAAACACATTGGTAGAGCTGGGACGTCGTTTCCTCGACCTACAAAAGCAAGAAAAAAAATGTATTATGACAATGACAAATTATTGGCAAATTTAGAAATCATTAACACTGAATGGTTACATAGAAAGTGAAAACCTGTGCAAGTTAGTAAATAAATGGGGTGACAAATGTGTATATGCATACGTGGAGTTAAAAGGATCATGGCGTCTAATATGTATGCCCATGTCAATTTAATAGATTTTTCACACGACACAGCATAGACGAAATTGCACCACAGTCAGTGTTGGCAACAATGTCACAAATTTATAATTTCTACTGCCAGCTATTAAGTCGTGATAGTTGTGCACTTGAACTGTGTCTAGTCTATGTCAGATAGTTTATTAGATTGTAATCCTTGGGACTGCAGTCTTATTACTGTTCAAAGGGCACCATGTAATAATGCACTTTTTAAATTTGTATTGCACTTTTTTGCTTTACACAAGTATACTTGCTTTAGTTAGTACCTACTCTCTCTGATTGAATGCCGGTAAGTGACTGATCCATGCTGCCAAAAGGCTTATGCAGCTCAAAGGGTTTTTGCCATATTCCAAAACTGTTGTCATACTCAACTCCCATATAGATATTCTTATACTGTAGTCAGTGATAGTCAGTTAAGTAAGCAATATGCCATGTTCAAGTGTATACGGTTTAGGAACGGCCAGACAAGTCGGCTCCATCCTATCCATTCTATATGTATGTAATGCACTGACTAACTAAATATAATATGCATAAGGATTTTGCATTACACGTTTTACATCACAAAAATATTATCTTTTACAACCGAACTTATTGCCCCTGTGTTATCAGAACATTGCTATCTTTGACATGTGAATTTAACCAGCAAAAATCATGCTTTGCTAGTTGAGTACAGTTAAATGACCACAAGAGTTTAAACTTTTGTAGAGTGTGAGGTTTTCGGTCAAAAGTAAATAACATTAATTACATAAGGTTGCATCATGTTCAATTCTTCAGGTTTTTTTGTGTGCGTAATACAGTTGATGCTATTGGACGATAAAGATTTACATTATGAAGCGAAAATAGTTAACAATTATTTATTGGATTTGCTATCTAGTATCAAAGGTTATACAGCCGATGACCGATAGGGGACATACTAACGTTAGTAAAATGGTGAATGATGTTCAAAAAAGAGTTTTATTAGGGAATGCTAACTAACTAAGCTGAAATTTCTGGCTTGAAAAACTTTCAGTACATATAGACGCAGGCTGTCCAATTTTTCGTAACTAAATACTAAAACTCACGCAACATACTGATATAGTTTTAGACACAAAATTTTCCACAATAGCTCCGTTATCAAGCCATTCTTTTGAATTCTACTCCACTGTAACAGAAAACAAGGGAGCATAAAATAGTACTGATCATACGGGCTTATACATTGTAAACATCTTTTTTGCTAGTTAAACAGTTAAAACAAGGTGTTACCAGTTAATTAGTTGGCTACAAGCAAATGTTTAACTACTAATTAAAGGGGAATCTTTCAAAACAAACAGGTAGAATAAAATTACAATGCTTTTAACATATAAGAGCCATTTGTTTGTTTGTCTGCTATACCTGTGCTTTGTCGTAAATCAATTTACTACAATTTTTATGAACTTTTTTTTATTGCCATCATGGGTGCACTGCACAAGAACAATAACAAAAGTTGCCCTTGCCACTTGTGTTGCTGCACAATACTATCCGTGTGGCAATTTTTTCCTCCATCTGTCTGTATGTTAAATTCAAGTTATGCACAATTTTTATATGAGCAAACAACCATATAAATTCTAAATTAGCCACATTGTAGCCAAACTCTAAAACTCACGATCAAAGCTCATGATACATTTTCTTACGGACCAAAAAATTTCCAATGTATACCCCTATATAGGAATTAAATGAGATCGTGAGCCATACACATTTAATTCTTTTTTTTATTTTGCAATTAACTAACTAACTAACTATCTAGCCGATTAGTGATCGCCAAAAGCTATATACCACTTTTGAACATACCAAAATGCACGATACAAAGTGAAAGTTGTGTTTGCGCTCTGATTGTCTCATCACAAACTTAAGCTTTGGCAACAAAACATAATCCCAACGTGTACAACAAAGGATTTCTGTGTAAACTTAGCAAACCGAACATGACGGTAGTCATCATGTAATGATGATGATGATGCTGTCAATTCTGCTCCTTTCATACGCAAGAAAAAGTCTAACAGTAAACGCTTCAACATAATATATAATACTATAGGCAAGTTACACAATAACTCAACATAAAATACTATTGACAATAATAATTGGACTATGACATCAATAAGCGCACAGTGTATTA
>Ga0210040_10002549_pt1 | contig 25614 bp, 14 predicted proteins | sample CryGeyCG12114_NA_FD_185462 | JGI IMG/M metagenome (GOLD analysis project Ga0210040, IMG submission 185462) | Groundwater microbial communities from aquifer - Crystal Geyser CG19_WC_8/21/14_NA (SPAdes) (version 2) | ecosystem: Environmental > Aquatic > Deep subsurface > Groundwater | place: USA... | reverse complement strand
AAAAAAAAGGGTTCTCGCCCGAATTTGCCCGAAAAATAGGTACATATCGTTTTTGCCTGACTAGCAGCAATGCCACCGTGCTACGGAATATTTTCCACCCCGAACACAGCCCAGAAATTATTAAAACAAAAAAGCCAACCCAATCCAGCAACTGAGCCTGAACACAGCCCAAACACTGCCAAACTGAGCCCAACTGAGCCCGAACGCAGCCCAAACGCAGCTCGAACGCAGCCCAAACACAGCCCAAACGAAGCCCAACTGAGCCCAAACGCAGCCCAACTGAGCCTAAACGCAGCCCAAACACAGCCCAAACGCAGCCCAAACCCAACAAAACTCGTGGCCAAAGAGTGCGAAAGAAAAACCCAGCCCAACCCAAGGGTTTACCCAGGGGTTTTGGGTTTTTGACTTACCTCTAATCTGGGGTTTAAAAATTGTCCCTGTATGCGCTTTTTGTGAATTTTAAGTAGAACTAGTAGCGTCTCTGGATTTCATCTGCTGCTGTGCCCAAACAAGCATTGTGAATCCCTTGTTCTCTGCTCTGCACTTCACTGTAGCCAATCCTAGAGCGCACATCACCTACTAATAATTCCATGCAATTTCGCACAACTTTAACAATTACTTAAATGACTTAAACGGCCCACTTGGAAAAACTTTTTGTGGATTAAAAAAGTACATCAAATAAGAACTCCTAAAATGCAAGTTTCGACTGGCAATCTTTGTCATAGCAAGGTAGCTGGCTTTGTTAGTTTTAGTAATAATATTCTAAAACGGCAGTTGCAAGTTCCATACTATTCTGTATTATATAATGCTCTAGCCTAATGTGAAAATGAAATAGGATCTTATTTTGGGCCTACATTTACAAATCACGGTTTCCTCCTTTTCCAATGTGAGTTTTTTTCCAGTCTATGAAATCACCTTTGTGTATATTTGAATCCCGTACGCTTGTTCGTTAGTTGAACAGTAGAAAGTGTTGTTTCTACGTGCGTGATTTTTGCTGGATTGCTCTCACTATGTATTTGTAGACAGTGTGTGACATAGAAAAGCTGTTGTCCTTGATTTTTATTCCAGTGTGGTAGTGCACAATGCTCAACATTAATTCTGTTGATAACATTTTAGTTGGAATAGTTGTAAAGAAAGAAGATTCATAGTTTTCTGTGCCTACGGGTAAAAAGTTTAAACTTATAGAGTTAATGGCAGCTCGTAAGTTAGTTAAAGTTAGAATTCAATGCCCGCACGGTGTACAATATTTGCATAAAATAGCAGTTTTCAACTGTCTGTGTGCAGTTCATATTTTTATGCACAGAGAAAAGCATTTCCTTAAAGGAAGGATTTATCTCTCTGTGGAGTAATTTTTTAAATCGTTTGTATGCTTACTTTCGCTCCAGGCTGATGATAAAACTCGATATCAAGTGTAGCATGAGAGAAATGTTGGGTGAAACAAATGGTACTACATTTTTTGCGTATCATACCAACAACCACTTGTGCAATAGTTAGTTTGCGTATGTAACCTAGAAATGGCAAGTTCTTGAGTGTGAGAATGTTTCTAAAGTTCAAAGTTACGAATGAAATGGAAAGTGAACATGGGTTTCTGCTAGAGGCACAATTCTAATGGCTCCATATGTTAACTGTGAACACCATATTGCTGTCATGTATGGCAGTCCATAATAAATTCTATGATTGCAGTTTGATCATGTTTTCACTTGTGGCCTGTATTCCACATGGATAGCCGAATTCATAAATGTATTTAAATTGTTGATGCGAAAATAAAGCCAAAACGGTAACCTACTTTCCGATCGTAATTATGCTATCTATTATCGCCAATTAGTTTCTCATTGCCCTATTTCTTGATTTCAAGCAAATATTTACGCATTTAAAATGAGGGTATGATAGGATTGGGTAATATATTGTCCCGAGCTTTTTACTCCTTCGCGTGTTGTTATAAATCTCCGTAATTGTTTTTCTGTGATCCCTATAATTATGCGAGTTACATTGATTCCCCTGTTTTTTTTGCTTCTCCCAAGAGTAAGTTGGATTAACTTGTTACTGACATGACTTACTGACTCTTTGAATTAAAGATGAAAGATCTGCAGCATGATCATCTGGTCCGGTTCATTGGAGCATGCATTGATCCACCACACTGTTGCTTACTCACCGAGTACTGTTCTCGAGGAAGTTTACAAGATATTCTCGAGAATGAAGAGCTCAACTTGGACTGGGCATTTCGGTACAGTCTCATGCAAGATATTGTCAAGGTGAGTATAATTTTTTTCACTAGAGCAAACCAAATTCACTTCAGGCTTTGTGTCTACTCTGACAAACATGCTCTTTGGGTGATGTTCCATTTCGTTAGCTGTGTTTGACGGTCGGAAAATCGATTCTTTTTTACATCAGTTCAGGGTATATGAAAATTGTATATTGTTGTCGAAAGATACATACATGTTATGTATAACATATACATAAGGTATGTGAATAAAATTGAAATCACAAAAACAAGTATTTAGGTCAGCATAGATACACGGTATGGTCTAGTTTAGGTAGTAGGTTCAAAAATGTGTGTAGTTCATGTTGAGAAACTTTTAGAATTAGTGACTATAATTTCGGGAGGAATGGTGATTGTAATTGTCGGTTGATTTAAGTGACAATAAATGCATAATGATCAATAGATGCTAAATCTAAAAAGATAATACACTTTAGGAGCGGGCTTGCAGTGATAAAAGAACCACTATAGAGATTTTGCAAAGTCGTGCATGAACTTTTCATATTGCATATTTTTGAACGAGTAGATTCTTTTCATGTGACATTATTTTGCAATTTGGCACATGATCTTTGTCGTTTTACAATTAATGTAACGGGGCTAATTGGCAAAACCCCTGCAATGTTAAATTTGGGATTCTTGCAAATAATAAATTCAATTAGTCCAGAACTATTTTCAATGACTTTTGCTATGTTTATCATTTGAGCATAGCTGTGCGTGCACTCGTCCGTAAAATGCTTAGAGATTTTTTTTTGGTTGCGGTCTTGTAGAGGTGGAGGAGGAGTAAATAGTGGCAAAAAGTTAAAATATGAAAAAAACGTTGTAGCACTCTAGCACTAGTAAGCAGTAAGCTAGTAAGCACATCTATTGTCGCAAAATAAAATGATTCTGTGCTTAATGAATTATGGAATTCGTTTTCAAATTAAATGATGGAGGCCTTTAGTAGTTTGCTCTCTTCATATGAGGTGGTCGTACGGAAAGTTGTTCCAATGTTTTATCTTCAAAATTTCAGTAATGCATGCTTCATGAAAATTCTGCTGCAGATCAGCATAAGCCATCTTGAGTACGATTTATTGCACATTGTATGAATTAATCTAATATGCATCCAAGATACTTCTATTTATCATCTGTAGAGAATAATAAAAATTCACCTGAATATAACGTATACATATATGGCTTCAAGCGTACCCCTAATGTCTTGAAATGTTTACAAGAAATATTGAGACAAGTACGCTGATAACTATTCTTAAAAGCTGTGTACGTAAGGAATTCTTCCAGTTTTATTGCCTAGGTTGCAAATGGAACCTGGGTTGATATCATTCTTTACACCGATAAGAATAAGCAGCAGCAGTAGTTTTCTGGACGTCACTAATATTTAATTTTGTCACTTTCAATAGTCTTGTATGGATGTTCAGGATAAAAGTTGTGAACGTAAACAGTAAGACAGGGGCCGGTAGCTTGGAATGGAATAAGTATTGGAGTTTACAAATTATTTGAAGCATGCCAACTGAACAACAGTTCTCATCTCTACATTTATACGATTCTGGAAAAATGAAAGATATTTTACTATATTCAAACATATGTGAGCAACTAGGAACTCACAAACACACTTGACAATTTTTCATATGAATGGATAAACCTTTCAACCATTCACAAATTCTTATGTTTTTGAATAGTTTGGTGTAACTTTTATTATGAAAAATAAACATGCATAAAAATCAAAACTGAAACGAGCTGGCTCTTAATTCGATTAGCGTATGTAGGCTTCCTGGTTATAGTTGTTGAGACTTTCCTTTGGCCACATGAAGTAAATAGTATTATTGGTTTTATACTTTTTTGTAGAACTCTTATTCACTTTTAATTAGTTAGTCAATTAGAAATTGGCTCAAGTTAGCCAGCAACCGTCGCTCGTATTACGTCTTTGGCAAGATACTTTAGAATCTATATTATCAACTGTGAATGTAAACAAAGGGATGAATAAGTGAAAGCATATGGGATAATGAACTATTATTGTTTTTGTAGGATGGGAAAAACACATAAGGTACATTATGTCAGTCATTCAGATTTATATATATATCTATTATATACAGCACCTGGTCAAAAGTCTTAGGACAGCACGCAGCATTTTGTAGAAGCTCTCACAATCAACCATGTAACCTAGCAATAACTCTAGTTTTTGCATTTTACATATTTTCTTCAGAATTAAATGAAGATTCGAATGGTGGTTATAGTTTTTCTGTATGTTGAAAGGGCGCTAAGTTAATTTTATGCAAGTTATAGAGAGGTTAAAAATTAGAGAGGGTGTTAGGACAAATTTAGTTTTCGCCAATTTTTGCGCAAGTTTGACTAAATTGTGAGAGGTTTTGTCACAAGTAGTAATTTTTGTCGTTATGGGTGATGGGCGTCTATAAAAACATTCGTGGTACTCTAAACCCCAATACTGCCACTTAAAATAGCATTCTTGGGTCAGAAATGTGGCATGGGTAACTGGGTTTGAGTTTTCAGGCATCATGTAAGCCTAAAAAATGTTTAGTAGTTATTGTTAGTATTTTCAAGTTATAGACTAAAATGGGTTATATTTATCAATTTATTGAAACTACATCCAAATCGAATTACATTTTATAGTTGAATGGGATTAGCATGAGACCTATGACCAATTGAATTTTCGTTATTCTACATACTCATATTTTCTTTTTAACACTTTTGACTCTACTTTTGAACTTTTTATAGTTTGTTTAAAATTTACTTAGCGCTGTTACAACATACAGAAAAACTGTAACTACCATTCAATCTTTATTAAATTATAAATAAAATATTCAAAAACCAGAGCTATTTCTATGTTTATACATGGTTGATTGCAACAGCTTCTACAAAAAGCTGCGTGCTGTCCTAAGAGTTTTGACTAGGTGCTGTATAAAGATTGTTTTTGTAGCTGGGCTGGGTCAAAAGTGATGATAGACTGACTTCTGTATTATTTACCTTTTGTTTGGCATTCTTTGTTTGGTAAAATGCTTTCACTCTGTTGACTGGTTTTGTTTTCATTACAGAGTTAGTTGGCTCCTAGTTTTCATTCTTTGGTTTTGTTTTGTCAGTTGAATGCCAAAATTACAACGCACGTTAGTTGATTAGCTCTTAGTGGCTGGGCTTTTGAAATGTCTATGAAAACGAAATATCTTGTGGATTATTGTCTTATAATACATGATATCTTCAGTCATATTATGATCCAAGTAAATACAACAAACATCCATTTGTATAGACTTTTGCTGAAAGCATTATGTTAACAGTGTCGTTTAATGATTGAGCTCACATGATAAATAAATAGCACTTTCACTGCTGAATTGCAAAAATTCATTCTCCAGCATAACTAACTTTTAACTTACATCTAGATACTTGAAAGTACTGTTTAGTGCGTCACATTGTAATTATATCCATACAAATTTTCTGCTAAATCACTGGGTTTTTTTAAACAGGGGATGTACTACTTACACAGCAGCGAGATCCGGTCACATGGGAATCTCAAGTCGAGCAACTGTGTTGTCGACTCCCGTTTTGTTCTGAAGCTCACAGATTTTGGACTTCATTCGTTGAGAACTAACTCTGAAGATGTGGAAGAAAACGATTCTTACGCTTACTGGCGGCGTATGTACACACAAAATTATAACAATGTTTAAGATACTAAAAATATTTTCCAATGTCCGAATAAGGCAACTGAACTGGTGTACTATGACTACTATAGCAAAGCAGCAGCGTTACTAAATTTATAATGACGCATGTACGTGGTTTGGTTTTAGTTAAACATCCATGTTTCCCATCTCAATTACTTTAGTACACTTTTTCTTTATTTTGTCTAGATGTTAGCTTATTTTACAGGCTGTTTGGTCTAAAGCAACTATTTAGTTAGTTACGCGCTAACTGTCCTATTTCACACGTGTGTAAGCAAGCACTGCACGTTGATTTCAAAGTACTTGCGTTCTAACTGACTAGTACTAGCTAAGCCCGGACAAACGTTATATGTGATTTTAACGAAAATTTCAAATATTTTAATATAAACCATCCCATTTATGAAGTCCATGCGAGTGGACCATGAAATGGAAGCAAAGTTGAGCCCATTTTATTTATGACCCTATTTATGTTGAGTCTGTCATAAATTTAAGAAATAAATGGGTGAATGAATTATTTCATGCCATTTATGAGACTTTTCAAGTAGATTATACAACTAGAATCCAATAACTTGGACTCTAAGGTGAAAGCTTCTGCTGGTATTTTATGTGAGCATTTCATTCCCCCATTTTGTTAGTTATTCGATACGCACTAATTCCGCAGGTGTATACTTTCACAAGCCCTTTCTATCACGGACTGCACTATTTAATTAATGGATTCACATATGAATTCTTATGGACTCTTCTGTTCACATGCCCATTTAACGGCTAATGGCCATAATCGGTATTAATTGCTAAATCTTTGCGAGTGATGTACAATAGCGACTTATCGCTCCATAGTCCATCTGTATGCATAGATATTATTAATGCCTTAACTTTCTAAGTCATTATAACAATTCCATACCATAGTATTACAGTTAGAATGAGCCTCAGTCAGTGCGTTGCTAATTTTATGATTCAAATATCTAAAAGTCACTAAATCACTGACTGAGTTGCCCCCAGTTGAAGGTATAGATAGAAAGGAGCATCCATAGGGTAGTTTTCATTTGTGATGGTGAAAGGTTTTCAATGGAACAATTTTGTATGCTTTTCAGGGAAATTGTGGACAGCTCCGGAACTTCTTCGTATGGATGATCCACCTCCTGAAGGCACGCCCAAAGGTGATGTATACTCTTTTGCCATTATTGTCCATGAAATCGCTGCACGCCAGAGTGTATTCGCACTAGATGAGGAGGGGAACCCAAAAGGTGAGTATTTTTTTATTTTCCAGATATTATTGTGCTATTGTGCACGTAGTATGGGTAAGATGCATTTGTGCCATGCATAGGTTTTTCTGGTAGGTCTGAATATGTTGTAAGTGTGAAGTCTAGATTCGACAATAGTGAGAGATTTCAGCGTTTTAGTATGTACATAGGTTGAAGTGAATATTTGACTTTTGTAAGTAACTAGGGCCACATTGTGTAATGTACTATGACATGATGAAGGAAACTAAATGAGCTGTGAAAACTATTGAACCCATGACTGTTTTTCTCTTTGTAGATATTGTGATGAAACTTAAGCTCGGAGAAAAAGGGGAAACTCGTCCTCCTCTCAATAGTATTGAGGATACTGATGATGAGCTGATAAAAATTATGGAGAATTGTTGGGCCGAGGAGCCAGTGAACCGTCCTGATTTTAGAACTCTTAAGTCTCAAATGAGAAATTTAACCAAGTGAGTGAGTAGTTGGATAACGAGCAGTTTAAGGCAGTAAAAAAGTTTTTGTGAACTCTTTGGCACACACTTGTACATTTATATATCCCAGCCATAGGCGTTTGGAGTGGAGTGAGCTAGTCATAGGAGTTTATGGGATGTTTGCTATAAATACCATCCTTTTGCATAATGTACGGAGCATAATACTAGTGCATAGCTAATGGGCATAGTATGTACATTTAAACGTGGAGATTAAATGGGATCAGGCCTCATTCACTTTTCAACATAAATGCAGTCAAGACTTAAATCAATGACTTCCGTCCTAGTTATCCGACCAAGTTGTTTGCAACAAATCATACTGTTGAAGCATCTTTTGTAAAACTTTCAATTGAATACGTAATGATCAACATCATCAATCTCAAAGTGAAAACAATGTTATGTTAAGTGACAGTTGGACAGATATAAATAATACTGGTTTGCACGTAGAACGTTCATTTTCTCGAAATGAAGATTAAAGGGGTAACTTGGGAAATTTTTCGGCAATACTTTGTCATCCAAATCGGTCACTAACTATAATATTGCTTGTCTAACTGCCGGAGAAAAGTTTGAATTTGGCTCATACTATACTAACTTCATACAGAGCACTTGTTTGGTAACCCAGTTACTTACCCAGGATGCTAACTGACTGACTGAGAAATTAAAGATGCATGAATAAAGTGTCAAGGAAGGAATGGGTTACGTGTATGTATATGAAAACGTGCATCCAGTGCATAGGCCAAAATCTGTAGAATCCGTAAGAGCAAAATTTATTCGTCTGGAAGAAATATCTTTTTGTGTGCCTTCAAGATCTTTATGGTGGCTGCGAGTTACTACTTACTTATAGTTAGTTAGTTAGTATGGAAGACATGGTGTACAGGACCTTCACTTTCCCCTATTTAGCCATGATGATTCACTAGCCTGATTTAGGGTGTGTTCACCAAATGCTTCCTTAAAATCACATGCACACTATGGGGGCGAATTTTCATCCTGGATTCAATCTCTTAAACATTCTTCCATATATTTTGTAGTTCATCATTTTTGAAGACGTTTGACACGACTAGATGACTCTAATGAATAGGATTTTCCCCTGAGCCTATCATTTGTATAAAGTGAAATCAGCACTTTTCCTATAGCTGTGTTCAAGTGTAAACTGTACGGTCGTTAATGAGCTTTCATGATTATTGATTGGACCATTTCCTTTTCCTCTCAAGAAGTTTTCAGATGAAGGCAAAAATGAGGATAATTTGTATTCTAATTGCCTGTTGTTAAAAGACTAACTGAGTTGTATTACAAGTTAATATAGTTAGTTAGTTAGTTAGTTAGTATGTGATACATTGTTTTCTCGGCCTATGTTCCTAGACAGATTCGCTCAGTCAGTCACTAGAAAGGAAAGTTTATTTTTTGAGATTTTTTCTCTCCTGAAAGATTGGACTGACAGATAGCACGAGAGTTAGAGTACCATAAACTTATCAAAGTCCAATATGGGTTGGTTGGTTAGTGGATAAGGGATCTATTGTTCTACTTTTTTACTTACACAGAAAAAGATTAAATGGGCACGAACATGTATGTAGGAAGTTAGTTATAGCTACTAATAAATGTGAAAAATTGATTTATGTTCATATGGTGGTTGATCCTTCTTCTAGGGAAAATAACGTAGGGCCAACATTGGTGGACAATTTACTCTCTCGGATGGAACAGTATGCAAATAACTTGGAAAAGTTAGTGGAAGAGAGAACTGCTGACTATTTAGAAGAAAAGCGAAAATGTGAAGAAGTACTTTACCAATTACTTCCAAAGTAAGTCCATGTATATTTCTATCTGTGTAGTTTTTCATGAGCCGGTTTTTATGCGTTATCAGCAATTAGCTAATCATGTCATCATTACTTACTTGCAACATGAGTTTTAAGTTTGCCTTACCTGTAAAAAAGTCAGTGTAACCAACCAATTTCAAGTCCTTGTATGTAAACTGTAAATAGAGTGAAGCCGTACAGTTAGTTAGATATTTAGGTTACATTTCTAAGTCTTGAAGGGCGTACTTGTTGAACTTTTCGTGTAGCATAAAAATATGTCACTGTAAAATTGGGGCTGAAAATGAAGTTATCTGGAAAACTTTCTAGGTTTCCTGTGTAGTGAGGAGCGTAATCAGTTTCCTTAAGGCTACTCATTCTTTCATTACTACTTTTAGCTACCTACTCAATGTCGTGTATCACGTACAGTAACATTTTAAATGTGTCATTTGTGATCCGTATTTTTCGAAAAAATGACTGAAAGCTGTAGTCACGGAAATGTGACTGATTCAGCGAACATTCAATTTTATCGCTATGTTATTTGTGATTGCAATTTTTTTGTGTGTGTAGATCTGTTGCCAGTACGTTAATAGCAGGGAAACCTGTGACTGCGGAAACCTTTGATAGTGTCACAATCTACTTCTCTGACATTGTGGGCTTTACTTCGTTGTCTGCAGAAAGCACTCCAATGCAGGTAAGCTCAAGCCGGCGGCTTATTTTCCCCTATTTGGGTAGTAACAATCTGGGTTGTCCTCTCACAGTTGGTTAATATAGTAGTTACAAAGTTTGAAAAGGAAGTGAAGTATGTTTAAGTTTTCGGGTTATCTGGAAAGGTTTTTTTTGTGAATATAAGTTATTTTATGAGCGCCAAGATAAATCTGTCGGATGTAGGAGATACCCTGATGAAAAATTACAAATTCAAAGTTGTTGCTGAGTCATCAAATTTCAGTCGGTTGTAGGAAAGTTGTAGTATGCTTTTAGTTAGTTAGTTGACTATTTTTTGTAGCCCACATTTTTGGTTCATTTTTTTATTATTTACAACCCGTATAATATGTACGCAGTAGCGGCATATTTGCAATAGTAACGGCTCATTAGCTTGCTAGCGAATGTGTTCGTTCCACGATAGATACGCTATATAATACTATCCAATATAATTAATAACTAATCAAACAAAATATAGTTAAAGAAAAAGAGCAATCACGGTTTCGAATTATGATCTATCTTAGTTAGATCATACAGCTACCTAAATCACATGTAAAGCTGTGAAGAGAATCTCTTACTCTTTTCCAGTCTTAGATGTATTATAATGCATCGATATGTTTATTCCATCTTAGGGAGTTAAAACTGCATTACAGCAAGCGGCAGCAGCACATAAAAATTTACCAGTGATTTTTCCATGTTTTTGTACAACATGTTATTATTCACTACTACCTAACTACATGTAGAATTACTTGTTTCCAACCATTATGGTTTGGAAATCTAAATCGAGGAGAGCACCTATAACTAACTGACTACAAAAGTGTATAATTTGTGCGTGAAAACATTTTTTTACTATGTTGTGGTTTCGTGGATTTGGCACAAAATTACACACATTAGACTGGATACTGGAAAGTAGAGAGAAAAAGTTAACAGAAAGAAATCCATGAAGCTTAATGTCTTTGATGTCTATTATTTCCCCCAGGTCATCACACTGCTCAATGATCTCTATACATGCTTTGACTCGATAATAGAAGCCTTCGATGTGTATAAGGTACGTTTTTCTCACTTTTTAATTACACGGATCATGTGATCACTAGCCAACTAACTAACTGACTACTAGTTAGTTACCGATCATGCTGTTTGTTTGTGAATCTCTATTCTACCGAATGAAAATGTGTGTATGGATTCCAACAGACAGTAATTAGCTAACTAGAATTCTTGTATAATTAATTTAAAATAATAATTATTTCTTTTTCAGGTGGAAACTATTGGTGATGCCTATATGGTGGTGTCAGGACTACCAGTCCGGAATGGGAAAACCCATGCTCGGGAAATAGCTAGGATGGCTTTAGATTTGAAAAATGCTGTGATAAAGTTTAAGATTCAACACCGACCAAATGATCAATTAAAGCTGCGGATTGGCATGCATACTGGTAAGTTTTTTTGGGTTGGTTTGGGTAGTTCGCAGCCTGGATTATAATCAAGAGTTTTTGCGTCCTGTTTTCGAAGTACTGTGCCATGTGACTACAAAGTGAGGTGTATGCTTTCACACGTATACAAAATGTACAGTTGAGTTAGTTGAGTCTCTATATTTATTTTTGCTTAGCTAGTTAGTTAGTTAGTTGGTTAGTATGCGACCGGGCACGTGGTTTTGATGTATTGGGGGTTGCTTATCTTGGAAATCTGTGCTGATACTCAAATTTATTTTAGTTTTAAATTGTTACTTTTCCGTTGAATTATTCATTATTTGCATGTGAGGATAAGGATCCACAAGGTTGTTAGATATTCCAAGAGAGTTCATGGCAATCCATTTATGATGAGTTGGGTGAACATGGAAGATCCATATTTCACATTTATATTTCTGTGATCAAGGGAGAAAGCAATGAGTTCCTGTTTTATATAATGTGAACCAAGATTCATAGAAATGATCAAGGACCATGTTTGTGCATGCATTTTGAGTGTCGTGAATTCTATGTGTACTTTATGTGAGGAAGGAATCGGACACATTTGACGAGAATTTTACATTCAAGTGTATTGACAGAAACTTATTATAATATTGAGTTCGAAATAGAATGCATTAGGTGGATTTCATTATTGACGTTCTACTACTCATGTTTCTTAAGTATACCGTACTATTCTCATGTAGCGTGCAATTTATGCCATTAAGAATTGTAAGGACTAGAAAAAATGGGTCTTGCATCGTCAGGGAATCGATTTGATCCTTTTAAGCCATTTTGTAGTCCAGTAGAGTCTGCCTAACGAGCTGGAATAACGAACCATTTTGCATAGTTTTTACAAACAAAAAATGTAATCAATGCGCTCACACACAACGATCTGATAGATTATTAATAATTCTACCAACGTAGTAAGTAAGTAAGTTATTGAATTTCCGAGACTTTATCAACGAAGAAAGCTTATTTTATGGAAAACTAGCTTTGCATAGTAGTAACGTGGAACGACATTTTCCTACATGCTCAGCCAGATTCAAGGTTCCTTCCTTCCATGTCTTTTTCTTTTGTGTTCTCATTTGTTTGTTAATAGCTTTTACACAGAGAACCATGTTTAAGTGCCTTTTCTCTAACTATTGACCCGAAAAACAAGCCTTCCTATCTCCTATGTATACACTCTACTATCAAGCACGAACATCTTACCCATTAGTAGTTCATGCCAATATCATCAAAGGTATTCCTTTTCTTGTGTTCATCAATTTGGTATACTGGTTATTCCCGGTTATTCCCATATAGTGTGCAAAGAGGCGCTCATACTAAATTATTCATTTCAACTTAATTGCATTTGCTAAACGTTGCACTTGTTTAGGTCCTGTTTGTGCTGGTGTTGTGGGTCAAATGATGCCTCGCTACTGTTTATTTGGAGATACCGTGAATACAGCCTCTAGAATGGAATCCAATGGCCTACGTAAGCATCTCATTTTCCCTATCTTTAGAACACGAAAAATATATTCATTTGGTTATTACAAGTGAAAGCAAGCTGTAAAAACAATGTTTCATGTGTTTTCAGCTCTGAAAATCCATGTGAGTCCGATGACCAAGCAAGTACTGGATGAGTTCAAAACTTTCATATTAGAATTACGTGGGGAAGTTGAAATGAAGGTATACTCTTATATTTACTGGATAGATTACCGTCAGTTCGTTAGGAAGTTACCTCAGCTGGTATTTAGTAAAACTAAATGATAGAATGAGTGAGCGAGTGAATTGAAATAACATACAACCCGATGTTTTCTTATTCTTATTGTAGGGTAAAGGGCGAATGACAACATATTGGTTGATAGGAGAAAAGCCAGAGCCAAAGAAAATTGAAGAGGTAGTGGCTCCAGTAATGCCACTGAATGATGACAATGTGAGCACAAGCATAATGAATGGATCTACCATTGCTGCCTCTGGGACATGCGGTAGCTCTTCCAACCTTTTGTCGGATAGTTACTTGGAAGATAGTAGCAACTCGGTAATCATTGACTGCAACAACCATTCAGTTTTAATGGAGGGAAAGAGAGGACCAATGAAGTCTTTGACCTTTGCCTCTCCGGACTCAGCTGTTTGATTTATAAATGTAAACTCGAGAAAACAAAATGTACAATGATGACTGATCCATGTATATTCAATGTGTATATATACGACACGACGGGCTTCTAGAGACTGCTTCGTCTTGGCTAGCAGTCTTGGATGCAAATCTACTTTCTTCTCTGTGTGTGATAAAGTAACTAAACAAGGGAAAATTTCATGTCTTAAAGGTTTTGCAGGTTTTTGCCAATAGCTACAGCTAGTTAGTTGGTTTCAAAAACTGGTGAGAAAAGCTAAAATGCGATAAAATGGTAATAAAATGCGATTAATCTAGTGTTACCTTATCAGAAACTTTCGCTTTAATATAAGCACTCAAGTCAGTTGGCACATAATCGGACATGAGAAAATAGGCATTTCTGAACCACCGTGGGAATAGTGGTACAATAGCACTTTAGATCGTAAATCAACGTTTCCGCAGAATACATCAATAAAATGCTTTCACTGGGTGAAATCGAAGGAGCAATGAAAGTACAATGTATTGAATGAGCCTGTAAAAGTCTTCTTCTTCTGCTGTTTAGCGAGTGAGATCACATAAACTCTAAATTCATTCCTAATATACTCTTTAAGCTTCTATATACTATAAGTCATTCCGAATTCCGAAAAAGTTTTCAGCGTCAGCCGAAAGAATAAAGAAAATGTATAACCAACTAACAACTAAATATTGCGATGCATCTGCATTTAAAAATGCTATAAAAATGTCATTTTCTCATGAACATGCTGAAAAAAGTGTACCACAGATTTCCAAACTGTTGCTACGACCGACAATTTTCTGGACGCCCGTCGTAGTCGAAGAGGAAATTATTAAGCTAGTGAGTTAGTAAGGTTAATTGGAAAAAATATGAATAACTCTGTGTCACAATTTTCTATGTGTTTACCTATTAGGTTAACTAAAACTAACTATACGTACGTAAAGTACATTGTGTAAATTATATTTTAACAGCTGCAATGTATGAGATCGCTGAATGAATGTGTCCAATTTGTTTGTAATTGGTTGCGGGTTTAAGAGTACTCGTAGTTCAATTTCTGCTAGTTTTTGACAATTTTTAGGAATTTTTATGTTCATGTACATGGGTAAATAATAATGGAGTTCCTATATTCTTAGTCTGCTATAGATCTTACTCTTTTCAATGACATTTGACATTCATTTTCTGAGTGATTTGTAGTAGAGTTAGTTCAGTTACTAAGTTAGAACCGTTAAAACTTATGATGAGTATTGGACCGTTTTTTCTTTGGCGTGGGAAAGGTACGGGTTGTTTATTTATTGCCAGTAATCAACAAGAGCATATTTAGACCTAGACCTGGTAATTTTAGCCTCGCTGACTGTGATCATTTTATTACAGACTATATATGCTTTTACATTATGTAAGGGAGATGCAGTCAAATTACGTATGCTCATAATCAGTTTAGCATTGCAAGCATTCATTTTAGCTAGTTAGTAGCCAAAGAGTATTTACGGATTGACTACTTAGCTGGAGGACTGATAATGTTTCCTTTATGCGAAAGATGAGAATTACTTATTTAGAATATATAGTTAGTTGGACAGTAATAGATTTATAGCAGAATGAATGATAGACTATTATGATTACCTGAGAAGAGAAATAAAATTGTGGAACGATGTTTGTTCATAAACTTTTTAGTATAAAACCACACTTCTTATTGCAAATACAAAACATAATGGTTGGAAAAAACGAGTGTCATCATCATATATAGTTTATCTTATCTATTATTGTAATATTAACGACATGCGACAGTTCATTATTAGAAAAAGGGGTCCAATCCGAATTACCGATAATCACAGCATTAATTTTTGCACGGAATATTCATGATAATAGCCAAGATTGTTCAATAACTGATATCACATTATCTACACTAGGAGAAAATAAATGAGCTCAGTTCACACCATTAGCGACAAGGAAAGATGAATAAAATATTGTGCTTGGAAATCAAATGCGCACAATTCTTAGTAGATGAGTGAATAAATACAATTTTTCTGCACAAAAATCATGCTAGGTAGGTGAATAATGCCTAATTTTCATTTCATCATTACGCTAACTAGCTGATGAAATGAAAAAGTTGATGATACTAACAAATTAAAGTGGTTTAACGACCGCTATAAATAACAGTATAAGCACAGCCTCGCCTTCAAACCATATAATTATACTATTAAACTAACTTCACACTGTAAAGTTAGTTGATTGAACCGTTGAACATATTAATATTCTTATTCTAATAATAGTCTTTGGCAATCGATTTCAATTTTGCAGATCTAATAACATCAACTAACTAATTCTAAGCTTTGTTTTATAAACCATCCAATGCGTTATTTTTAGTACTTAGACCAATTAAATGAATTTAGCTCATAATTTTGTAGTCATACGCTATACGCTACAGATAATAATAAAACCCATGCTCCAAGTTTTTAAAAGAACATACCATTTCAATTTAGATGCATACGACGTGGAGAGGAATTGGAATTTGGATCAAAATTTCAGGTCTTTTATTGCCTGAGGTAGGTCGGGTAATTTAATATCTTTGATCTGCTGTGATATATTCATATTCATATTTTTTACAGCTGATACTGCACGTGCAGGAGCCGCTGCAATTCCAGCCTATTAAGGTACAGAAAAAAATTTAAATCCTGGGTTAATTTGATTTAGTGACGAGTTATTTCACTACTTTCAACGTGATTTTGAACATTTGTGTACCTCTTGTCTTTCCAATTTATTTTGTTCATCAATACGAGTAAATATTTCCGTCATGTTAGTTTCTAACACCATTCCTCCCATAACTAGCTCATTCAAAATATAGTGAACCTGAAACAATAAAAAATCAAATGAAACTTCTCTCGGCAAATATACCAGGATAGATAATATGATACAGAAAAAGTACGGCTCCAAATCCGAAAAAAATCGTTTGTTACCTTATCTACATGAAAAATTAGATCCAGTTCGCAAACATTTTCAAAACATTTGTCCAAAGTTTCCACAAATACTTGAATAAGGTCTAAAATTCCTAACTCTGATTCCGAGGAGTCCACGCAAAATACAAAATAGAGAGTGGCGTAGTGACGATAGATTAGCTTATAATCAGAACCTCCGATCAGACTGTAAACAAGAGATACAAATAAAGTTAGTTTATAACTATTAGTTTATTATCCTAACAATTGACAACAATTGCTATGATGCAGATTTATTTCAAACGATATGATCAATTTACCTTCCTCCTTCCAAGAAATTGCATACATTATCATCTCGTTTAGATACCAAATGGAATGTTTCTTTGATGATCTGTTGCTGCATTTCTTCATCCTAAGCAAATTGTGGTACAAAATTAAAATCCTTCCTTCTTCAGCTAAAAGTTTAAAGTGCATTTGAAATAATAACCACATAATTGTTAAACATACCACATGCTCATAAAATTTACTGAGCCGAGGCTTTCCATGGTTGTTGAAAACTAGAATTGCCTTAATCATTGTCTTATTGTCTTGAAAAGTTAGTACTTTCAAACACTATTATCACTGAAATTAACGCTTTTCGTTCGTCTATATTCCTATCGTCAAGAAAGTATACACCTCCTTATTTCCATGACAGATTTCGCTAGACTTAAGACACTTGTACGCGACAACACTGTTCTAAAAAGACTTCAATGATTTACACTACTCAGGAAAGAGCTTTTAATCTTAGTGTAATTAAATATGACAACTAAATATAGTTAGGGATTCGGAAAAGTTAACAGTTGTCCGACCGTCTATCATATCTATATTGTCTCTTTTAATATGGGTCGAACTGCAAATCCACATATCACAATCTGTACGGAGAAATTAATTCAAAGTGAATGCTACCGCCCTTCATTCTTGTTGGTACCTTAAGCCAAAGCTGCCACTACGGTCTCAAAACCACCCGACCACCCGACTTTCTCTTTGCAGCAGTGTTAGGTTAGGTTAGGTTAGGTTTGTAGTTACTGCAGCAAAGAGAAAGTCGGGTGGTCGGGTGGTTTCGAGACCGTAGTAAAGCTGCTCCATTCCGGCCAGCCTTGTTCCACTGTTGGTCAGCTGCCCACTCCCACTCCATATTTTTAAACATGAAGCCGCAGCAAGCTGCAGCCGCAGCACTCCATATTTTCAAGCATAAACCCGTAGCACTCAATATTTTCAAGCATGAAGGTGCAGCACTGAAAAAAATTATGTGAATGGATTTGTTTATCAGAAATCGATCATTTTACCCCGGAACCGTAGACAAAAACTTCTGGTACAACTTGGCAGAGCTCGAGATAAAGACAAAAACGCACAAAAAATTAAATAAACATACTTAAGTTTTCCGGCGCTTAGATTTCGAATTTATTTTTCGCTTAGTAAGTCTTTTTTATAACATTCATTCATTCATTTCTTTATTCGAGTGTCAAACCAAATCAGCAAATACATTACTGGTCTCCCTTGAGTGATAGTATACTAAATCTAACTAAACAGTCAAAATGTAGTTTTTAAAGGATGTTTTCCAATATCCTTTAGAATGCACTGAATATTAAATTAGGCTCCTCCACATTCAAATTCATATTTTCGCCGTGTAAAATTAGTAGACAATTGGTAAGCTAGTGAGCATATGTTAACCAGATAAACAATGCAGCTTAAGCATCAAAGACGCTAACTAATGATATGCATTGCTCATTCTAGCTACTACCGTAATCTAATTTCCAGATTCCATACCAATACAATAAATATTCTTTTACTACTATTGACTTATCAACTTATCTGATCTACTGAATATTATAAAAGCAAGAAACATTGTGTTAAAAATATTGTTAAGTTTAGAATAATATTTTGAGGTAAACAATGTTTGTATGAAAGTTTATGACCATGCTAAAAGCTCTAGTATGTAGGTCAATAATGTAGTGCAGTATAATGCATTGCTGTAAACAGGATGCATGTGTTATGTGCTGACTTGATCAGCAGTTCATGACTTAACTATACTAATGTATGAATGCTTTGTATATGTCAAAGTATAAAATGACATGTTCAAAAAATAAACATTATCAGTTGTAATAGAGCTAACCGAGTGAACACCTTTATTTTCACAAATCACAACACGTTATCAGCACGGAACTAAACTGATCCTGAAGAAAATTCAGTGCAATAGCCGCCACAATGACGTCTACTACCACTGCAACGAGCACAACCACCACCATTGTCATTAGTAAAAAGTTTGACACTGGTTTAATAGCAAAATTGACTGGAGATAATTTCCGCGTGTGGAAAGTGAGGATGCAAAGTATGTTCGCTACACACAATATCATGGGAATTGTAGACGGAACCACTCGTCGCCCTTGACTGATGCAGACAAGCAGCAGCTTTGGGACCAGGGTAACAATGAAGCCCTAACATCATTGTATCTGTGTATGTCGGACGAAGAAGTGGAAGCCATATCAGGATGCCGGACGGCGGCTGACATATGGAGGAAGCTAAATACCATGTAAGAGAGCATAAGTGGGGAATCTAGACTAGTACTTTGGAAAAAGTACTACAGTATCATGGCCGGTGAGAGCAATTCTCCTTTTAAAACCATGATTGAGATCCAGAACTACGCTGCGCAACTGAGGTCCATGGGAGCCGTGATTGATGAGGAGATGGAAACAGCCAGAATCATCTCAAGTCTAATGCAGGACAAATACAGGCAATTCCGGGAAGCCTGGAGATCTGTAGACACAACGAAACAATCTACAGCATTTCTGTTGGCTCGTCTTAAAACCTGGCAACTAGAAGAAGGCGAAAGCAACAAAACAGCTCCTCCTGAAGAATTACCACAGAAAGCATACTCGGATAAGGGCAAACCTAAGAAGTCGAGAGAAGAAATTCTGGAGATGAAGAAAAAGACAAAGTGCCACTTATACAAAAATAAGAGACACTGGAAGTCAGAATGCCCACAAAGAAACCGAAAAGACCAGAAAAGTGAAGTGCATGAAAAAGTGGAAAGACCAGAAGTTGTTTATACAGCAGGAATTTTAAGTGACTTGTGGATCAATGATTCTGGTGCGAATCGTCACTATTGTGGACGTAAAGAATGGTTCTTTGAGTACGAAAAGTACCCAAATCCTAAACCTGTGGGATTGGCAGACAATTCTCACATGCTTGTGGTAGGAGTTGGCAAAGTAAAAGTAAAGGCTCTTATAATGAAACAATGGAAGGAAATAGTAATCCATCAAGTGGAATACGTGCCCGGCGGAGCAAACCTGTTTTCAGAAAACATCCTCTTGGACAAAGGATTTGAAGTGAGAAAAAATCATGATGGTGACATTACGTACTACCGTAACGGGTAACCGGACATTCAAGCTGAAAGATTGGATGGACTTCAAATAATCAAATTCAGACCATTGGTGAACAGAGCCTTGACTAATGTAAAACAAGCTACATGGCAAGAAAGAATGGGACACATAAATGCAAAATTCCTAAAAGCAACTGCAGAAAAGAAAGCTGCACACGGCCTAGAAAACAATGGACACGGAAAACTTCAAGTACGTTAACAGGCCAAGTCCACAAAACAGAGCTACAAGACAGTTGAAAAGACTGTGAAGTATAAACCAGGAGAATCCTTACACTCAGATCTGAATGCATGCAAATGTGCATTCATTGAGAAGAAACCGATATTTCCTACTCATCAAGGACGAAGAGTCTTCGTTCCGACAAGTGTACTTCCAGAAGAATAAAAACGAGACAACAAAGACCGTCAAGGATGCTATAAACTTTATCACAAACCAAACAGGAAACTCTGTTAAAATGTTCCGATCAGACAATGGGACAGAATACGTCAATCAGGAACTAAATGATTTTTTGTCTGAAAAAGGCATACAAATGGTCTGAATGCCCCTCACACTAGTGAGAGCAATGGCTTTGTTGGGAGAGAAATAAGAATTGAGCAAGATGCAGCAAGGGCAATGTTAATACAGTCCCAATTAAGCGAAAAACATTGGGATGATGCCATAAGAACTGCCTGTTATCTGCTTAATAGAACTCTCAGCACGAAAAACACGGAGATGACCCCATTTGAAGTGATTTTTAAGAAAAAACCATCCCTTCACCATGTGAAAATATTTGGGTGCAGAGCCATGGCACATGTGATGACCAATCGGAACAAGTGGGACCCCAAGGCAATAGAATGTGTTCTTGTAGGATATAATTCTTCCAACAAGAATTATATTCTCTATGTTTCTGCAGAAAACCAATATATCCAACACGCTAAACATGTTAGTTTCGTAGAAGAAAGTATTGTTAGCAAAAACAATACCTGCGATAAATCCATGACTATGGATTTGGAAGACCTAAGGATCACAGACAGCACCGTAGGAACTCTACCTAAGATCCCAAGTTATGAAAAGAGCAAAAAGGATTCATCCATGCCTCTAGATGATGAAAAGCAGTGAAGCGAAAAGCATTGTCCAGTATAATAAAAGACCCAAAACGGCCTAACCGGGTTTGGAGTCTTTCCTTCCTGCTGCTATTGTTCCTGAGACTTGGAGGAGCAGATGACATCCATAATACTGGCAGTCCAGTCTTCTGGAGAAAAAGCCACGATCCTGTAGTGACAGGATTCAATTCTGTTAAGATGACCATTTAACTGATCTCACCCTTCGATCTTTTTCCCGTAAATGGAGTAGAACCAAATGTTGCACTGGTAGTGCAAGCGCAATGCAGAAAAACATATTGTAATGACCCGAGGTCCTGACCTACTGTAGAATGTAAACATAGAGGTCCTGACCTTTTGTAGATTGTAAATATAGATTTTCAGTACGCAAATTAATTCGTCGTAATTTACGTTATCGTGATTTACGTTATCGAAATTTACGCTATCGTAAATTTTGCATTGTTTTTGTGGACTCGTCCATATGACGAGTATATATAGGCAAATATAATAGAATAAAGCCCAGTGTTGTACTGGCAGACTTACTGTGTATTGTTTGTGTGTTATATATGTTTTTGTAATAAAACCAAGGAAAACGTTTCACTTAGAAACACAAATTCCGTTGCAATCGCTTCCGTTCTCTACAATATGAAGAGCTTTTTCTAGGTAAACTAGCAAAGATTTGTCTACATGAGAAAAGCATATTTCTCAAAGAAAATCGAGCAATTATGACGGTCGGGATTATACTGGTAGCCCTCATTACAAGTGCTGGCATAGGAATTGGAGTTTGGGGTGTATCAAAAACTTAAGCACTAGAAACCAAGCAATGGGAACTAAAAGAAGCCCTGGACAATCTTCAAGGGAGGTTTTCACGGGAAACAAAAACTGGAGTTCCTTAAAAGTGCGCAAAGTGACTTCCAATTCTAGACACACTTGTTGCTGATTTTTCTCTATACAGAGAAAAAGTTGTTGAGCTACAATATTTGATTTCATACCTGACTGGAAAACTTTTGGAAGGGAGAAGAGCCTTGCATGAAACAGAAAAAGCCTGGACACAAAGGAAGCTTAACGTGGACCATTTTGACTAGAATTTCACTCTACCGTGTGGAGAGACGTGCCCGGTAGAACACGGCATTTTTCATAAGTGCGTGATGCAGGAAAATAAAGAAGAAATTCTCCTGGACTTTTCCTTTCCTACAGTGACGAACAACCTGACCAAAAATGAAGCTGAAACATTCACTTAATGATGAGAAAAGGTGACCAAACTTGCTCACTTAAATACAATGGACCTCATGTAGCCATAATCTCCATTGATGAAGACTGTGTGTATACAACACACATGGAATCAAGCAGAGACAGAATCGGTTTTGCTGTAACTCAAAAATGCTCTATCTCTATGCTCTATATGAAAGTTTATGACCATGCTAAAAGCTCTAGTATGTAGGTCAATAATGTAGTGCAGTAAAATGCATTGCTGTAAACAGGATGCATGTGTTATGTGCTGACTTGATCAGCAGTTCATGACTTAACTATACTAATGTATGAATGCTATTGTACATGACAAAGTATAATATGACATGCTCAAGAAATAAACATTATCAGTTGTAATAGAGCTAACCGAGTGAACACCTCTATTTTTACAAATCACAATACATTGTCATATAATTCTAGGGAATCATCCATGGGTGCTTCAACATTCATGGACTCAAGAGACATGGTCATTAACATGAATTGTAACATCGGTCCGTATAAAATTTAATAGTATTAAACTAAATTTACTTATTATATTTTATTACCATTAAAAATACTACTATTGAATTAATATTTACTGTGGTCAATATTTTGTAAACCCCGGACTACAGATCCGCTTCAGTGGCATATAAGATGGAGGGACACCACAAATAAATCATCCTTTGTCCGTCTTTTGAACAGTGAACTTTGAGTTTGTCTTATCATTCAATACAAGCCCCCCCCCCCCCCCATCAACTCCTATAACCCAATCGTCCTTTTCTCACTTTTGCCATAATTCCGAGCCGTATTGGTACTCCCAACCAAGCGGGGATCGGTGGTCTTAATCTTAGTGTATACCCCCCCCCCACAAAATCACTGCCATCCCAACTCTATCCCGTCCTATTGACTTATCATCCCAATCAGTGCAGTATATAAGTCCTTTGCTTTTTTTCTGACCCAGGCGGTTGCCCTTAATCTTAGAGTACTCTACCGATTCCACTCAAGATAGACCCAAACCCTCCTTATTCCTACCCTCCAGACCACTACCCATACATAGGGAGTGAAATATACTTTGTCAAGTATTCCAAAGAGAGATACTTCTTTAACAGACAAAAGTATGGAAGCAGTCGTTTTAACAATGTAGAGACAATTTGCGTCTTACTTTACAGGACAGGATTAAACAGCAGTCGCCATTAAAAAAGCATACGTGGGAGATTTTGGAATCAATATACACAAAATGAGACACCCTTATTTGGGTAAAGTATATAAAACATATAATATTACACCTTTCCTTTTTGTAAATTTAATAAACTTGAAGTAAATAAATTTTTACCTCTAAAGGAAAACAATTGAAACAATTCGAAACATTGGAACACATATAGCATCGTCGGTTGCATCTCTACCCTTCCGTTGCTTAAATGTTTTCAAATTTTTACAATTTTTAATATTCCATTCTGTTATTCCTATTTAGTATAAATCAATTTTATAATACAATTAATTAATGTTCATTACACTACGTTTGTTATAATATATGAACGCATGCTACGCTTCTGTTCGCAAGTTATTAGAATGCCAGATTCTAGATATGCTAAACAGGCTTTTTCTCATAGAAATTTATCCCCTACAATGTATTGGCCGTGTATCATCTGCAACATATCCTTGTTACTTCAACATGCTGGCCCAGACAACATCTCTAAACTTATTCCTTTTGTTATTACTAGCTGGTTCCTTAGCTATATTGATAGTATTTGCAGTTGGTTTCGCCATGACACTCCGTCGTAGGTCACGTAGCAATGATAACTAAATTTATTTCAATGTAGAATTGATCGATGAATCTGAAGATGAAATAAATACAAAATTTGCGGTTGAACTTCGAAAACAAATTCCAAATCAATGAAAATTTCTAATTGAAGCTACCGGCCCTTAATCATTGCAGTATGCATGCATCATTTATCACTTCGGTGTGGATGATCATCATTACTCTTCTCACTCACTGACTCAAATATAAGGCGCTTAAAGTAACTATTCCGGTGGCAAACTTGCCTTTGGCCTCTGCTGCATGCACGAAACAAGCTTCACCCAAAATTCTCAGTATTGAAATTTCAACTCTACTCTACTCGTTTTACTACAACTAACCTACTAACCATAGTATGCCTTATCCTGTTTCCTGTATATAGTCCGAAAGTCAGCAATGCTGTTCATAAAAAAAGACGAATAAATTCGATTTTTGCCAGCTCGGCAAAACCAGAAAAGACGTGCATTTAATATGCAAAACGGTCAATCTCCCCATGTTAGTGACTCAAATTGAAAAAATGAAAGCTTCAATTTCCTCCCCATCCATCTGGTTAAAAAAAATTTCCGATTCTTTCTCTCGTCAATTACTATTTTGATTTAAAATTAATTACGCTGTCACCAAAGTCATGTCTGAGTCCAGACGTCCTAAAGATATATTTTCTCGCGGTCCACATTCTAGCAATCGAAGGGAGGACGACACATAGGGCACATTCGAACAAAGTATGTACACCTATTACGAGTTTGTTTCGACTATAAATAGGAGGCTCCGATCTTTGGATAATCAATTGCAAGTTGTAACGACTGGAGGCATTATAAAAAAAAGTAACTGAAAATGAAGAGCAACAAAACTTCAAAACGTTTCTTACTGAACATTTCTTACTGAATACTTCTTATTGAATATTCATTTTTTAACCTTTTTATTAAGAATTTCTTAAACATCAGGATAAATATTCTGGCATGTCCAATCTTGTCCCGATAGCTGTCGGAAATAGGACGGAACATGAAAAATAACGAGCCTGACAAGCGTTTTTTGGTTACTCAACTCGGACGTGTCTACTATATGATTTTGTGCTACAAATATAGCATCACTGGGTATGATTATTTAAGGCTTGGTACTTCCAGGGTTAATGAGAGTAGACGGCTCCGCTATAATTAATAGGAACTGCAGACATTAAAATCAAAATTACTTTATGGAGACAGGAAAACGTGAAACACAATGCAAATATTTAATAGAATGTAGAATGTTGCAATTATTATTTACATATCAATCAATGTCCTCAATGTCGTTAAGGATTTTCAACGAGCCACAAAAGCTTTATAAATCCATGCGATAGCGATGGCTTTAATATTGACTTCAAAGAGCCTTATATTTATTACGAAGCCGAAGGCTGAGTCAGGTAATTACCAACGGGAGCGCCCTATGCTGCACATGTTAAAGCTAAAATCACCTGAAAACGCAAGATGAAATTTGTGTTAGTAAACTCTGTTTGGAACGG
>Ga0210040_10002548_pt1 | contig 25620 bp, 27 predicted proteins | sample CryGeyCG12114_NA_FD_185462 | JGI IMG/M metagenome (GOLD analysis project Ga0210040, IMG submission 185462) | Groundwater microbial communities from aquifer - Crystal Geyser CG19_WC_8/21/14_NA (SPAdes) (version 2) | ecosystem: Environmental > Aquatic > Deep subsurface > Groundwater | place: USA... | reverse complement strand
GCGAGCATCTTTTCCCAACTAGCGTGCACGGCATATATGGAAAGATGTTGCATGCACACAATACCGTAAGTATAATTCAATGTACCTAAAGGAATAAAAGGAATGCGTGTAGTCAAGAACGGTGAGTACCGCATGCAGTTTCAGTTTGTTAGTAGTAGTAATACGTTATATTTCGTCTTTTCATTGCAAAAGAAGTTGAAATATTCTTAGTATTTTAATCATAATAAGAGCGAATAAAGAAAAAATATTAAACTGAAGTGAAGTTAATGAACTTGCTTAATATGATATAATAAAGCAATAAGACTATATAAAGATTGATTCAACCAATTTTTATTTGAAGATTCATTCTTGGAGTTAATTATGTACTAGAACTATGTATTTGCTGCAAAATCTGTTAAATTTTTGAAATAGAGTGCATAATTATGTAAAGTATCTAAGTATCGGAATTTATATAGCGGATTAAATACAGACTGTGGGGCGAAAAGACTCCATTGTATTTTCCGTACAAAGCAAATACAAGCGCACCATATGTAAAATCCACCTACAGTAGTAGTTAGTAGTTATCGCATGGGAAAGTCTTTCCGTCAGATACATTCAAACATTCTGGAGGGATCATATGTTTCCTAACTTAGTACACTAACACATGTTTTCATGTTTACATATGAGTGGGTGAAAAGCATAGTGCAGCTCTGGAAAAGATTTAGAAACGGATCTCCGATATTTGGAAGGCTAGATCTGTCACATATGAAACGCAATGAAAGATTTGTAGGATTTCCAATGAATCCGTGTTTGTTGAAGTTAATCAGTTTGTCAATTTGTTTAGCTATTTTCATAAAATGTGGCGTGGGGAAAGAATCATGCAATCAGCACACTGGACAAAAGGACTTAGTAAGAGAGGAAAGTCACAAGCAAAGTTGTTGCAAGAGCGATTCAAAAAATAATCAACCCCACTGTGAATGTGAAAAGTTGGACGCCGATGGTACATTCTCTACTGAGAGAGAAGCAAAATTTTGGTCTCACCATAATCAAAATCGGTAATGAAGTTATGCGAAGAAACAAAACCAAAAAATCCACTTTTTCTCAGTAAACATGATGGGCGTTATTTGCAGGTATCTTCTATATGATGTAAACCCAGGGGAAGGGTTTAATTTGCGAAGGGATATCTACATCAGAATTGCTCCATTAGTTTTCGAGTTGAACAAAAATGATGATTTCCATGAATGGATACTGGTAAAAATGTTCTGCTTTATGTGCAGACATTATGTTGTGGTTGTGTAGTTGTTTACTACACAATCAGACGGAGATGCTAAATTATTGATTTTGTTCCGAAATAAATCAAGGTATTACCACCATGGACTCGAATGCCTCATTGGAGAAATACTGACATCTCTCAAATGTACACGTGGAGTAAATTTTTTGACCTGAAGGAAATGCGTAATTACATTCCAATAGTGGAATTTGAATTGTACATGGAACGTATGTTACGCACACTAGTATTGGTTTAATTTTTCACCGATTCCTTCTTATGCATTTCATTCAAGTATTTTAAACTAGAGTATGGACAAGAACATCCATTAGATGCATACTTCCAGCTCCAGCATTTCCCATTTCCAAAAAACGGAGAAGCTTGGGAAGAAAAAGTGGATTCAAATGCAACTTGTGAGCAGCCATTAGCTATAGAAAGGTTAGACTGATTGCATTTTTACAAAACAAAAACCACTCAAAATGGATTGCCCATAAAATTGAATCTTGCAGAGCAAACGGTACATTTGTACTCAATATTTGGGGTCATAAACTTGCCACAAAACGAGCAACATGCATGGCTCTTCAGGGACAAGCATCTACTTTACATGCATTTCTACGGGATTTGGAGTATAGTTATAGGTATGAATTTTGGTGGTGCTAAACTTTATGCTTCAGAACTGTATTACTTGTAATTAATTTTATTCCGCGACATTAATTTGCAGTGGAATTATGTTCTCTCATGCTGAAGTCATTCTATGGGATGAATTTGGCGGCAGAGATTGGTGGCTTGCCCGAAAAAGTCTAAAATTTTCAGACAGCTTGATTCACAAAGGGAAAATTATACAGGAACAATTTCAGCTTACCGACCAACCGTATATGGCAATTCATATGCGAAGGGGAGACTTTTTCTGGGGTCGTGAAGAAAAAGCTCCATCCATAAAGAAAATTTCCAAAGAAATCAATAGCAGTAAATTTATGACAATATTCGTAGCTACAGATGCATCGGACCAAGGTAATTGCATGCATAGTTTCCGAATGCGAATATTAAAATGATGATATTATCTCAGGATTTTTTTTGCTTTTCCAGAATGGAAAGAACTAAAAGCTTTAACTAATCCTGAAAAGAAATTGATTCGACTAGATTGTGAAAAAGACATGCTGTCAGATGGAGAATGCGCAATAATTGACCAAATCATGTGTTCCTGGGCAGATCATTTTATTGGAACTGAGGACTCCACATTCACTCAAAGAATATTTGAAGAACGGGAATTATTAGGATTGAAACCGGAGTCCACGTATAACATTTTGTGTCCAAGTAGTACATGCAATAGACCTACGAGGTGGCCAGTAGTTCACTAATCTTGAAAAACGGATTCTCAATAATAGATGCAACTAAGCACTAGCCAAAATAGTCTGATTTGTATTATCCGTGGTTGTGAAGCTTAAAGAAATGCAATGTAAAAACTATCAGCCACCGAAATAGATACTAAATAAACTTTATTCCATAACAGAACACCATATAATTTTAAATGCTCAACATGCACACGTATGAATAGTACGAAATAAGATTATAAGATGTATGCTACTCTTACACTACATGTTTTAATAATAAAAGACTCTATAGGATTCAGGTTTCTGTAATATAAGAACGGGATAATCAAACCACATAAGACGAAAAAAAATGAGCTGTGCCAAAACGGTTAGGTTCAAAAATAATTTTCCATGTAGCCATTTAGTCCACAAAAGTGTTTTTACCACCTAATCTATCTCATTTCCTGTCTGTCAAAAGTAAAATGGAAGTTTGTATGGCAAAAAATTAAAAAAACATACAAATCTGGTTTAACCTAACACTGTCATTCTGATTCCTCATCATCTTGGGACTTGGATTTCTTCTTCTTTTTCTTCTTCTTTTTCTTGCCATCTGTAGAATCCTCATCCATAGGCTCTTCAGCCACTGGCTCAGTCTAGAAAAAAATTATAGTACAAATTTACATTTAAAAAATTCCCTTATCGAGAGTAAAAGCCAATGAATCATATTAAATCTCTCACTTTTATTTTTTTAGCAGCTGGAGACTTGTCCTCATCATCATCAGCAACTGCCTTGCTTTGAGAAGGCGTACTAGGAGTAGATGGTGTGGATGCACCCAAAGTGGCAATATAAGAAGCAGGAGTTTTGTCATTAGGCTTCCCATGTTTATCTAACAAGCCCTGTTTGATCAACTCCTTTTTCATGGAGGCCTTGGGACCCATACCTATTCGAAATTTATTTTTTCAGGCTACAAATTACACAGCAATCTGACCGGCTACTGGCAAACCGGTGATTATATAATACTTGAATAAAAATGATTTCATTATACCCCATTTCCTGGGATAAGTATCCCGTTCCATTATAACTCGCTTTAGCTTGGCTACACACCCATGATCGCAAATAGCCATAGTGGACGAGGTCATCAATGCGATTGCTGGATAGTAAAAAATTAACAGTTTAAAATATGGTACAATACAAAATAAGATAAAAAAGCATATTATTCTGCCTAGGTAATTTTTTTACCCAATGCAATTGCTTCTCCCTTAGTAGTAATTATGACGATTTCCGAATTCAATTCAATACCATCTTCAAACCGTAGTACTCCAGGAAGCATCACTTTAGCCCCATAACAAATAGCATTGACCTGATAAATTGTATCAGAAAAAACCAGCATGACTTTTGTAATTCCGACATTCGGTATGATACACAAAAACATGGGTTAACGTGGGTAAGCTTACACTGCTATCCTTAACAAGGATCCTTTTATGCGAAATCAATAAGCTTTCAAGCGGTTTAATAACTCTTCTTAAATAGCTCTCGTCTTTGTGATTATCGTAGAGCCATTGGGCATCCATAACGTCATGCATCGTGACCAAGCCGTCTTCTTCCCCCTGAATTCCTACAAACAAAGATTGCAAAAACAAAAAATTACACAAAAAACACTCATCATAAAAACCAATCCAAAATCACATACAGGAAAGTGAGGAAAGAACATAATCCCAACTCGCACCTGATCTAACTCGACGCAATTCAGTCATTATTCCTCCTACGCCCAAAATCAGACCAAGGTGAACACATAAGGTTCGGACATATGTCCCAGCTTCACAACTAACCCAAAATATACCTAAAATACAAATATAAATCAAGGAACACAAATTAAATATACATAGCTTAAACCCTTTTATTTGAACACAAGTGACAACTTATTTATTATGAGATCACTCACCCATATTTCTATTCTCATCGTATTCATACAATACATTCTTATAAATTGTCCTGACTCGGAGCTGCCTTTTCACAGCTGAAATCAGAGGTGGTCTTTGAAACAAAGCACCCGTCAACTTTTCAAAAGCTTGCAAAACCTAATATAATATACACATAAGTTAGCATAATTTGAACAAAATAATTTCAAGATATTTTAAAAACATGATTGATTAATCGGTACAGATTTGACTTGATAATCAAGAAATGCAGTATCAATCGGACGAAAAATATATTATTTGTAATATTGTAATCTGTCAAATTACACAACAATTCTTACAATCCTACTTTTATTGCTCCACTGAAAGACATACAACATTTTCTTCTATTTCCCCCGCTCCTACAACAGTAGCTGATTTATCATCACCCTTAAAAAAACTTTTAAAGAACAGGTTAATGTTAAAAATCCTCTTGTTTGTAGCCATAATGATTGAAATGATGGCGTTTTAATGTTCTGAAACACGGGTTCCTTTCAACACTTATGAGGGTGCAAGTATCGATGTCGGATGTTTAATAACACTATTTAGAAATATTGGAAATGTACAATGAACACATGAAAATGTAGAATCTATCTACATACAGCAGTCGTACGTGCATTTCAGAATTAAAATGAATAATAAATATGACGAAAAGATTTTCGTATACTTGAGAAAAATCACACCTGTTTTTTGCTTTCTACAGCAGAATGAAGCTGGAATACAGAAACGTATTCTTTTCCAGCACCTTGCTGAGACTTAACCAAACGGGTGGCTCTCTCAATGCACACAATAAGACAACCTAAATTGAATTACACAAAGTAAATCATCTCCCACTTACTTAACATGTATCGCGAAATAATTCTATTAAGCTTAGAAACTTTCTAATCACCGTACCCGTAGTCTTAGGATCCAATGTTCCAGAATGTCCAGTCTTTTCCACTTTCAAAATTCTTTTAATCCAAGCCACTACTTCGTGAGAACTAGGATTTGATGGTTTATCTAAATTGATACATCCGGACCGAACGTAGTCCCTGATATCCCTTTTCAATGGAGAGCATCCAAACGGCAAAGGAGTGAAATGTGTAGCCTTCACGTTCAATTTATCAAAATTCTGCAGGGACAACAATAGATAGATGCAATGAAAAATAAAATAGAAATATAAAACATGCATAGCTGTTGTGATTAACATTTTCAGCCTACCTTTAAGAGCAGCGGCCACTCATGTGGCAACATTTTCTCGGGGATAGATGAAGATGCCAATACAAAAGGCTTGGAGCATTGTACGTCAGCCAGCATTGTTCCATTTCCATTGGTTTCCCCCTCAATTTCAACAGAGCCTTCTGCTTCCCCATTGTCTTCAGTTCGCTCTTTTGTCTTCTTCTTCTTTTTTTTCTTTGATTTCTCAACGTCTTCCTCAGTTTTAATTCGCAAATCTATTTGACAGAGCACATGATTGGTTGGGGTGTAGCAAAAGGTGCGCTAGTTAGGATTGGACCAATTCGCATTACTTGAGTGTAAATGCTACGCTTGTGGCTCAAAAACCTAACCTAACTGGAAAAAAGCTCAGCGCACCTTTTGGTACACCCCAACCCACATCCTTTATTGCACCCAATATCCAGGACAAATTGGTATCAACTTATATTCAACTCAAATTACTTTCAATCACAATCACAATCTAAATGCTTTATTTACTTACCTTTGTCAACTTCCATCTTTTAGGGCGCAATCGGCAATCTGCAGAATACAAACCACTTTCAGATGTTTTCTCCTAATATTCTTAATTTGTCTTTCGAATTAAACTGACAACACTGCTGGGCCAATTCGATTTTAAACGGGTATATTTTGAAAGCACATGAGGATTTACCATGTGCTACTGCTTATAACACGGTGGAGTGTGGAGTTTTAAAGCCGCTTGTGATGGTAGACTGGTAGCAGGTAGGTAGCACACGCTTGAATTTTTGTATTCTTGCAATGCTAGCCGCACAAAGATTTTAGTGTCAGCTGAACGCCAGCTGATACCAATCGCTTGGAACAGCGCTTTTTGGTGTATTTGATGCTCACAGTCCCAAACAAAAAACATACAAAACCATAGCACAATGTTGAAATGATTTGATTTCCATTGCGTTGCATAAACGTCGTGCGAAAAAATTTTGGAGCAAAATTTTCAAAATTTTAGTTTATGGTTATTGTTTCAGTTGATAGAATCAAACTTAGAAATTGCAATCGTTGACGGTTGATTGGTTGACCTGCATTACATAACTTACTTTATCCAGTCAATATTAGTTTTGTCGTGTATCTCTGTGGCTTACGTTTTGTAAACTCGTCTGGGCTGTTATAGATTGAGTAGGACAAAATCAACATGGCGCCAACAAAAGGGCGAAAGAAAGATCCCTCTGACGGGGGAAATAATAAGAAACCTTCTAAAGATGCTAGTTCTCCTCCTCCGAGTAAAAAGTCGAAATCCTCGGACACTTCTGGGGGATTTGAAGAGTTTTTGGGTGCGATTAGCGAGCAAAGATTTAACACGGCAGAATCCGTGAGCGATATTAAGTTTGATAAGACAAGATGCAAAACTATTACGGAGAGAGAAAATTTTCCAGTAAAGCATGAAGGGGTTTTATATTGGATGTCAAGAGATCAGCGTGTTCAAGGTTGGATCGATTTGATGATCAAACATTCTAAGCTTGTATTTGTACTCTACCCCTACCGTAGTGCATGCAATGTTTGATTTGGTGATTTGGTTGCAAAATTTTTAGTAATTTTGTATCTTTGTGGTTACAGATAATTGGGCACTTTTATATGCACAGCGGCTGGCACTTCGGGAAAAAGTTCCTCTGTATGTTTGCTTCTGTTTGGTGCCCAAATTCTTGCAGGCTACATTGCGACAATATGGTTTTATGCTTCGAGGTGAGACTTGCTTGAAAAAATTTGTGCATGCAGGCAGATTCAGATTATTAGTAAGGTTTATCGGTTGTTCGGATGTCATAGTTTATTAAACCAAGCTTTCAAGTGTCTACTGCATCATTTTTAACGGCAATGAAAAAATAAGGGTACACCCGAAAAGTCGTACATTTCTACGTGCGTAAATCCCCCAGCCAATCAGAGCAGACTTCCAACTTCTCCTTACTGATCTGATTGGCTGGGAGGTTTACGCACGTAGAAATGTACGACTTTACACGGATTCGGGTGTACCCCTAATGTGTGTGCTAGCTAAATACGTATGGGTTATACCAACCATAAAAATACTAGGGGTACACCCGAAGCCGTGTAAAGTCGTACATTTCTACGTGCGTAAATCTCCCAGCCAATCAGATCAGTAAGGAGAAGCTGGAAGTTTGCTCTGATTGGCTGGGAGATTTACGCACGTAGAAATGTACGACTTTGCACGGCTTCGGGTGTACCCTTACTGTATGCATTTATTTACATGATTCAATGATGCTAAGAAAGAAATACCAAAAATTCTTTGGGTACAGGAACAGGACTCAAGATCAAATTTTTAGAAACAAAATTATAGTGGTATAAATTAAAATGAATTAGATTCAAAGCATATTTAGCATTGAACTTTTTTGCAGGACTATCATTGGTACGAGCAGAACTGCACAAGCTTAATATTCCGTTTCACATGCTTTTCGGAGAGGCTACAAAAGTGCTACCCAAATTCGTGGAGAAGCACAAAATTGGTGGAGTTGTTACTGATTTCTCACCACTTCGAGTTCCTGTGGCATGGGTTAAAAATTTGAGCAAAGCTATGCCCGAAGAAGTTCCTCTTTGTCAGGTATATAATAAAACCTGATAATATATTAGGGGTATTCACGAGTACCGGGGTAACGGGGTATAAGGGTATTAGGGTAACTTTTTGTAATGTATTTAAATGGAGAAAAGTTACCCTAATACCCTTATACCCCGTTACCCCGGTGCTCGTGAATACCCCTATTATTAAGGGTATTCACGAGCACCGGGGTAACGCGGTAACAGGGTAAAAGGGTAACTTTTCTCCATTTAAATACATTGCAAAAAGTTACCCTAATACCCTTATACCCCGTTACCCCAGTGCTCGTGAATACCCCTATTATCAGGTTGCATGCCCAGTTATTTGGCTAATAGGGTTTTCCTTCGGCTTTCTCCTTCCTTAAAGTTTTTCCCTTCCTTTTCTTGGTTAGTAGTTTTCTCGTTCTTGTTTATTCTTAGGTTAACTAGCATAGTATGCTTTTAGTTTATATTTTTATGGATTGGCAAATTGTCAAATATCATGAAGAAAAATCAAATTGCATGTAATTCAATTCATAAAAATGTAGGGATTTCTCTATGTGTATTTTAGGTCGATGCCCACAACATAGTTCCAGCATGGGTAGTCTCTGATAAGCAGGAGTATGCAGCTCGAACAATAAGAACAAAAATCACCAACAAATTGGAAAAATATTTGAAAGAATTTCCGCCAGTAATTAAACACCCATATGGAGAAAAGTCTGCTATTGAAGCTTTAAAGAATCCATTTGAAGACTGGACTGCTCTTCTCAAATTCTTAGAGATTGACAAATCTGTGAAAGAAGTTGAATGGGCCAAGCCTGGAAGTATAGAAGGTTTGAAAGTCCTGCATTCATTTTTGAATGACCGTCTCAAACATTTTCATGACAAACGGAACAATCCTAATGAACAAGCTTTAAGCAATTTATCCCCGTGGTTTCATTTTGGTAAACTATCATTTTCAAACCTTTACATGAAAAATTATTATACTTTTATGCTGTACTTGCACATTTTTCATCATGTATTCATTTGTGTGCGTTAACAGGACAAGTCTCTGTAGCTAGAGCTGTGCTAGAAGTGCGAAAAAGTAAATTCAAAGAGGGCGCTGCCGCATTCATAGAAGAGTCTGTGGTGAGACGAGAACTGTCGGATAATTTTTGTTATTTCAATGAAAATTACGATAAAATCACTGGTGCTGCATCTTGGGCTCAAGAAACGCTAGCAATTCACAAGAAAGACAAGCGAACTATCAAATACTCTGACGATCAACTCGAATATGGGAAAACAAAAGATGACTTGTGGAACGCAGCCCAGTTGCAAATGCTCATCGAAGGGAAAATGCATGGATTTTTGAGAATGTACTGGGCCAAAAAGATTCTAGAATGGACGGAGAGTCCAGAGAAAGCTCTAGAGCTGGCTATATACTTGAATGACAAGTATGAGTTGGATGGACGGGATCCAAATGGCTATGTGGGTTGTATGTGGTCCATTTGTGGAATTCACGATCAAGGGTGGAGAGAGCGAGAAATCTTTGGCAAGATACGATACATGAACTACGAAGGGTGTAAAAGAAAGTTTGATGTAAATTCTTTTGTCATGAAGTACCATCGCATTGCTAAAGAACATGGGTTGCGTTAAAACCCTTTTAGTTTCTCACTTTTGACTACCTCACTTGAACACTAGTTGAATATGCCTATTTAGCTTTATAATTTTCCCCTTCAGTGATCTCAATGAGTACAATAATGATCTAACCTTCTACTTCTAGATGTATTTGTGTGAATGTTGCATTTGTTGCCGTATGACACAGTTATGTTAGATCAAAAGCAAATAAATATTGCGCCTCCTCACTCTGTCCTTATTGCTTCAACATTTACAGCTGTCTCTGGTGTACAATTTATTTGCTTTGTCGAATCGCGTCAGTCCGAATAGTCCAATGGACGTTTATTTTTGTAAATGACTTCTGTTTTCACTGGCCGGGATCCACCTGGACCATGGGCTGGAGCAGTAGGTCCGTTGAGTCCATGTTCGAAGGATCCAATGAAATTAGGAATTCCTTCGGTTGGGGGTCGACCACCTGTTTGAGCCACCTGGTTTGGTGGTCCTCGTCCTTTGGGTGCCGTTCCATGCCCTTGGCTTTTATGCCCAGATCCTATAAAAGAATTTTACTAAGAATATGAACCCTCACATCTAATCATGAATAAATTCATCAGTGCATTTGTTTGCCACCCTAAGACTCCCTTGTAAAGTCATACCCATAAGATTCACCTCCATATCCTCCACTATGTCCCCTAGATTGATGTTCACCTCTCTTGTCAGCTTCACGACCCATCATTGAATCCATCAACTCGCCATGACCCACACTGCTACTTCTAGAATCACTAGCTTTTGCCCCTTTGCCCTTCTTATGTGCAGATTTAGCACCATGAATCGCATCATGTGCCTTTTTTGAGCTCAAATTTGCAATATTCTCTGCCAGATTGGGTTCCGGCTCATTATTGAATGCGAAAATATTCCTCAAGGGGGGAGGATTCTTATTCCGAACAACTGCTATAGTGCCACGTCCTTTCTTTCCCGCATCCTCTCCCTTTTTCACTTTCATTTCTCCTACAAGTCGACCTCCAATAGCTTGCTTCTGTTTATGCAATGCGTGGTTGTTATCAGATTTCTGCCTTTTCTCTCCCCGATGGTAAGAACCCATAATTTTGGACGCGCCATAAAATCCAGAACTGCCCCCGTGGTCATATTCCTCGGCGCTAGCATTGCTATATCGAGAATGATCATTGGATATTTTCGACCCAATGAAATTTGAAGGCCCGCCAGTTTCAAATTTCTGTCCTTTGTTTGACGCGTCATTACTATCTCTTCGCTTTCCACTTTTCTTGGTTACTATTACCGTCTTCGGCTTGAGCTCACTTTTATCACTACTAGTACTTTTACTTTTATCAGGATCATTTGCCGATCGACCTCTTCCGAAGATTCTTGAAAGCAAATTTTCCGTGGGTACTTTGTTTATAGACCCAGAAGTCTTGTCACTGGTTTTCGATCGACCACTTCCATTAGAGACATTACTCTTGTTCTTTTTGGATTCGTCACTTGGGATTATAACTTCTGCAGGTGCGGATCCACCTTTTACTGCAGCATTATAAGCTCCTCCTTTGTTTTTGCGGTCGCCCGAATCATACACCGATGAACGCTTGGAGCGACGACTATTCCGCGAACTTTTGCGCCGATGTGAACCTCGACTACTCTGCATACTGTGCAAAACTCGGGAATTCATGTATCCACTTCCTCCATATGTCCCATGACCATACCTAGCTGAACTGGCACCATATGATGTCGAACCGCTGCTACTACTACTACTAGACATGGTTGAAGAACTGCTTTCCGGCTCTATTACAATGATGTTAGAGATTTGGTCTTCTGGAATCATGATTACTTCTCTTTCCAGCCAGTAAAAGAAACATTTCCATCCGAAAATACCACAGCAAGCTAACACTACTGTTTCTACGAATACCAATCCTGCGATAGTTGATAGTAGTATATGTACTTCTTCCATAATCTTTTTACCGCATCCCTGCATTTCAGATTTGCATGTAAGTGTTACAGTTTTAAATACACTGTACGAAGTAAATCGTTGTATGGTTTTTATGTAACTGTATTTACCATTGGGATCGTTGGTGGAGTCAAATGACATTGTCCAGTACTTGGATTCTGTCGGAATCCATAATCCAAACTTTGGAATCCTGCTCCGCCTCCACCCTGGCCACCCATGACTGTTCTTAACTGAACCATGAGCCAATCATCGGGTCCGTATATTCCGCAGCATGCATTCTATGATAAAAATGATTCAATAGAAGTACGCCAAATACTAAAAAAAACTATATGGCACACAGAAATATATATACAATATAGTTAGAAATATTTGGGGTATGTTGAGATCGCCTGATTGAAAGCAAGCGGAGCCGAACACTCGGAGAAAATTTGAAAAGAAAAAGAAAAATTCGTCATGCTTACTTCTCTTTGAAACTTCTCAAATTGCGCAACGAATGCTGTACTTTGATGATATCGTGTGAAAATTTCAAACAAATACGCCATTTCCTCTCGTGGAGTTTTTATACGAATCAAGCCTAGCAAGGATGCTCCAAGATTTGCGAAAACTCCTACTCCAGTGCATGTCACCCACTATAAGAAATGCTTATCAGACTCCCACTCAGGCCATCTAAAATTCTTGGTTTAGTTTATCATAGTCTATTCTCCTACGGCAAATCTTACCACTGTGAAAAAATGTCTCAACCTCGCATCCATTTGAAAATTCCTTCTCCAAATACTGATGGCAATGCTGAATGCAAAAATGCATACGCCAATGATGTAGAATTGCATGATTATCATTACAATGTAAATAGGCAGAGTGCCATTGTAAGCTGGATCATAGTTCATGGATTGGCTATAATATGTGGACGCACACATTCCCACCAGTCCACCGCCAGCGATTAAGGACACGAGGAAACAGAGGAGCAGATTGATGAAAAATCCAGCTCGAAACCACAACATTTTTAGTAGAAATGCTAGTCACAAGCCAGTTAAAAATTTGAGGTGAAATGAAGCTACAGCTAACGTTGACTTTCATTGTGTAATACACAAAAAATTTTGAAAAACTAATGAAATGAACATTCTGTAACTCCAATACTATCGAATAAGTTCATTATTGCTTCACAACGCCAGCCACATTATGACTTTGCACTGCGGGTTCTTGTTGTTGTTGAGATAGATTTTCCATGGAAATGAAGCAATTTGTGCATGAGAGGGGGTGTTATATGAATTTCGAATTTTAGCCACACAATTTGGCAAAGTAAGTTTGGGTATTGGGGTGCAAATAAAAAGAATAAAAAATAAAATATGCTGACTTGGATTTAAACTGAGCAAAAATCTATCGTATAGTAATATATAGTGTTACTATATAATAGTAAATCTATAGTTTTACGCTGTTAAAATTATTTTTTATTTGACCGAAAATGAATAATAAACATCGACGACTTCTAAAACTCCTGTTTAGCTATAACAAAAGCCACTAGAAAAAGTTGCATACAAATGACATTAAAAAAACTTTATAAGAGCAGTTATCAGCCAGCTTTGCATATAAAAATTGCAGTTATAACTTCTTTACTGGTGGCGGCATATTAGCATATATCCTAATTGCAGAAATAACAGCTAAGTGGTCTTAAAAACAGGAAATAACCCAAAAGACCCAAAAAGAATTTTTTTAGCCAGTTATACGGCAAATATCCCAACATAACAAAGGATAAATTCTCCATTTTGATGTTACAATCACCCTGACCATGTATTGTATTCATACGCATACGGCTACATTTTTAGGGCTGTATGGCTATTATACACGGCTTACTTAATATACGTCCAGAAATGGGCGTACGTTATAAACTATAGCAGTAGCAGAGGAGCAGAACAGGCGAAAGTCATTTGGCTTATTTGGCTATCTAAACCTACTACGCGTTCATTCCTATAGCAAGCGTAGCAGACAGCTGTAGCTGTATTTTCTCGCTGACAATATTTTTTTGACAATTTAAAAGGAAATTATTGTACGAAAGATAATTTTGAGTGCATCTTACAAATTTCGAGTATTCTGCACCCAAAAAAATTGTCTACCATGTTTGATGAAAATTGGATTGAACTGGAGGATTACAAAGGTAAAAATTTTTCATTGTCAAAATTTTTCTCTGATTCTCGACATGTGCAATGCAATGGAATGTTTAGCCGCGCAGAAGTACAAATAGGCAAGCTAGAAGTCTCATGAACATCAAATTTTATGATTGTTCCTTGCAGAATGGTTAGCCAAAGTTGATAATGATCCCTCGAGAAGCTTTTGCCGTGCGTGTGGCTATGTGTTGCGAGCAAACTTGGGTAAGTTATGTTTTATATGAGTGAGTAGGGAAGATTGATAGGTGCTTATAGAAGGATGAGTGTTTTGTTTGCATGGGCAATGGGCAACAAAATAATTGCATCCCTGCAGCGAGTTTAATATTGTGATTGTAACCATTTTCATTGTAGATGATATCAAAACCCATTCATTATCGGAAACACATGCCCAAAACATGCTGAACAAGGCAAACGATGCAGAAGCAGTGGTCCAGAATAATCTTCCGGTACTTATTGTCAGAAGTGAATTGACTTCAGATGGTAGTACACCCTCATCTCGCCGACGTTCATATCCAAAACGTTATAGGACAGAGTGGGAAGCAGACCCTGAGCTTCAAGGTTCATTTCCAGTTCAATTTGTATGCACGCTTATCCTTATTCTACGACTGGTTTGAAAAGAGTCAATTGTTGTCAATTCTAGGTTGGCTAACTATGTGTGAGGGAGATGATTCGAAGGCATGTTGTACCGTATGCAGAATTTTATTAAGGGCCCACAAGGTAAGGAAATCATTAAATTCATGCATGCTATAAGAAATCGATAGTATGCAAACAAGCCGTTTGATAGAACAATGCTATATGAGGAACAATCGCTCAGAAATATACAGTTGGTATAATACTCACTTTTGAACGTACGAACGTTTTTTTTCAGCACGACTTGATTCTTCACAGCAGATCTCGAAAGCATGCAAAAATGATGGCTGAAAACTTTGGTACAGATATGGCTAATGGTACTACTGACATGACCGGCATTTTGGCATCCGCCACGAAAAAAGCTAGGATTGATCAGGATGAAGCAGCTGATCAAGAGGATCAAAATGCTGAGTCCACAATTTGTCCTGATTCTGTGTTGACCACACAATTACTGGATTCGGATGATAGACAAGGTAATTTGCCAAATCAAGCATAAAAGTATGCAGAAAGGCCTCATTTATAATGCAAGGATTTTTTCGTCACTCCTATTGCTGTGTTTTGTTTGATAACATTTTTTGCCATTTTTTTTAGATTCAGAGCATGATGACAGGCCAGTGGTTGCGAAGAAGTCAGTTTTCTCTAGAGCAATTCCTTCCGTTAGTAAAATCAAGACTGAGACCAATGCCCAGTCATTTTACACGCAACCAAGTACTAACCGAAAAAGAAGACGACGTTTTACAGTGGCGGACGTGATTAGTGCTATGGATAACGGTGAATTCACTGGATATGAACTTTTACAAATTGTGAAGGCTGCTGTTCCAAAATTGTAGATTCCTTATGGTAGTTTTTTAATTTGGTTTAACTTTAAATGTAGTAACACAACTATGAGATACTATTTTGTTTAGACGATCATCTCTATACATGAATTATCTATTATAATAATTATTACTATAGCCTGCATGCGACTTTGAAAATAAAAGTCCTTTTACGAATCTGTTGGCTTTCATTGCATTATCTACCACTGGTGCCTCTCAAGCAATATTTTCTGTAATTCCGCATTTTTCAGTTAATTAACCAATAAGTGAAGTAACTTTGCCATAGTCAAATTTCATATTTCACACTCTCGCCAAGTTCTTTGTTCGCAGCAAAACTTTCTTGCCTCAACGCCGTAGACATATTGCAACAATTCAGCGACGCAATGCATTGCTACAATTCAGCGACGCAATGCATTGCTGTCGCACTAAAACTAGCTCAGCTTGAGAGGCGGTAGAGAATTTGTTTTGATTTCATCCATATGATGAAGTTAGCAAATGTTAGAAATGTATTTACTATTGGGAAAAATTAAACTTTTATGTAACTTATAATTCATCTATTTGAAAGCACTAATTAAAAAACAGGGTTAAAAATTAAAATCCGGAAAAAATTATGTTCAGTGTGTAGGCGTAAGGCGTACCAAATTACTGGCTCAATTAGTGTTGAAGACAAATGGAGTGAAAGTTTGGAATTTGGTATTTGCGGCGCTGATTTCTTTTCCTGATCTCATACTCTCATTAGTCTCATTTCACTTGTGGCTCGGATTGTGTCTAAAATTAGAATCATTGCGCAATTTTAATAGTGCTGAAACTTGGATGTAACAAGAATTTTTTGGACCTGTGAGTTAATTATACAAATCAACAGTAAACAATTTTTTTCTCGGGATTGTATGATGTACATTCGTTAACGCTCCTTCTGATGTATTATTTAGAACCAGAAGATGATAAACCGATTCAAAAGTGCGCTGCTAAATGCTGTTAGTAACGCAGGAATTGATTCTTCGGCGTCCACTAATGGGTCTCCTTCTGTAGTCAACGCGTCATCGCCGTCAGAATCTCGGAACACAGCTAAGACTGGTTCTAATGACAGAAGTCAAAGGCATCATCATCGTCACCATTCCTCTACCAAACATGAAGGTCGAAGCTCAAATAGTAGTACTGGTAATAGCAACAACAGTGGAACCCAAAGGATTCGAAAGTATGAGTACTGTCGCCCCCATTTCCTGCAACTCACCACTCAGGATGAAGTTTCAGTCTCAGCTGATCATGTAGTACGGCCTATTATTGTGCCAAGGGATCCACTTCCTTGGGATTCGGGATACGCAGAGTACGAAAGAGTCCATGGATTTGTACTTATGAATGTTGTAGTATAATGAAGTGGTACTATGCTTGATTTTAATAAAAAAAATTAATGTAGAACCATCAATTCCGGAAAATCAGCAAAAAATGAAGACCAGGCTCGTGTACACATTGGGAGTATTGATATCGAAGTCTCAGGTGAAAATGGTGCCCCCAATGCTAATGGAGTTGATGAAGCTATTCATTTCAGAAGACTGCAAATCCCATATAATTATTTTGCTCTATTTGATGGCCATGCAGGGTAATTTTTTTAATTTCAATGAAATAGCCGAAATCATTAATTACAAGATTATTGTTTTGGGGACGATTAAGTAACCCAATTTTTATGTTTATAGATCGGGTGCCGCCGTTGCAGCCGCCGCGCAACTTCATTTAGTTATTCAGGTAACTTGTACAGTAGTTATTTTAATTGACTTGGTTTCAAACATTTTCTCATGCACCGTGTTTTTATTGTTCACCTACAGAAAAAACTAGAATCTATAGGACATCACCTTATAAATGATGGTCCATTCTGTGAGAGATCTGGTCGCAACAACGGTGTCATATATTTTCCTACCATAAATGTAACAAAAGACTCGCTCATTGTCGGCGCTTTGGAATCCGCGTTTAACGAAATGGATGAAACCATCCGTCAGGATAACTTGCGCTACGATGGAGTAAATGGAGGTTGTACAGTAGTAGTCTGCCTTTTCTTAATGGGAAAAGTATACATAGCCAATGCTGGAGATTCGCGGGCCGTCCTATGCAAGAAAAATTCTCCATCCATTCCCTTATCAGAAGATTTCACGCCAGAAACAGAAAGATCCCGAATTCGGCATCTAGCATCACAAAATCCTCACCTTCTAGGTGGGGAATTCACATCTAATGAATATTTACGACGACCTGTGAGAAAAGACTTGGGGAATTTGATTCTCCACAGAGCAGCCCATATGACTGGATGGATTTACAAAGTGGCTACAGATGAGGATTTAAAGTTCCCCGTAGTTTTTGGTCATGGGAAGAAAAGTCGAGTTTTGGCTACGATTGGTGTCACCAGAGGATTCGGAGATCATGAGTTATGTGTGTATAATTCCTCCATTCGGATCAAACCGTTTTTAAGCTCCCAACCAGAAGTGAAAATATTGGATTTGAGTGCCCATTCCGAAAAAGAGTTGGAGGATCAGATCATTGTGATGGGGACAGATGGTTTGTGGGATGTTGTGGCTAATGATACAGCTTCGAGTATTTTATTCAACACATTGGATCAGTACAGTGAGACGGATAAGACGAGATTCAAGTACAGGTTTTTGTCTGCTGCTCAGGATTTGGTGATGCATGCCAGAGGCAAGTTTGGGGAAAAAGGGTGGAAAATGTCTGATGGATCAGGTAAATTATTATTATTACACCATCAGCTAATATAAAGCAATATCAATCATACAATTTGCAATTAATGTGATATTTTCCATCCATTTTCCTGTAGCGGCCACAATAGACGACATTTCCGTTTTTGTGATACCCCTGGCAGGCTACAAAAGCGAGCTACTGGACAAAGAGATCAAAGAAATCCCTCTTTTGGATGAAAGTTCAAGAGAAAAATTATTTTCCCGTAGTAGCTCAGACGAGAAAGTTGTAACAGACTCATCAGAGATTGAAGAATTTAATATAAAATCCTTAGAACCTAATGAAAATATTAACACCGTTTGGCAAGAGGTAGAGGAACTAGAACAAAAGCAATTATTACCAACAGCTAAAATTGCTTCTGCAACTGAGGAAGTGAAAGTTATTCCCGAACCTCAACCTCAATTGAGTGATAGTAACACTGAAAACCCCAAAAATTCAGTGGCAGTTGTTCTTGAACCTGAGAACGATGCACAAGTCACGGATCCTGTGAAGGAAGTTAAAAATGAACCTGTGGTCACCAAAGAGCAATAAAATTTTGGAAATTCAAGTGACTATTCCACATCTGTGGTACACTTTGTATTGTAAGATTATATAGTTTTTCCTTACATACTTCTATACATGGAACTATTCACTCGTCGTACTTTGTATTTTAATGTAGCAACAACAAAATATATTTTGCATGTATGTAATTACTGTACTGTGAGAATCCATTTTATACATGCCACACCAACCAATGCAATGTAAAGAAATGAATCATATTCGAACACAAAATACTAAAGTACATCATTTTTTATTGATGGTTTCATCGTCAATCCTCAGAACGTTTATATTTGCCTGAATGAATAGGAAAGAATACTTGGGAATTCAAAAATCTAATCTTGCACGTTTTGCAGTATCCCCCTTAAAAAAGTGAACATCCATAGAATGCGCTCATGTCCATATCCATTCATTCAGAATGTTTGGAATCGGATCGTAGAAATAAATTCCACTTACCAAATCTAACCCACATTCCGCATGCTGCAAGCAAAGTCAAAACACTTAAATATATACTTGTCGTGTAACTATTAGCATTGTAAGCACATGAATGAAGGCTGTATAAATCTATGTAATGATGCAAGTCATGTATAAATTGTATTTGTGAAGAAAATACAATGTTTTAAATGTGCTAATGCGATTTACCCATTTATGTTGTACTATATGAAGTGATATAATATTTAACTTTTTACTAGATTCTGTGATATGGTATTATTTATACTTTCCTCGTTCGCTGGCTGGCTGTATATGATCATGTGTGTGCAGTTAGTACTTGAAATGTGTGCACGAAAAGATGGTTTGTTAACTAACTAATTTACTTATAAATAAATGGTCTCGGTATCAAAAGTATTGTGCGAATGAATTTTCGCAAATTCGTGTTCTATTTTAGTCACTACTACACTGTAGCATTTAGTTACTTTGGGTCGCAAATTCTCTCATGAAATTAACATTGCGAATTTCAGCCTAAATATTTATTACCTGTATAGTTAGTTATAATAGTCAAATGTTGCTAAAATACATTAGTTTTTTTGGTTGTGTAAAAATCCATTCCTACCGACATGAATAAAACGACGCGTTCTATATGATGTGTGTTGGGCATTTGAATTCAGTTTCATTTGATATCTTGGTGGCCATTTTGTTTTTTGAATTCATCGACGTGCGTCACTTTCATGTCACAACGTTATTATAGCATTAAAAATGCCCTGTATTTTAAATTCACTTAGACCAGAAACCAATATTTATTTTGTGTACAGTTAATCACTAACTAACTGACTAACTTAAAATCTTAATTGTCCATAGGCGGCCCTTCTACACATTCAGCTATACAATGTGGTGAACATCTAGCCCCAGGTTCACCTTCACAGGTGGCAGAAATGCATCTTACTTCACCTGAAATTTAATAAATCATATGCACATGTTAATAATGAGTGTTAAAAAACAAACCCAAGTTAATTCTTACTTGGATGACACAGTTGAGCAGGTAGATTGGATTGCCAACAAATTAAATACTCTAGGTCGCAATAGTCTCCGGCCACACCGGGAATTAGTTCTGTGCATCCATACACAGTGCCAAGACATGGAGTTTTGAGGAGACTTGCATTGCTAAATTGCGATACAGTAGTATTTCTAATGTCTGTGAAAGCATCATTTGGTAAAAGTTATACTTTGTTTGCATGAAATAATGAGAAAATGTTAAAAAATGAGTACTTGCCTATTCCTTGTTCATGTACATTTTCATTCGAAATGCTGGAGCTAAAAACTTTACTCTGAAATTGAGTTTTTAATAAAATTATGTGTAAAAGTACAAAAACATAAAAATTGCATAGATTGATAATAGCATTATAGTCTTCTCACAATAAGTACGCAGAAAATACAGAGAGAATAAAGCATTTCCGATAGAACTGTATATTTTTAATAATTTTTAAACTATCTCGAAAAACTTGGACTTGCAACTAACTATAGCTAACTTTAATTTGCTTCTCATAACTTTACGCAACTACCACAATGTGTACGCTCAAATGTTCAAGGTTGCGGTTAAAATCTGGCAAATATTTATTCTATATCCAAAATCATTGCATATTTTTCACAATTATTTATTCCCACATACCACAGAGCTAACAGCCATAACAATTGGGACACAATGGTACGTCTAAATTTCAAAGCCCAGTTGAAACGAAATGTCATTGTAGTTAATAATATATGAGCATTACATGCATGCATACATTACTAATTCTGATTGCATCACCAACCAAACCAGCACACAAAGTCACAGCTTATAAGGTAAAAAATTAAAGAGCTGGAAAAAAGTCGCATGCTGTATAGAAACATATTGATCAGTATATGAGGTCCAAGTCTAGGCGTATCTGAAATGAAATTTCATCTCTCACACACAGCCACAACTAAAGATTACGAGCTCATCCTTGAAAAAACTGATTACGCATGCATACTAACGGGTATGTTTACTAAATTCACGGCTTTGGATGTACATAGTAGATGGATCTTATGTTAACATTTAGGGCCATGAATTTATTTGTTGGTTAGTACTGCTTTTCAACTGTACAAGTGATGAGAAAATTCGTAGCTTTTCAACTATTGAGCAGATGGATAAACTGAATTGATAAGAAGGCATGAACTTTTTTGTGTTGACAAGTTTATGTATAAATTCATGGTCAATGTTGTGTTTTCTCCATTCGTTGTCAAACTGGAGGTTACGTGGGCCTGCTGACAAATAATATTTGGAGTGAAAATGTGAAACATTATACAGTAAAAATGTTTTGGATTATTCTGATCATTGGGGCATTTGTTTATTGGGTTTATACCAGGTAGGTTTTTTTTTGTGTCTGGCTGAATACAGAATGGGCGTGCCAGACAGTAAAGAGATGAAGAAATTTGCTGGAAAAAGTTTTTTTTAATAGGGAAGCATAGTTCGTATTAAATAACTAAGTCTAGATTTTGAATTTTTTGCAGACCCAACCCAATAACAGACTATAAGCCAGGACCACTAGAAAAGAAAAGACAATTGGCCATTTTGGAATTAATCAAGACAGAAGAAAATCATAGACGAGATATGGAAATAGTGATCTCCGAATTCATTATTCCATTAAGTCAAAAGTCTAATTTGTGCACAAGAACAGAGTTCAACTTGATTTCTGCAAAATGGACGGAATTGATCAAATGTTGTATTAAGTTATGCTTGGATTTAAGGCAGAGACAAAAAACTGAGACAGAATATATTCTACTTATAGGAGACATCTTGGCTCATCATGTAATAAACTAAAGAAGCTGTTTTTAACATTACTCTGGATAACAGGCAGGTTTAAAAGGATTCCAGATTTTACATAACTGCATTAATATGTGTTGGTTTGTAAAATGCAGATAACATTGATGGAGCCATATGTCGGTTTTTGCCGAGCTCAATTGCGTTCGACAGAAATAATTGATGACAAATGCGAGAAAAATTTGGAATTTGCCAGTTTTTGCAAACAGTTTCAAGATAATCCACAAGCAAATCGGATGCCACTGCAATCTTATTTACTGAAGCCTATGCAAAGGATCACCAGATATCCATTGCTAATTAGTAAGGTGGGTAAAAAATTATAATAATTCATGAAAAAACTAGATAAAGTTTAAAAATATTTTTGTAGATTTTAGAATACACGGAAAAAGAGCATCCAGATCATTCTGCCATTTGTACAGCATTGGAAAAATCACAGAATTTGTGTGTTCAACTAAATGAAGGAATTCGAGCGGAAGAGAATTTAATTCGATTGGAATGGTTGGCTCGAAATTGTAATATGGAAGGTTTGCCTACAAACTTGAAATTCACAGGCATGACTGAAATGGGTGAAACCCGTGAAATTATTTATTGCGGAGCATTGAAAAAGGTGAGTGAAAGTTTCTTTAGCAAAAATATTCCATTATGGGTTTAAATAATTGAGACTAAAAAGTTATAATATTCTTTTCAGAGCATAAGTGGACGAGAATTGGTTGGATTCTTATTCCAAGATTTCCTGCTCTTGACGATACCAAGCAAAGCCCTTAAGCATGGGGCTTTTCATTTCGAGAAGAATTTAAGACTGACTGTTTATAGAGAGGTGAGATTTAGAAAACAAAATTTTTTCTTTTTTAAAAAAAACTTTATAGTATTTTTATTTTTGGTTTATTAATAGGTGTTAGCTGTAGATGACATTTGCATTCTAGAAGACCCAAAGTTAATTACCCTTGGAAAGAATGAATTTGTGATTGGGATAAAAGCAAAAAATGTAGAAATTCGGCTCACGACATTCCAAAACTCTGACAAAGAAAAGTGGGTCAGTTTTATCCGGGAAACCATTCGGAAAAGGCGATCCAAAAAAGCTCAAACCATTTAGTTTATACGACTGTTACCTCTAAAAATACTTTAGCCATTCAAATTGTTAAATTATATAAAAACTGCTGTGAATTCAGCAGTTTTGCAATAAATTATGATACAAAATCTCTAGTTTGGTTAGCTTAACATCAAATTGCATCTCAAGATAACAATTTCTAATATATATGATCATAAATATATTTCAATTTTTTGGGAGATAACATTAAAATGACAACATGGCGATCAAAGGAAGTAAATTTTCCAGAAAAGTTCTATTGCTTTGGTGCAACCTTTGGTGTGTGTATTATATATATCTACTTCTATGGGTGCAACGTGCAACGTCGATCACAAATCACAGGGAATGTTTTCCACATTCACAGTAATTTTTCATGCCTAACTTGTGTATGATTTTCACGCCTAAATGAGTAGCATAAATGAAGGCAAAAAAATTAGATTTGAGTCATCTATTCACCTCTATGGAACACAAACAACTACGAACTCAACTAAAGATGGCTGCCTAGAAAATGGCTGCTTCGTAACATTATTTGCAAAATATTGGAAATCTACAGCGCAGTTAATGTAATTTTTCACGGTTTTAGGATTTTTATTAATTTACTGATAGTCTTTTTCACATTATGTAGCACGATAAATTGCTTTAATATCAGTAAAAATGTATTTGAAAAGCATGAGGATCATTTGAATAAGAGAAAATACATATTTACTTGCGAATACTACCAAAATCATCATATCATGAAAATCAGGATATAACCTACAATCACACTCACACATCAACGCCTTTCCAAGATACTATTCACTGGTTAGTAAGTTAGTAATCTAGCAATACCACTAAAACCGAAGTAAGTCTTTGGTATAGTTGTAATGCAATTAATCAATCTTCGTTTTCATAAGAAAAACGAATTTAATCGTCCTTTTTGTCACCAGAGCTGATAGAAAGCTTTTTCTGCAATTTTTCATGTTCCTTCATCAAACGATCATATTCCTTGCTCACGCTGTCAGCTTGTGATTTGATGGCATCTCGATCCTTCTTTGTTTTCATTAAATCTTGAAAAAAATATACACAAAATTGAGTATCTAAACAAACTAGTATACAACCAAAACCAACATACGGTAAAACGCACTAACCTTCTTTCAATGTATTGATTTCTGTTTCCAAACTTTCAACTTTTCCAGATTTATCGCCAGAGCCAGATTTTTTGCTGGATGATTGGTCATCCATAAGTTTGGATGCAGTAGCTGAAGCGGAAGTAGCTTGTTTCATAGCAGCCTCAACTTGAAGCATCAAAGTTCCTTGGGCAGAAAGAAGTGTAGAAAGACGACGAATGATCCTAGAACAAACGAATGGTGAATGACTTTCAGAAAGTGTAGTGCTCAATGAGTTTCATTATTACTTGGAAAAATACGTACAAGGACAAAAAGAGAGCAAATCCTGAGATGTAAAGATTCCTTTGGGCTCTGAAAAGTTTCATGTGCGCCTGCATTTCCGCTTTTGGGTTGATGCTGAGGTCATATTCCTCATTGGAATACTTCCTAGTCTCCCGAATAGCATCTAAATTGCGACAAATGATAGTTTTATAATAAAAAAAATGATTCAAGTTTGATAGCTACACAGAGCAATTAAAACAACATATCAATAATGTACGAAACCAGCACCCACCCAAAAAAAGAAGACAAAGAAGTCCAATCAGTCCATAGTAGTAAAATGCCGTTTGGGCACCAAGACTTTGAAGTATCCGAGACTTGAAGATTTTCTGCCACCTAATTTACGAATCATTCAAACAACGGATTTCGATGACTGATGATTTAAAATTATGGTTTATTGGATCTTAATCTTATGTGTCATTTTAAGGGCCTACCTTCTAGGCGAGAAATATGGGAGAAGAAGAAGCAAAACGACGCCAATTTCTACGTACAGAAAACCGGCCACCAAAGTCCACTGAAGACTCATAATTTATGGATATATTTAATTAGTTTAATTAATTCTATAAGACTTTAATAAACGGGTGATTTTGAAACCAAAAGAACAGGCGACGTGTCAAAAAGATGCTCGAGTATGTTTAACTAACTTATTGGGTGGCTTAATTTGATTATTTGCTGTTTGAGAGCAATAATATTGATGCAATCTTCCTTGAGAGTTTTCGGTTAATTAACCTTGAAATGGATGAATCACTAAACAACTTTATAGTTGACTTTGACCTCAAACTATTATCTAATTGTGAGAATGGTGACTATTCATAGCTGGATTCAAAATGTTCGCAAAACAACAAATTTCTATGTCCAAGCGGTCCAAAGCTTCACTCTGATTCTTCAACATTATGGTGCACTTTGTTCTTTCTCGGTTCATTTTAATGTTTTTAACCAAAGTTTACATCAAATATAGGTATTGGGTCTGAGGTAATGCTATAATATAGGAGATGAACTCCCCCTAGAAGTATTCTAAGCCATTTGAAACCTTTGAATTTCAGCATTTGCATGTTGTGTGGTTCGCCATTTAAAATTATATATTAAAAAATTGTAGCATTTTGGCTCACCCCTATGGTTCACTAGACTCCTTAAAAAGCAAGAGCACGT